>Ga0209358_10001951_pt1 | contig 15991 bp, 14 predicted proteins | sample LauGreFa1BDMLBSN_2_FD_187574 | JGI IMG/M metagenome (GOLD analysis project Ga0209358, IMG submission 187574) | Freshwater lake microbial communities from Lake Michigan, USA - Fa13.BD.MLB.SN (SPAdes) (version 2) | ecosystem: Environmental > Aquatic > Freshwater > Lake | place: Lake Michigan, USA... | reverse complement strand
TTCTCAGGAAACGGATCCGGTGATGGTGCATGGCCATTACCAATGTAGTATTTGTGGCACTAATATTTCGCCTTGTTGTGATGGCGAAACCTGCGAAAATTAAAAAAGCCCCTCCTGAAAATCAGGATAGGGCTTAATTGAATTGTGACATTTATGAACCGATTCTTTAATCTCTTCTTGGCGGTGGTGGCGGACCTCCACGACGATGCGTCATTTCATTTTTCATTTTTTTCAAAAATTCCTTATCAATTTTTAAAGCATCATTAATTCTTGTGTCTGATTTTAAAATAGGTTTAAGTGCGGAAGCTAATTTTTTTCTTATCGCTAAAGTAGCTTCTTGCATTTCAATCTCGTTTTCCTTTTTCTCCTTATAAATAGTGCGCATGCCATTTTTATATTCATTATATACTGGCCAAAAAGCTTCAGCTTCTTGTTGCGTAAGTGCTAATTGATCTGTGATAAATTTGGTTTTGAACATTTCAATGTTTGCTCTATTGGGTCTGCCCGGTCCTTTTTTGTCGTCATTATGTTCTGAATGCTCATTGGGGCGGGATCTTCTTTCTGGTGGTCTTTGTGCATTGGTTGTAATCATAACCAAGCTCAAAGCAAAAGTGTAAAATACGTATTTCATAAATTTTTATTTATATATTTTATTTTTTATTCCTTGCATTTTTAATTGCCATTTTATTAGTTCAAAAATTCTTTAATTAATTGAATCTTTATAAAACTGTTCTACTTCGGCATCAGGCTCGTATGCTTCTGACTGCCAATCAATGTCAGCCATCCACTCATTTGCATCTACATATGCTTCAATTTCATCGATTGATATATCTTGAATCGTTAATGAGGAAAGCGCTAAATTTTTATCTACATTACTGTTTAAAAAAATAAAGGTACTAGCGACTATCATTATGAATGCTGCAGCAATGGCCATTTTCCCAATGGGGGTAAGAAAAAATAGCTTTGGCTTATTATTCGCAATTCGTTGTTGTAACTTTTCAGGAAATGCTTCAAAATAGGAGCTAGGCACATCTGATGCCGTCCTATCATAGTTCGCTAATGCCTCTTTTGAAAAAAGCTGTTCAACCAATAATTTGTCGTCCTCAAGCGCTTTATCTATGTTTTTTTGTTCCATTCTGTTATTATGACAATTGATTAATAAGTAGGTTTAACTTTTCTTCAAAAATTCCTCTAATTTCTTAATGGCTTGATGATAATTGGCTTTTGCACCCCCCACTGTAGTTCCAGTAATGCTTGCTATTTTTTCATAATTGTACTCCTCAAAATAGCGTAGCATAAACACAAATTGCTGTTTTTCAGGCAGTTGCTTAATGCCTTGGTCTAGTTTTATTTGAATTTCACTACTTTTTGGGGCATCCGTATGGCTAGCCGTGTTTTCGTAGTCTAAAATATCAGTGGAAGATGAGGTATTGGAACCCTGTCTTTTTTGTTTTGCAATAAAATTAAGGGTTTCATTATAGGCGATGCGGAACAGCCAAGTACTAAACTCACTTTCCATTTTGAATCCATCTAACTTATTCCATATTTTGATCCATACCATTTGGGCAATATCATCAGCATCATCGTGATCATTGACCATTCGTTTTATTTGATGGTAAACTTTTGCCTGGTGTTTTTTCACCAATTGCGTAAAAGTTTGTTCCCTTTGAATGGACTTTTGAAATTGTAAAATTAATTCTTGATCTGATTGCATGGTTAGCGTGAAATTAAGCAAACAATTCAATCATAATTTTAATTCCTACATTTTTATGATAGTTTTGACATATTGATTTATGCCATTTTGAAGTCTCAGATAGTATACACCCGCAGGTAAGTTGCTACCAAATAAGGTTACACTATTCATGCCCGCATAAGGGTAACTTGTATCTACTAATATTTTAATTACGGATCCTGAAGTATCTAACAATTGAACCAAGGTAGCACCTCCTGCGGTTTTGAATTCTATTCTAGTTTGAGCGCTAAATGGATTTGGATAGTTGCTAATCATAGTGTTGCCTGCAAAAGTCGAATTGTCCATAGCTACACCACAAACACTTGCATTGATTAATGGTAAAGCAGGATACTTCTTTAACATAATTTGCATATTGTCTGTTTCATTCACGCAAAACCAATTTGTAAGAATTGAATTATAAATACTTCTGAAATCTGTTTGATAAGGTATGTTATCATTTACCGTTGCGTTTAAAGGCAAATCAGGATTTTTTCCAAATACCCCACCGCGAACATTTTTTCCAAAAAGGAATAATGGTGCGGCTGCGCCATGATCTGTTCCGCCACTTGCATTTGATTTTGTGCGTCGACCAAATTCAGAATAAGTCATTCCTATGACTCTGTCATCAATCTCAAGCCCTTTAATATCGTTTTGAAATGCGTTTACTGCTTCAGAAACTGCATTTAGTAAAGTAGCATGTGGTCCAATGGTAGTATCAATAGAATTGGTTTGACCTGCATGTGTATCAAAACCACCATAATTAACCATATAAATTTTAGTCTTTAACCCACCTTTAATTAAACGCGCAACAATTTTTAATTGTGACGCTAATGAATTATTAGGGTAGGTAACTTGTTGCTTAATACTATCCGAAGCTGCTTTGATACGAACAGCGTATTTATTAGTTTGTTTTGCAATGCGTCTAACAAAGCTTAATTCATAACCACCATTGGTGTTAGGTACTGTATCATCAATGTTATCAATTAAATTATAATAGGAAGCAGGGTCTGAAATACTCAACCCCATGTTAACTACCGGACCTTGACAGGTAAGGGAGGTAATTGATCCAATTTGTATCGCTAATGGGTCTGGATTTTGATCACTAGGATACTCATCAGGATAATTAGGATATTGATTATCTAAATATCTGCCCGCCCAACCAGTATTTAAATACTGTGTACTATCTGAACCGCTCATCCAAATGTCGGTGGCCCTGAAATGTGAGAAGCTAGGTTGCGGATATCCAACTGCCTGAACAATATTTAATTTTCCCTCGTTGTATAATTTTTGGAAGGCAGTCATCGCTGGATTTAATCCAGTTGCGTTGTTGCCAGTTAATGATAAAATCTTTTTTTCAGGAATGGCAATATTGGTTCGCGCATTATAGTATTTACTATAATCTCCTACAGGAATAACGGTGTTTAATCCGTCATTTCCTCCGCTTAATTGTATAATCACTAAAACGCGATCATTGTTTACATTAGCCAACAAATCGGGTTGTATGATTGGATGCTGTGTTAATATATGAATGGGATTGCCACCAATGACAGTAGGCGCCATAAGCGCAACACTATTACGTATAAAATTGCGTCTTTTCATTTATTGCAATTGGTATTCGGGCAGGTTCATAATATATTTCAATAGGGCCTTGAGTCGCACATTCACAACATTAAAATTGATCGTAGTAGCGCTTGCTTGATAAGCATTCCAGGCATCTGTCCAGTAATGGTCGCTTAGCTGGCCGCTTAATAAAATTTGCTTTTTTAAATTTGCTTTTAACGTTGCGGAAATATCCGTTGAAACTAAGTTTGCAAATAATGCATCCATTAAAATATTGGGATCGCTCGGAGTTGCGCAAATATTTTTTGTAAAAGCGATGGTGTCAATAACTACTTTTTTCCCATTTCTGGTATAGCCTGATTCCACCATTAAGTCTGTAAATTTATTTCGCTTCGGTAAGGTGTCTGCGTTAATCCATAATTCATAAAATTCAGGCACTTGATAATAGGCAGGCCATCCAGCAACGTTGGGCGGGTCCGATGGATTTTGTCCTAGGTTAATCATTTGACTTACCATATTATTGAATAGGGAATAGGAATCTGCATAATCAGTAACCATATTAGGGAAGCTGACATTGTATTCTCGCAAACAACCTACTACGTGTTCAATGGGACTTTTAATTTGACAGCCAACATACAAGGAATCATAAAAATGTTCGCTTTGAAAAAGCTTTTCTAAAACAGGTTTGATTTCAAAATTATTCTTTATAAAAATATCTGCAAGAGGTGTAATAATATTTTTTTCAATTTTATCATCAATATGATAGTAAACAAAAAACTGATAAATTCTTCTGCAAATAAATTTAGCTACCTCGGGCCTTTCAAAAATCATACTAATTAAATCGTCTGTTTCATTTGCGCCTGCTGCAGCTGTTCTGCCGGTTATTACTTTATTATTATAATAAGATGAGAATTGCTTATTGGTACTGTCGTGTTTTGTTGCATCAAAGTAAACATTAAAAGCACTGTTAATGCGCCATCCAGTCAATACCTTTGCAGCTGCTTTAACATCAGCTTCTGTATATTTAACATCTGCATGTTTACCTAAAGTAAATAATTCTTGTAATTCTCTTGCGTAGTTTTCGTCAGGCGCAGTATTGGTATTTAAATAACCATTTAAATATCGTAGCATTCCTGCATCGATGGTTATTAATTTGATAAGTTGTTTAAAATTACCCAAACAGTTTTTCCTAAGGGTATCATGATGACTAAATACATAATTTCCATAGGAAACAATATCTGCTTCAATACTAAAATGATTCGCCCAAAAAAGACAAAGTTTTTCGGTGATATTTTTTTCTTGATTCACCATGGATCCTACCTGCCATTTTTTAAAAGTGGAACGGCGATAGCTATTTAGTGTGCCATCGGCTGTAATATTGTTAATCCAGGTTGTGCCTATAGGAACCATTGGGTCAATTACGGTTGCTGTGTTATAATCATTGAGTGGTGGACTCGGGTAATTAACATTAGGAGACAACAGCTCACTGACTGATTTTGCCATCCCTTTATTCAAGAAATAATCTATTTCGTTTGATTTTGCCCCAAAAAGTACTCTTTTCAATAAGTGTTTGGTGGTCACCTTTGTCCAAGCCCCTTGATATGGGGTCAATCCTAAATTACTTGATATGGGGGTTGAAGGCATAATTGAATTAATATTCTCATTCAATTTACAAGTTTTCACCATTTTACGCAAAAAAATGTAAACTTTTTTCTAATTGTAAACCGATTTCTAGCGAATTCCTAAAAGCACTTATCATAAAAATCGGATTAAATCTATTTGATATTACCTTTATGCATAATTTAAATTTAAATTTTTTTAATATGTTTAAGAAAACGCTCATTGTAATCCTTTGCTTAGTATGTGTAACCAATTTTTTACACAGTCAAAATGTAGCTAAATTAATTAATGAATCTGAAACCGAGCGAATCGAAAAGTATTTGTCCTCAGATGAATTAGCGGGGAGACAAATTTATACTCCGGGGATTGAAATGGCGGCAAAATTTATTGCGAATGAGTTTAAGCAAAATGGATTAGCTACATTTAAAAATAGCGATAGCCATTTACAAAGCTTTACAAGAATTAGTGCAAAATTTATTTCCGCAGCAGGAAATTTTGATGGTAATAATATAGACACAAAAAATATCATCGCAATTACTTCCGAAGCCAATGTAGACATTAATGAAAAAAGTGGCTATGAGGTTGTAAAAATATCCAAGGAAGATAATTTATTTTTAACGGTTAGAAAATATATGACTAACAATAAAAATTATTTAATATTAGTGGATGAGGCTTTGGGGGCAAATTTTGGAAGATTGGTACAATTAAAATCTGGCTTGAGTGAGCAACAAAAATCATTTTTTATTGTTTTAACAAATCAAACACCCACACAATATAAATTACAAGCAACACATAAAATTGATAAATTATCACTGTCAAATGTGGTGGGCATCATTCCAGGTAAATCACTACCCAATGAATATGTTATTTTTTCAGGACACTACGATCACTTAGGGGTAAATGGAAAAAGAGCAGTTAATGGCGATTCTATTTATAATGGTGCTAATGATGATGCTGCAGGTACTACTGCTATGATTATGTTGTCAAAATATTTTTCAGCTTTAGCTAATAATGAGCGCACATTGGTGTTTGCTGCGTTTACAGCTGAAGAGTCAGGAGGTTTTGGTGCACAATATTTTTCAAAACAATTTGATCCACTGCAAGTTAAAGCAATGTTTAATATTGAAATGATTGGAACCGAAAGTAAGTGGGGAAAAAATAGTGCGTACATCACTGGGTATGAAAAAACAGATATGGGTGTAATACTTCAAAAAAATTTACAAGGAACCGATTTTCAATTTTACCCTGATCCTTATACAGATCAAAATTTATTTTACAGATCAGACAATGCAACATTAGCAAGATTAGGGGTACCAGCGCATACCATCAGTACTTCCAAAATGGATAACGAACCCAACTACCACAAACCAAGTGATGAATTTTCAACTTTAGATATCGCAAATATGACGCAAATTATCAAAGCAATTGCGAAGAGTGCGCAATCAATTATTTCAGGAAAGGATACACCAACAAGAGTTGATACAACACAATTAAAATAATTTGACTCATTAAATTTGTAGTCCCAATAAATTTGAAACATGATAACATTTAAAAAAGGAATTAAATTATTTGTCATTTTTATTTTCACAGTTATTTTTTCCAATGCGCAGGAGGCATCTTATTTTCCAGCAGCAAATCATTGGGAAAGAAAAACACCTGCCTTTTTTAAAATGGATTCCAATAAAATCAAAGATGCTATTCAATTCTCAACACAACATGAGTCTAAGTATCCTAGGAATGCCAGAATTACGCAGGCCATGCAATATGCAAAAGAGCCATTTGGCGACCCAGTAGGTCCAATGATTGATAGAGGTGGGTTGAGCGGGTTAATTATTTATAAGGGATATATCATTGCAGAGTGGGGTGATCCTACTATTGTCGAAACTTGTAATAGTGTTACTAAAAGTTGGGTATCTAGTATTGTTGGACTTGCACTTGATAAGGGGCTAATTTCTTCCTTAGATGATAAGGTCAACAATTATATGCCTCCAATTCAACCATATGCTGCTTTGATGAATACGAATCAAAATACTATGGCAGTCAAAGATTTTATTTATCCTTTTGCTTCAGAACATAATAAAAAAATTACTTGGGATCATTTACTTCGACAAACCAGTGATTGGGAGGGGGAATTGTGGGGTAAGCCAGATTGGGCAGATCGACCTACAGAGAATTCTGCGGAATGGTTAACTCGAAAAAGAAATGAGCCAGGTAGTACTTATAAATATAATGACACCCGTGTTAATGCATTGGCACTTGCCATGACTGCGGTTTGGCATAAGCCACTTCCTGAAGTACTTAGAGAAAATATCATGAAACCTATTGGCGCAAGTAATACTTGGACATGGGCTGGTTATGAAACTTCCTGGATTATATTAGATGGTAAGCCAGTTCAGTCCGTGAGTGGCGGCGGTCACTTTGGTGGTGGCATGTTTATCAATGCCTATGATATGGCAAGATTTGGATTGTTGACCTTACACAAGGGCAATTGGCAAGGCAAACAGTTATTGTCTTCCAGCTGGTTTAAAAAAGCGACCACACCTACTTCGGTGAATCCAGAATATGGGTTCATGAATTATTTTTTAAACACGGATAAAAAATTATATCCTTCAGCACCTGCTACTGCCTATGCGCATTTGGGTAATGGAACGAATATAATTTACGTGGATGAAGTGAATGATTTGGTGGTGGTAGTAAGATGGATTGAGGGTGATTCGATAGATAGTTTTTTAAAGAAAGTAATAAGCGCGCTACCTCAAAAAAAATAAATCATAGCTTTTATTTTTTTGAAACTAAATCTAAAAATTGTGCAGGCACATTCGTCGTGATATATTCCACGCCTTGTGCGATTAATTTATTTAAGTCCTCTACTTGATTTACGGTCCAACTTCCAAGTAGTAAATTATTTTGCTTTGCGGCAGCACTTAATTGCGGGTCACTAATAAAATTACTGAAATGAAAATTGATACCATTAAATTTTTCGTTTACAATTTCACTAATGCTTTTATTGTTTTCCAAATAAAGTACAATTGCATTCGGTTGTAATCTTTTGATGGTTTTGACTACCTCAAATCCAAAACTGATGTAAATTATTTTTTCCGATATGCCTAATTTTTCAGCAAGGGCAATGGTCTCAATCGTTGTTTTTTGTGAAATGTCCGCCCCCGTTAATGCCTCTTTAATTTCGCAAATCAATAAGGTCGTTGGGTTGTTGTGCGTTCCGGTACTAAAATAATTTTCAAGCGTAGGTAAATTTTCACCATTACTTAATTTATTTTTATTTAAATCAGCGTAATTCTGAAGTTCAATAGTATCACCATAATATACAGGATCATGATTTACGACAAGTATCCCATCTTTGGTGCGACGAACGTCAAATTCACTACCAAAACATTTCAGTTCAATTGCTTTCTGTAAGGAGGCGATTGAATTCTCGGGCAATGCAAATTCTTTCCACGCACCTCTATGCGCAATGATTTGAGTTTGTTTTTGCGACATAGCGGGTTGTATTGAAATTAAATAAATAGCGATGATATACAGTGACCTCATAAAGTATGCTTGATGTAATTGGTAATTATAATGCTTCAAATTCGCCCCTTTCCTTATTTTTCTGTACTTTATTCGCTTCAAAAATCTTTCCATTCATGGCAATATAAACCCCCTTTGGTAATACTTGCACAAAGGCCAATGCACTGCCAAGATTAAATAATCCATCAGAACTTCCAAATTTATAAGGTACCATTGCCCCAGTTAACACAATGGTTTTATTGTTGCAGTGTTTCGCAAGGTAGCTTGCAGTTAAAGTCATAGTATCCGTGCCATGGGTAATAAAAATTTTATCTGCGCTTGTTTTTAAACATGCTTCAGCTATGCGCTTTCGGTCATCATCTGTAAATTCTAAACTATCCTTCATCATCAATGTAGTAATGGATAAGTCAAGTTTACTGCGGCCTAATTCCAGCATTTCGTGTAAATGTGTTTCTTTAAAATATAAGCTACCGTTAAGTTCATTATATTCTTTATCAAAAGTGCCGCCGGTGATGAAAACTTGAATAGACATGTTGGGGTAAATTATTTTTGATGAAAACTGTTTCCAATAAATGCTAATGCATCAATGACCCCTGTGCGCCAATAGGTCCAACTGTGTACGCCATCACGAACCCTAAATTCATGTGGTATTTTTTTATTGGTCATTGCTATATGTAAATTTGCATTTCCAACTGATAAATAGTCATCATCACCACAGTCAATCCAATATTTAACGGAAGATAATTCATCAACTGACTTTGTTTCAATTAAATGAAGCGGACTATTTTGAAGCCATGCTGCATTAATCCTATCAGTTCCTTTTACATTTTTTTTATCTGCTGTTGCAAATAATGAATTATAAATATTATCTGAAGCAGTGCTAATATCACTATTGTTCCATACTACCGCACTTAGTGGAGCTGCAGCTGCAAACAATTTTGGGTATTTCAAACCATATAGTAATGCCCCATATCCTCCCATCGATAATCCTGCAATCCCACGGAATCTTTTTTCTGACTTTACCTTATATGTTTTCTCAATATGTGAAATTAATTCTTTTATAAAAAAATCCTCGTAAGGCAATGAGCCATCTGCGGCATTGATATAAAAACTTTTAAATCCATCAGGGGTGACAATAATCATTGGCGGGATGGTTCCATCTGTGATTGCTTTATCTGCGAGCCTGTTAATCTCTCCAAATTGAATCCAACCATCATCCGCGTCCCCATAGCCATGTAATAAATAGGTTACAGGGTAGGACCGCTCACTTGTATGATAGTCAGCGGGCAGATATATGGAGTAATGCACATCGCGATTCAATATTTTACTTGTAATCACTTGCTTCTCCTTCACGATACCTTGACCAAATAAAAGGCCTACCATGAATACATTTAAAATGAGTAGAAAAATTTTTTTCATAAATTATTTTTATTAATTAGTCTTTCCAAACTTAGTAAAGAAAGTAGCCATTTTAATACAAATAAATGTACGCTATAAGTTTGGTTTCATCCACATATCCTGACGGTCCATTTTGATATTATCCGAGACCGCTTTATTTTGAAATAAAGTTGCCTTGGTTTGAGGTGTATTCCCACTTGCACTAAATGGTTGAAATGCGGTTGGACTGATGAATAACAAGGCCTTATTTAATACAGTTTCATAAGGGTCACCGAGCTGCTTAAATGGTAATACATTATCCGTAATGGCAATATTGGGTAGGAATCCATCTGCGGTGCCATAATTGGATTCGTCTTTTGCATTCGCAATTTTAAATGTAATGGGTTGCAAGCCATAGTTCCATCTGTTCTTGCTATCGGTTAATGTAAAGGAGCCTACATTTTTTCCATAAGTGTGTTCTCCTACCAAAATAACATCCATAAATGGTTTTAAATTATTAATCACTAATTCACTAGCCGATGCCGAGCTGTTGGATATCAAGAAAAACACCCTATTTAAAGTTCCTAAATTATTATTTTCAAATTTAAAGTTGGTATTAAATGCGCTACTTCCGCTCGACTTATTTAATTCCTCCGTATAAGTAGCATTATACACTTTTTTATTCATGACCGTTCCTGCTCTTGCTGAGATATCTTTTACAATTAAATTAGTCATTAAGTCAGAGGAGCTTACATATCCACCACCATTATATCTTAAATCAATCACTAGTTCGTTTACGCCGCCTGCCTTAAATCGGCCAAAAACATTTCTTAAGCTATCGTCAAAGCTGGATAAAAATTGTATATATGCAATGTAGCCTACTTTTTTACCGCCCCATTTAATAATGGTATCTTTTAAAATTGGATTTGTTTGCAGTTCTACTTTTGTCAATGACGCACTCGTCCCTGTACTTGTGAATACCCCACTCGCATAGGATCCCAGTCCTAATTTTAAAGTTTCATTCTGCAATATAGAAGCATAATTACTTGGTGTAATCATTTTATCATCCACCTTTAAAATAATATCACCTCTTTTTAATCCTGCTTTTTCTGCAGGGCTACCTTTTAAAACATAAGCAATAACAAAAGCGATATTTGCTTGCGTATTATCGGTATAAAAAATAGAATATTTAATACCGAGCACGGTATTAATTCCATTTAATTGATTTGTTAAATTACTAGCACTGCTATCAATCCATGAAAAACGATCTGTCTTACGATAATCATATAGAATACTATAAAAATAATTCATAGGATTATCTTTTAAATTCGTTGCTGAAATTTTGGGCATATTGGTGTTCCATAAATAATAGTAACTCATTGAATTATAAATCCAGGTATTCACATCTTCAGATGCAGTGCCTGAACTGATAACAGTCACTTCTTTTTTACATGCCATCAACAAGAATATAAAGACAAATGGGACTAATATTTTTTTCATAATCTAAACACTTTATCAATAGTAAATTTAAATAATTTAAGGACACAAATGTTATCCTTTTTGTTTTCATTTTTAAGACAGCATATTTTAACTTAATTTTGCTATTAAAGTACCTAGCTTATGCTAAATAAAAGGTTTCCATACAAATTTTCATTAAATCTAGTGTCGCTTATAATACTTTTATCAGCCTCAAACGTAAAGGCACAAAAATCACAAGTACCCAATTATGTTGATGCAATCAATCAATGGCACCAGCTAAGGGAGGCGGAGTTAAAATCACCCAAGGGCTGGTTAAATTTAGCCGGGTTATTTTGGTTACATAACGGGGTAAATACATTTGGTGGAGCTAAGAACAATGACTGTGTCTATGAAAACCCCAATCCATCCGATGCGTTTTTTCCTGATCATTTGGGAAATTTTATTTTTGAAGGGGATAGTGTTATGTGGGAGAGCCTTGATAAATATGCGGTTAAGGTAAATAATCAAAACATGCCTTTTGGATCAAAGGTTTGCGTTTTTAATGCCAAGGGCCTTAGTTCAGAAATGAGTTGGATAATGTCTGGCGCTACATATTCATGGACCATCATAAAACGAGAGGATAAAATTGGGGTAAGATTTAGGAATTTAAAATCCGACAATCTTTTATTATTTAAGGGGATAGCTCATTTTCCAATCAATGAAAAATTCAAAATAAAAGCAGTGCTTCAGCCACCGGTTACATCATTTTTAATGATATCAAATGTTTTGGGCCAACAAGTGGCTTCTAAAAATGCAGGCAAGCTCCAATTTACCTACCAAAGCAAACCCTATAGTTTGGATGTAATTGACGAAGGGGGCAATCAACTTTTTATCACTTTTGCGGATGCAACTTCCGGGGTAACCACTTATGGTGCAGGTCGTTTCATTTATATTGATCAGCCAGATGCCAACGGAAATACTTTTATTGATTTTAATCAAGCCTTTAATCCGCCTTGTGCATTTACCAAATTTGCGACCTGTCCGTTGCCACCACCTCAAAATAGGCTGCCTTTTCCAATACCTGCAGGCGAAAAAAATTATGGACATCACTAATCAGTCCATTAACTTTGAATTAATATGAATAGTCCAAAACCACTTATTAACGCTAAAATTGCGATCATTGGCTTGGGCTATGTGGGTTTGCCTTTGGCAGTGGCTTTTGGTGAAAAGTACCAGGTAATTGGGTTTGATATCAATGCAGAACGTATTACCAATTTGAAAAATGGATTAGATACTACATTGCAATGTACCTCCCAAGAAATAGCAAATGCAAGTAAACTCATTTTTACCCATGACTTAAGTCAGATTAAGGATTGTTCTATTTTTATTGTCACTGTTCCTACACCTGTTACAACAGACAAACAACCCGACTTACATTTATTATTGACTGCTTCAAAAATGATTGGAGAAGTTTTAAAAAAAGGGGATATCATTATTTATGAAAGCACCGTGTATCCTGGCTGTACCGAAGAGGATTGCGTTCCTATATTAGAAGAATTTAGCGGGTTAAAATATAACCAAGATTTTTATTGTGGCTATTCACCTGAGCGAATTAATCCAGGTGATAAAGTGCACACCCTTACAAAAATTATAAAAGTCACTTCTGGTTCAACCCCTGAAGTCGCAAATATGGTTGACAATTTATATGCTAGTATTATTACTGCAGGCACCCATAAAGCGTCAAGTATTAAAATAGCAGAAGCGTCAAAATCTATTGAAAATGCACAGAGAGATATTAATATTTCTTTTGTAAATGAATTGGCATTGATCTTTGATAAAATGGGTATTGATACGAATGAAGTTCTTGCAGCGGCTGCGACCAAATGGAATTTTTTACCATTTAAGCCAGGCTTGGTGGGTGGGCATTGTATTGGCGTTGATCCTTATTATTTAGCACACAAAGCAACTAGCTTGGGCTATCATCCACAAGTAATATTATCGGGCAGACATGTGAATGATCAGATGAGCGCGTTTGTTACTGAAAAAGTAATCAAACTATTAATTAAAAATAATTTTAACGTACAAGGTGCTAAAGTTTTATTATTAGGGGTGACTTTTAAAGAAAATTGTCCCGACATTCGAAATTCTCAAGCCTTTGAAATTTATACTGCGCTAAAAAAAATCGGAGTGGAAGTTTTTGCATTTGATCCATTTGCAAATGCACAGGAAGTATTGGATAATCATCAAATTAATTTAGTCACTTCACTTGAAACTTACGATGCTATTGTATTAACAGTGGCACATGACTTTTTTAAGTCATTAAACTATACAAGTTTAAAATCATCTGCTAATTCGGTGATTTACGATACCAAAGCAATATTGGATAAAAGTATCGTAACCGCTCGTTTATAAAAATTTATTGTGGGTGATAAACGCTTTCGGCATTTTTCAATACTTCATTTTTATCCAAGGTCATTTTTTTCAATTGTTGCGCTTGGTATAACGGGCGTTGATCTGCGAAATGCTTATTTCCTTTAATTGAACTAGCACCAAAAGTATTGACAGTTTCAATTAAAGGCAATCCACCATTTTTAGGAAACTTAACAAATCCAATATACGCATCCCCACTTACCATTTTACGTTTGCCTTCTGTGCCATAAGCTTGACCTTGCACAGCTGCTAATACATCGGGCATGCCTCCTTGTGGCCATTCTTCATCACCACGCACCAATTTTTGCATATCACCTAAAGTAACATCTAATCGATTAAAATTTTTCATTAAATAATCATAAGCATACTGAAATGTAGCAACGGCTTCGTCCATACTAAGCTTGTCACTTTTAGCTTCCTCACTATTTTTACGACCACCCATTAATTTAGGGATGGAATAGTAAGCCAAATTATATATCAAAGCGCCATTACTTTCAGCAACTGCATTGTGGTCCCATTTTTTTAAACTAACAATCAATGGGGCAAGTTGTGGGTATTTGGATTCGTCTACCATAAATAAAGTATCCGAAGTATATCCGTAAGGGTATAAAATTGGATTGGGCAATTGACGATCAAATTTGATTCTCTTTAAATCGGCGTAACTAATTTTATCTAGTTGATCAATCAAATCCTTGGCACGTCGGCTTCTGTTATTATGGGTAAGTTCATAACCATCATTCACATCAAACTTTGCGCGATTTAAGTTTTCATTTTCGGCAGTAGCTAAAAATGGCGAATGATTGGTGTTAAATAAATAACCACTTGTAGGATTTAAATATTGTGGTAATTCAGATAGGGGTTTAAACTTAGTCCAAAGTGTTGCCATGGTATTCCCTGGAACCGTCGAATTCCAATGATAGCTTGTATCGGGATTACGATAAGGCATCTTACTATTTGAAATGTAAAATATAGTATCATTTTTATCCGCATACACAATGTTAAACATGGCCAAATGATTCTGATTTAAAGCTGCTTTGAATTGTGTATAGTTTTGCGCTTTATTCATAGCATACCATTGTTGTAAGGCACCCGCATCCATTAATGAAGGCAATCGCATTGAAAAATATTGTCCAGATGGCGTAGCTGCAGTAGGGCCATATATGGAAGTATACGCTGTTTTATAAATCGGAATTGGCACTCCTTTGATACTTAATTTTATTCTTCTCTTTTCTAATTTCAACCAATTACCATCCACTTTATATTTTCCTGGATGTTGCTTATCGGTTTGCAATTGATACATGTCAATTTTATCTTGCATGTTTACGGTGTGCGCCCAAGCAATATTTGGGGTAGCACCATGAAAAATTAATGGGGCTCCTGGGAATAAACCACCTAAAATATTCCAACCTGTTTCACTTTGTAAATGTGCTTCATAAAAAGCGGTCGCGCCTTCAATGGGTTGGTGTGCATTGATCACCAACATGTTTTCACCAGAAGCAGATTTACTTGCATTAACTGCAAATGCATTACTGCCTTCCCCAGTAAATATGGGTAGTGCTGGAACAGAACCATTTAAAATTTTTGGTAAGGCTTTATCAACACCACAAAATACGGCTACTGAAAAAACACCTGCAGATAAATAATCCTCCACGGTAACCGGGAAAACATGTTTGTTGAGTAATGCTGAAGGATGCGCTTTTGCATATGCATGTAATCCTGCCAAATACCCTTTAATTAAATCGAGGAATGCAGGATCCATTTGACCTATTTGGGCCTTAACGGTTGCTTTTGTATTTAGCAATCCCACTACATAATCAACGGAAGCGCCTTTTTTCCCAAGGTAGGTGGCTAATTTCCCTTTACCCGTTAAAATCAATGTTTGAATGGTGTTAAAATCATCTTCCGCGTGTGCCCAAGCTAAGCCATAAGCCACTTCTGGGTCAGTGGGTGCAAAAATATGTGGTACCCCAAAACTATCTCTTGCAATGGTTATTTGATCTGTTCTTAAAATTGGATCGGTACTTTTTTGCGCATGGGTTGATTGCAAAAACAATAAAGACAAGGTAAGTAAGATGAGTTTCATAGGTATAGTATATGAATTATGAATAATTATTTTTTCGATTTGAACAGGAATTCCTTTAATTTAACTTGAATGGTGTAATTTATAAAAACTATCTAAATTTGTGCAACTTATTATATGAATTAAACTATTAACAATGATTGAGTCTAAAAGGTTCGGCTCTAAAAAAGCCTTGGTTGATATTGATGAAACGATATGCTTTTATA
>Ga0209358_10001949_pt1 | contig 16010 bp, 25 predicted proteins | sample LauGreFa1BDMLBSN_2_FD_187574 | JGI IMG/M metagenome (GOLD analysis project Ga0209358, IMG submission 187574) | Freshwater lake microbial communities from Lake Michigan, USA - Fa13.BD.MLB.SN (SPAdes) (version 2) | ecosystem: Environmental > Aquatic > Freshwater > Lake | place: Lake Michigan, USA... | reverse complement strand
GCTGCTAGAGCGTCAAGTTCTCCTTCAGTGATGGTGACTGCTTTGCCACCAGCGTGAAAGAGCTGCTGTCCGAAAAGCCTAGCATTCGTGAATGTTCCAAGAATGCTGAAAGTTTTGTCTGCCACTCTTCTAAGTTTTGCTGCAACAACTCCTCCGGCATCGTCAGTGTAAGGATAAAAGTGCTGTCCATTGTCTTGTGTTACTCCATATTTCTCACAGGTTTGAAGGGTAATACCTCTATCAGGTATCGATTTAATCTGACCTTTAATTTCTAGCATCTGAGTCTTTCGTGGTGCTACTGCATCTCGCATAACTGACAGTTCATCAGCATCAGTTTCATTGTAGTAAGTATTGCATGAGAAACAATACGTGTGATTGTCATCGTATAAGCCATTGGCATCTGAGCTACCACAGGCATCACAGGCAATGTGCTTGATAAGCTTTGATTCAGGCTTAGGTTTACGTACTAGGTTTAGCTTCATTGTCTTGAGCCTCCCTTAGTTCTTCGATGACCTTCAATGCTCTCACATCGAGGTAGCCATAGTAGATTTCACCTCTGAGTTGAAAGGCAGTGAAGTCCTGTAGCAGTTCAAGACAATCAGCAATCAACTTAGGGTCATTGTCACCACCATGAATGAGGTTAGATGGGAAAGGCCAAGGCTTATCAGGATCAATGTTCATTTACTTAGTACCAGTTTAATTAAAGTTACGATGGCAACAAAGATAGCCATTACCATGCTAGAGGATCTTCATTCTCTTTGGCTACAACGTAACCACTGTGCACTTTGTGTAAGACTGCCTCAGATACATGAGACATAACCTTATCACGACCATTGTTCATAACTAATTCAGCCATACTGTCAATGACAGACCAATACCAGCATTCATACTGTACCAAGTCCATGTCAATGTCATCATCATCCATCATTTCAATAGACATAAAATTATCCTTTCAAGGTTAAATGTCTGTTTACGGGCACTTTAAAGTCTTTATAAGTATATTACTTAAATAATACTTTAATAGTGTATTTAACTTCTATGAATCATCCTAGATACTTTGTAGTATCTTTAAAGTAAAGGGTAGCACACTTTGTACAGATTGTCAATGATCTCCTTCAGTGTTAGTGTCTCCAACGTGACAGTCACCTTCTTCAGCATCAGCACTGTCATCTATATCATCGGAGGATATAAGGTCTTTCCTATCCTTTGTAGGTAGGTGAGAGTCAGCCTGTACAGTCTTGAAACATTGCTGACATAGGTCAATGAAGCTCCCAGTCACTGCGTGTTTACGAGTACTCTCATAGTCTGTCAATATCCTGTCACAACATAAGCATTTCATACATCCTCCCTCACTTCAATCAAGTCCATTTCCTCAGGGTCATACCCAAGCTGCTCATAGACCATGCTTTCAGCTTCTTCTTCATTGCTTGCATAGACCCATTCTTCCCTTGTTTCACTTACTTTAAAGCAGTATTCATTCATCTTGTTTCTTTCTATAAGGGTTAACCTTCACCCATGCTTGCATGTGCACTGGGTTCCCATTGCCATCATAGCTCAGGCTATACATCCCGTCAATGTGACTGAACCATAGCATCCCATTGGGTGTCTTAACTGGTGTTTCCCTAGGTACGTCATACAGTGGAATTGAAGGTTGTTCAATCCAGTCTTTTAAGTCAATGTCTGAGAGCATGGTTATATATCCTCACTTTGTAGAGTCATTTTAAAGTCTAATTTATCACCTAGTTCATTGAATTGCTCTCTGATAGGTTCAATTAACTTTTCTAAGTCATGATCAGCCATCAAGCAATCAAACTTAATGGTTATCACTTTATTTAAGAATTTACCCTCACCTGAGTAACCTTCAATGGAGCCTTTTGTGTAGTACATAGCTATCTACCCCTTACCTAATGTAAAATGATGGCTTTAAGAGGCCATAGATGGCTTCCAAAGTGCTATTGTTGTCATGGTCAATGGTCTGTTGTTCAATCTTCTCAAGTTTATATTTCTTTGATGCCTCCCATTGAAGGTTCTCCCATTGATCGTGAGAGATCACTTCAAGTAAGTTAATACCTTGATACATTGCTGAGTCTAAGCTTCTACAGTCCCCATCTTCGTCAATCTGACATTGAACGTCTACAATAGCACCTGAATCCTCTAATTGACCTACAAAGTGAAAGGTTATTGTTTCAATAGTCATTGTGTTGGTTCCTTTCGTTCTACATGGTTGGCAAATAGCCACTTGTCGCCTAGGTTTCTGATTGATCTCACCCACTTTAAACGATAGCTTCGCCTTACGTGCTCAGGTACGTCATAAGACTTGAAAAGCTCACGTGAGTGCTTTAGTAGTTTAGTATTCATTTTAAAATTCCCATGATGTAGGCAAATAAGCCTGTTTTTTAACGTCAAATATAGACACACTCTCCCATCGTTTCCCGTCATCGTCACAGTCAAACACTAGCTCATAATCCCTTGAACCAATGACAATAAAATTATGGTTTCTTTCAAAGCTTCCATGTCCAATATCACCACTGGCATATTGTCCATACTTAGGGAACAAGACATACCAATGGTCACGTTCTAAGTCAACAATTAATTCTAGTTTATGCTTGTTCACTTCAATGTTAAACTGTCTCATGCTGTTTCTCCCTCTTTGTAAGCTTTAATGTCATCTTCATCAGCATAATCTAAAAACATATGCTCAGCAATCTCATGCCAATTTACATCTGACATAAAAGCCAGTGCATAGTCTTTAGCTAAACCCTCAGAGCTTGTCTGCTCAATGATCTCATGTGCATACTCTTTGAGAGAATCAGCCAGCCAGTCCATCATAGAGGCTTGATCGTCTGCAAAGTTATCGAACGGGTCAAAGCCATCAAAGATCTCAAGATTGACCCGCCATGTAGCGTAGTTCGTCCAGCCATTGTATTTAGTATCAGTCATAGTTCAACTTTCAAAGTTAGGCCGTAGCCTGTCCCTGCAACATTGCAGACAATGACAGTCTGTCACACTGTCACAATCTGAACTGTCACTTAGGAGACAATCAATTTATCGCCAACATAGGTTGCACCCTTTTTTGTGTAGACACGTACACCTAAGGCACGAAGTCTGCTTTTAGTGGTCTTTGTAGGCCATAAAGCTAAAGTGACAGGGTTATAGTCAACTCTATCGTGAGAGTAACTGTAACTGGCTATATGGTGCTCATGTAGATATATCTTAACATACTCAATGCGACCACGTGTAGGCGTGTCAATCTCAGGCAAATATTCAACCCGTGAGTTGTTTAGAGTCACTGACTTTTTAGCCTTGATAGCATCCCAAATTTGTTGTTCAATTTTACGCATCATATTTCCTTTAAAGTTACTTTACTAACACATCAAAATAAGCCAATGCACCACCCGCCAACATGAGGCCGATAAGTACTGCGAAGCATACATCAATTATCTTTTCAATCATTTTAGTTCCTCTGTGATTGTGGTGAATGATACAGGTAAACCGTCGAAGTTGTCAGTGTACCATGCAAGCTCATGTTGAACCCTATCTTTAGAGGCACTGGCAAAGCCTACGAAGTCACCGTCTACAAAGCCTTCTAGTGAGTATGAATGGATCCCGTATTGATCTTTATATGTAATGTGCATCAGTTGTTCTTTCATGTTGGTTCCTTAGTTGTAACTGTAAGAGGCTTCGATTGTCTTTTCAACCTGTGCCAGTGCGTTAGTGTTACTTTCAAACATTCTCTCTAGAATGTGCTTAATGTCTAAACGCTCATTGATTTTAATATTCTCCAGTAAACTGTTAGAACGTACTTGAAGTGCAACTGATACTGCCTGCAGTTCAGCTTCTGTGAGTTCTAGAGTGATTGTGTTTGTCATCGTAGTTCCTTAGTTGGTTGGTTGAGACGTATGTTACTATGCAAACAGTGTGCCAACTTTGCAGTTTATCCCTGACTAACAGGTTATTCACAGGCACTTCTAGAGTGTAACTGTGTAGTTATCCACAAGCAAATAAGTTATTAACAATTCTGAGAGTTATCCACAGGGTGCACTGTATTGGTGATAATGTGCACTATAATGGTGAGGTGATACCCTCAAATGCACCATGTTGGTGATACTTCAAAGGTACTTCAAAGGGCTTCAGAGGGTGCTACATAGCCTCTCACGCCTGCTAAATGCGAATGATTCTCATTAACGTTACCTACAGAGTAACTGCGAAGTAAGCACTAACTAACTTAAGAGATCGTAAGTGTACATATGACTTTGGAGTACCATGTAAGTAAGCACTAACTAACTTCATAGGGGGGGAGGGGGAGAGCTTGTGTGATTACTTTAGCGGGAGCCTCTGAAGTTCACAAAAAAGTAAAACTAAAAAGGACTAATTAGGGACAGATGAATTAACCATAAGTACTTGATTTATAAAGTAAAAGTAGTGTAGACTACAAAGTAACTAAAATGTAGGCAGTGTACACCTTAACAAGGGGACTTAAGAGTAGCGTTAAAGTGAACATAAGTGTGACTAGAATCACATGATTGTATAAATATATGTGTCTAAGACAATAAAAGCTTGACAAATAGACAAAAGTATGATACAATATTCTTTATAGGATATAATTGAGTTTACTAAGAAGCCTGACCCCACTTCTAAGTTGAGACTAAGTAGTCTGAACTGTACACCTTGGAAAGGGAACTTAGTAGTTAAATACACTTAAATAAAACTATTATAAGTATAATTTAAGTTGTCTTAACTTAAATGTAATAACTTACTAAGTAAATTAATATTAATTACTTATAATGTTATGTCTATATAACTTAAACACAATGTCTTAGTACTATATAGTACTATACTTAAAAGTCTCCCTATATAGGACAAAGACAATGCAAGAAACTAAAGATGATGTCTCGGTGGTTATGTCGCCTAAACTACGTGGTAAGGGCAGACCTCCAAAGACTGACCTTCAAGCTGTTAAGAACAGAACTAAGAATAAGGTAGGTAGGCCAGTAGGTGATGCAGGTAGGCTTCAAGAGTTCAAGGAAAGATTACTAGCCACAGGTGGCACTAGAATCCTTGATAAGATGATTCAGATAGCTTTGGATGATGAACATCCCGGACAGATGGCAGCAATTAAGTTAGCAATGGATAGGATATTACCAGCATCAGTGTTTGATACAGCTAAAAGTGGTGGTAGTATGCCTCAGATTAGTATTAACATAAGTGGCCTTAATAGTCCTATGGTTAGTACAAATGATGAAGTGATAGATGTATGACTACCTTAGACTTTAAACTGCTTAATTGGCAACAAGATGTATTTAAGAATACTCACCGATTTAAAGTAGTTGCAGCTGGTCGTCGATGTGGTAAGTCTAGGTTATCGGCAGTGTCTTTGCTTATCGAAGCACTTAACTGCCCTGAAGGTTCGGCTGTAATGTATATTGCCCCTACTCTGGGACAAGCCCGGTCGATTCTTTGGGACTTGCTACACGATCTGGGAAGACCTGTAATTAAATCAAGTCACGTTAACAACCTTGAGATTACATTGGTTAATGGACGTAAGATTCTAGTGCGAGGAGCTGATAATCCGGACTCTTTGCGTGGTGTCTCACTAACCTATGTTGTGCTAGACGAATGTGCTTTTATTAAGCAGGACATCTGGGAGAAGGTAATTCGAGCTTCTTTGTCTGATAAAAAAGGAAGAGCTTTGTTTATCTCAACTCCAAGTGGACGTAATTGGTTTTATGACATCTTTAATCTTGGTAAAGAAGTTGACGAAGAGTGGAAGTCATGGCACTTCACCACTCAGGACAATGAGACTATTGATCCTAAGGAGATTGAGGCTGCTAAGAGAACATTGAGTTCCTTTGCATTCAAGCAGGAATACCTGTCTAGCTTTGATACCTCAGGTGCAGATGTCTTCAAAGAGGAATGGTTCAAGACTGCTGAAGAACCTCAGTACGGTAGCTACATTGTAGCCATTGACTTAGCTGGGTTTGAGGAAGTTGGTAAGAATGCCAGTGCCTCTAAGAAGAGATTAGATGAGACAGCTATTGCCATTGTGAAGTTAGAGGATAACGGTAACTGGTGGGTACACAAGATACAGCATGGTAGATGGGACATCAGAGAGACAGCTGTAAATATCTTGAAGGTGATTAGAGACTTTGAACCTACAAGCATAGGTATTGAGAGAGGAGCATTAAAGAATGCTGTACTGCCCTACCTAACTGACTTGATGAGGAAGAACAATATCTACTCACACATCCATGACTTAACGCATGGTAACAAGAAGAAGATTGACAGGGTTGTCTGGAGCTTACAAGGTCGCATGGAACATGGAAGGGTTACTTTCAATGAGAAAGAAGACTGGAGTGAGTTCAAGGATCAACTAATCATGTTCCCCACAGCTGGTGTACATGATGACTTGGTAGATGCTTTAAGTTACATAGATCAGTTAGCCATCACAAGCTACAACACTGACTATGAAGAGGATGAGTGGGAAGTTTATGACAAGATTGCAGGTTACTAAAGGAGAATGACAATGGAAGATGGTTTGTTTAATTCGTTAGTAGACAAATATCGAAGTTCAGTAGATATGCGTAAACGTACCTATGGCGAATCGTTGTTAAAATCATTAACTAACACAACTAACAAACCAATTAGTAATACTGATTTTACTGAAAAAGAGTTGGCTGCTTTAGATAATTTAATAAAATCACATTATCAAGAAAAATTAAATTATTTTAAAAGACCTAAAAAAGAATTGCTTGAAGAGGCTAAAATTCTGGAAAGTAACTCTAAAAGAGATTTTGAATATTCTAAAACCATAGACCCTGAAAAAGTTGATTTCTTAGAAAACATTAAAAACAGAGCACAGCTACAACTCACTCAAGCTAAACAACTTCGTGAAGCTGCCAAAGGTAAAATCCCAAGTGATTTTTCTTTTGCATACACAGGTTATGGCGGAAGAACAGCTCAAAACAAGTTTGATAAAGATCCTGCTGGATGGGCACAAACATTAGGTAGATTTAGATATAAAATAAACCCTGAAACTGGCGAATATCAGATTTACGATTCTTATGACTTTAACAATGAAGTTCATAAGTACGCTGCTCAAGATTATGCACAAATGAATCCAGTTAAAAGAATGGGGAGTGCTTTGGCTAATACCTTTTTAGGTGGCGACCAATACGCATTAGGAGAAGCATTTATATCTGGTAAAAATGCTGTTCCAGTTGAAATCAAAAGAAACATTGGATTAACTAATAATCAAACAATAGTGAATCCTGTGTATAGCGACCCTTTTCCAGATACTACTAAATAAGGACTATTATCATGGCAACTGGTTTGTATGCAAATATCAATGCTAAACGTAAGCGTATAGCAGCAGCTTATTTAAAAGTTAAATGGTAATAACAAGGGATAAAACAATATTATGGCTTTAACTAAAGATCAATTTGATGACAATAAAGACACTCAGTGGGAAGAACCTACAGAGTCTGAAAAGGAACTAACCTCATGGGTTACTCAGCACATTGTTCGCTGGCGTGACCATAGAGATGCTAACTACATGGATTTGTGGTTAGAGTATGAGCGTGTCTTCCGAGGTATCTGGGCTGCTGAGGATAAGACTCGTGAGTCAGAGCGTTCACGCATCATCTCTCCAGCTACACAGCAAGCCATTGAGACTCGTCACGCTGAGATCATGGAAGCTATCTTCGGTCAAGGTGAATTCTTTGACATCTCAGATGACGTTCTAGATGTGGATGGTAATCCTTTAGATGTTGAACAAATTAAGGTTCAACTTCACGAAGACTTCAAGAGAGACAAGATTAAGAAAGCTATTGACCAGATTGAGTTGATGGCTGAAATATATGGTACAGGTATTGGTGAGATCATTGTTAAGACTGAGAAGCAATACATTCCAGCTACTCAAGCGATTCCCGGCATTGCTAATGCAGCAGCTATTGGAGTTCAAGAGAAAGATAGAGTTGCGGTCAAGATTAAACCAGTTAACCCTAAGAATTTCCTTATTGATCCTAATGCTGATTCCATTGACGATGCTCTGGGCGTTGCTATCGAGAAGTACGTATCCATTCACAAGATTGTTGAAGGTATTGAGCGAGGTATTTATAAGAAGGTCGATATCACCACTGCAGCAGAGGATGAAGACTTGGAAGTAACCCAAGACTTGAAGACCTACCAAGATGATAAGGTTAAGCTGATTACATACTACGGTCTAGTTCCTAAAGAGTACTTAGACGGTGAAGAAGCAGCAACTGAGTATGCTGATCTGTTCCCTGAAGGTTCCACAGCTGATGACTACTCAGACTTGGTTGAGGCTATTGTCGTTATTGCCAATGACTCAATCCTGTTGAAGGCTGAAGCTAATCCTTACATGATGAAGGATCGTCCAGTCATTGCCTACCAAGATGATACAGTCCCCGGACGTTTCTGGGGTCGAGGTACAGCTGAGAAAGCCTACAATATGCAGAAAGCTATTGATGGTCAGCTTCGTGCTCACATGGACTCCTTGGCTCTTACTACAGCACCAATGATCGCAATGGATGCTACAAGGCTCCCACGTGGTGCTAAGTTTGAGATTAAACCCGGTAAGGCTATCTTGACCAATGGTGCACCATCTGAGATCTTGTATCCCTTCAAGTTCGGTCAGACTGACAACAATGCAGCTGCAGCAGCGCAGAACTTTGAGCGTATGCTCCTGCAAGCTACAGGCACAGTTGACAGCGCAGGTATGCCCTCCAACGTACCTCGTGATGCAGGTGCTGGTGGTATGTCAATGGCTATGGCTGGCATCATCAAGAAGTACAAGCGTACCTTGAGTAACTTCCAAGAAGACTTCATGATACCGTTCATCAACAAAGCTGCATTCAGATATATGCAGTTTGACAGTGAGCGTTATCCATCAGTTGACATGACATTCGTACCTACAGCTACATTGGGTATCTTGGCACGAGAGTTTGAACAACAACAGATGATTGGTTTGTTGCAGACCTTAGGCCCCAACACCCCAGTACTGCCATTGATCCTCAAAGGTATCCTCCAGAACAGTTCCCTGTCTAATCGTGGTGAACTCATGAAGGCTTTGGATCAAATGTCTCAACCTAACCCACAGGCTGCTGAAGCTGCACAGATGCAACAACAGGCTGCAATGGAGCTGGCACAGGCTCAGGTGGCTGATCTGCAGTCCAAAGCTCAGAAACAGTCAGCTGAAGCTCAGAAAACCATGATTGAAGCTCAGATGATCCCTGAAGAGCAGCGTGTAAAGCTAGTTCAAGCAGCATCTACCAACTTAGACAGTGGTGATGACTTTGAAAAGCGTCTGAAACTGGCTGACATGATGCTAAAAGAGAAGACTATTAACCTGAAAGCTGCTGATATTGCCTCAAATGAGCGTATTGCAAGCCTTCAGATGATGACTAGACAAAGAAAACAGTAAATAGTTAACAAAAGACTTGACAAAGTGTTGTTTTTATGCTACAATAACACTATTGTTTAAGTATTACATGGAGGGATAAGCCAAATGGCCCCTGATTTACAAAAGTATTACGAAGAAACCTTTAGTACCATGAGCACTAGAGGTTGGGAGTACCTCATAGAGGACTTTGAAGAGATTAAGGCTAGTTTAAACGATATTTCTACTGTCAACGATACACAAACACTTCATTATCGTAAAGGACAGTTGGATATTCTTGAATTGGTTTTAGGGCGTAAGGCTGTGTGTGAGAAGGTATATGAGGATTTACAGGATAAGCAGGGAGACTTGCGATGAAACGTCTGTATAACTTTTTATGTACCAACAATCACGTAACTGAATCGCTGGTAGATAGCGATCATACCACTGCTAAATGTAAGGTATGTAGTAAGGACGCTATCAGGCTCATTTCAACTCCTACCATTGGGTTAGATGCCATATCTGGTGACTTCCCCGGTGCAACGGCTAAGTGGGCTGCTGTGAGAGCTGACAGGCTCAAGCAGGAACAAAAGAGAGGATCTGAATAGCTATTCAGGCAACCCAATTCTATTTTTAAGTTAATCCTGTAATCCATCGTTTACGTGGACAGGGAAAGGTTAGGTATGGCTTTAATTGATAGTAATGAGGAACTAGGTAGCGTTAGTGAGATTGATGCTGAAGACTTTAAACAACAAGAGTCCTCAAGTGCACGACAGACTCAACAACCTTCACCAGAACAACCCCAAGAGATCCCTGAGAAATACAAAGGGAAGAATCTCGAAGATATTGTTCGTATGCACCAAGAGGCTGAAAAGCTAATCGGTAGGCAAGCACAGGAAGTTGGTGAAGTTAGGCGTTTAGCTGATGATCTAATTAAACAAAGCTTATCTCAAAAGACTCAACAACAAGCTCAACCACAAGCGGTGGAGAACCCACCACAAGAGATTGATTTCTTTGAAGATCCGCAGAGTCACGTTAATCGTGCTGTTGCAAATCATCCAGACGTAATTGCCGCTAAACAGGCATCACAGCAGTTAAAGCAAATTCAGACACACGCAATGCTCAACAAGAAGCATCCTGACTTTGCAGATATTGTACGTGATGGTGAGTTTATTGAGTGGGTTAAAGCCTCTCCCATGAGACTTAATATCTACGCAATGGCAGATGCCAACTATGATTTCAATGCAGCTGATGAACTGCTCTCAACATTCAAACAGATCCGTACATCTAAGACACAACAAACTACTGATGCAGGTAACGCTGTCCGCAAACAGAATCTAAAAGCAGCTGGTGTCGATGTTGGGGGAACTGGAGAGTCTTCTAAGAAAGTATATCGTCGTGCCGACCTTATCCGGCTACGTATGCAAGATCCTGACCGTTATGAGGCACTGCAACCTGAGATTATGGCTGCGTACTCTGAAGGCAGGGTTAAATAATTTAATTTAATTCACAAATTCACAGGAGAATTTTAAAATGGCATTAGGAACAGATCACGTAACGAGTACGACCGCAGCAACGTTTATTCCAGAAGTATGGAGTGATGAAATTGTTGCGGCTTACAAAAAGAGCTTGGTTGCAGCTAACCTAGTTAAGAAGATGAGCTTCAAGGGCAAGAAAGGTGACGTAGTTCACATTCCAGTCCCTGCACGTGGCTCTGCTTCTGCTAAGGCAGCTTCTACACAAGTTACATTGATTGCAGCTACTGAATCAGAAGTAACTGTCTCTATCAACAAGCACTACGAGTACTCACGTTTGATTGAGGACATCGTTGAAGCTCAGGCATTGTCTAGCCTCCGTCAGTTCTACACTGATGATGCTGGTTATGCTTTGGGTAAGCAAGTTGATACTGACTTGGTGAACTTGGGTCAACAGTTCAATGTTTCAACAGCTGGTGCGGGTACTTTCCGCTACGCTGGTGCTTTCATTGGTGGTGATGGCTCTACAGCTTTTGACTACTCAGCTTCCTCTGGTGCTGGTAATGCTTCAGCTTTGACAGCTGCTGGTATTCGTCGTACAATTCAGCGTCTTGATGACAGCGATGTTCCTATGGACAACCGCTTCTTCTTGATTCCCCCAAATGTACGTAACACTATCTTGGGCTTGTCTGAGTTTACAACCTTCAACAGCGTTGGTGAAGCTGGTTCTGCTAACAGCATCCGTAACGGCATGATTGGTGACATCTATGGTGTTCCAGTCTACGTTTCGTCCAATGCTGGCACAGCTAAGTCTGCTGCTGACGGTTCCGGTACTAGCTTGGGTCGTGTGTGCTTGATGGCTCACAAGGACTCTATGGTTCTGGTGGAGCAAGTTGGTGTCCGTTCACAGACTCAGTACAAACAAGAGTACCTCGGTACATTGTTCACAGCTGATACTTTGTACGGTTGCGCTGAGTTGCGTAACTACGGTGGCGTTGCCCTTGTGGTTCCCGTCTAAGTAGCTTAAGGGTTCTCTACTCTCACGAGGAGTAGGGAGCCTTTTTAATGTATTACTCTTTAGTACATCAGAAAGGTAACAGCAAATGAAATTTAAATGTATTCAATCAGGTAACACAGTAGAGTTCTTCCAAGAGCATGAGATTGCTGAAATGCGTAAACACACTGGATACACTGAAGTACCGGAGGTACGGGAAGTAGTTGAAGTAGTAGTTGAAACTCCTAAAGTAACTAAGAAAACAGTAAAGCAAGATGAAACCAGTATCGACGGGTAATGTTCTTACTGCTGCAACGCAGACTACTATTTTCACAGTACCTACTGGTTACTATGCTAGGTGGCCTCTTTGTTACGTTGTAAACCATTCAGGTAATAATAAGTTTATTGATGTTGTGTGGTATGACTCAAGTGCAGCAACTGAGATTTTCGTATTAGATAACTATGTTTTAAGCCCAACTCAGTTTATTAAGTTTAACGATGGTGCTTATATTGTTCTTGAAGAGGGCGATCAAGTTCGTGCAACGTCTGAAACTGGTTCAACAATGAATACTATCAACACGTTTGAATTATACAGAAAAGGCGAATAAATCATGGCAGCTCCTCAAGCACTGACACCTGAGCAGATACAGCAGATTATCGCTGCAGGTCGTGGTAATACAGTAAATATTGGTGGTACTTTGTATGGTGCTAACTATGCTGATACTGGCAGCGGAGAAACTTTACAAGAAGGTGCTCTTTCAGGCATTACTGGATCTACAGGAATAGACCAAGCAGGTCAACCTTTTTACTCTTATGATCCTTCAGGTGCTTTTACAGGACAAGGCGTAACTAAGAAAAGTCAATCATTCTTTGGTGGCTTAGCAGATGCTTTTAAAGATCCAGTAGTATTGGCAGCTTTAGGAGCTGCTGGTTATGGTGGTTTGCTTGGAGGAGGAGCCTCTGGTGCTGCAGGTTTAACAGCTTCAGAGTTGGCAGCTGCTGATATGGCATTAGGTGGTCTTGGTGGTACTGCAGGGGCTGAGGCATTATCTGCTGCAGCTCTTTCGGGTGCAACAGGTGCTGGAGCTAGTGCTCTTTCAAGCTTGACACCTGCACAGATAGCTAACTTAGCTAAAGCTGGTATTAGTATTGCAGGACTTGTAGGTGCTGGTAATGCTGTCTCTAATATGGGTGGTGGAACTACAACGGCAGCTGGTGTGTCAATTCCTACACAAGGTACTCCACAGTACAATGCTGATTACTTCTCAAGAGTTCAAGGCGCATACAATCAAGCATTACCGGGTATGCCTCGTGATGTTGTCTCTAACTTAGCTGCATGGTACGGTGGTGACTCAGGCATGATGTCAGGTACTGATACAGCCAATACAGCTATTGCTAAACAAGTAACTAAATCTGATGGTATTACTAGGACTCCAGCTAAGTTAGTTGACCCAATGACTTCCTTGATGAACTCATATCGTGCTGGTAATGTCCCACAGACTAAGCTAGACCTGAATGCTGCTCTTAAAGCGGGTATGACTACTGAGCAGTTAATGAGCACCTTTAATTTAGGTATGAAAGACATTGATTACTTGCGAGGTCAGGGCTACTACTTACCAGCAATGAAGACTGAGATTACAGATGTAATTAGTCAAGAGTTAAAGAACCCAGCTACAGCCTACGCTAACATTGTAGCTAGAATGGATGCTACAGGTACTAACCCAGCAGCAGTCGCAGCAGCAACTAACATTCCTGTTGAAGAGATACAGAATGCTTATAACCAGTTAAACCCTACTGGCTTGTTTGCTAACAACAACCCTAACTTTGGTGTTGTGGATGCTGGTACTCTCTATAACATAGCAGCTAACCCAACTGACTATCAAACTGCTATTCAAGAGATACAGAAGTATCGTGCAGCCGATGAAGTTGGTCAGCAATCAGTGGTGGAGAAAGCCTTGGCTGCTGAGTTGGCAGCTAGACCGGGTTCTTCACTATCAGCACTTCAACAGGCAGGTTCAACTTACGGTGTAAGCCCTGCTGACATAGCAGCTGCTTACGCTAAACTTGGTTACGCATAAGAAGGAATAACTTAGATGACCGCAACGATCATTACAAAGAATAGCAGTACAGCCTCAGCAGTCCCTGTAGCGGGTGACTTAGTTGCTGGTGAACTTGCAATTAACACTACAGATAAGAAACTATACACCAAGAGTGGTAGTACAATCGTTAAGGTTGTTGGCTCTTTAGGTAATCAAGAGGCTAACGCTGTAGCGATTACAGGTGGTACTATCACAGGCATGGGTAGTCCATCAGGCTCAACAGATGTATCCACTAAAGGTTATGTCGATGGATTGATTACCACAGGTGCATCCAATGTAACACTTTCAAGTGAATGGGCTTCTAAGACTACAGGTCAAGTAGCTTCAACTGATTATTCCTCTAAAGCTTGGTCTATCGGTGGTACAGGTGTTACTAACAGTGCAGGTGCAGCTAAGGAGTGGGCTACTAAGACTGGTTCTACTGTAGATGGTACTCTGTACTCAGCTAAGTACTACTCTACAGAGTCAGCATCTTCAGCTACATTGGCTAACGATTGGGCTACTAAGACTTCAGGTACTGTAGCTGGTGGTGAGTACTCAGCTAAGTATCACGCTGTAAACGCAGCCTCAAGTGCTACAGCTGCATCAGGCAGTGCTACCAGTGCCTCAAATGCTCAAACAGCTGCTGAAGCTGCTCGTGATGCTACACTGACAGCTTACGATAACTTTGATGATCGTTACCTCGGTGCTAAAACATCAGATCCTTCAGTGGACAATGATGGTAATGCTCTAGTGGCTGGTACTCTATACTTCAACAGTGTATCTCAGATTATGAAGCTGTACACTGGTTCAGCTTGGGTAGCTGCTTATGTCTCAGGTGCTGATTACCTGTCTAAAGCTAACAACCTATCTGACTTAACCAATACAGCTACAGCTCGTACTAACTTAGGTGTGGCTATTGGTACTAACGTACAAGCTTGGGATGCTGACTTAGATACATGGGCTACAAAGACAGCTCCATCAGGTACTGTCGTAGGTACAACAGATACTCAAACATTAACTTCTAAGACTGTTGAAGCTGGCACATTCACCAACGGCTACACAGAAGAACTAGGTACAGCAAGCACTTCTACAGCGTACACCATTGACCTTGCTAACGGCTCAGTTCAATATCTCACACTCACGGGCAACTGCACCTACACCTTTCCAACACCTGCTGCTGGTAAGAGTTTTACATTGGTACAGAAGCAAGACGGTACAGGCTCTCGTACTGTGACATGGCCTGCCTCGGTTAAGTGGCCTGCTGGTACTGCACCAACTATTACAGCTACAGCATCTAAGGCAGATAAGTTTGTCTTTACAGCCATTGACTCATCGAGTTGGCTTGGAAGTGTGGCTGGACAGAACTACACAGTCTAAGGATATAAATGTTTAGTTCAAACACAACACAAGTCTCCGATGGCGGCTATCAAATCTCACGCAGTTTGCGCTTTAATAGTGCTGACTCTGCTTATCTGAATCGTACTCCTGCGGGTGCAGGGAATAGACGCACATGGACATGGAGTGGATGGGTAAAGCGCAGTGCTTTAAGTGGTGGAAATTATCCTCAGTTAATGTCTGCTGATGGTGGCACATTTGGGTCAAAGATTGGTTATTTTGCTGATGATACTTTTTGGGTTGATGTTGGTCAGGGTGCAACATACACTCGATTAACTTCAACTGCTGTTTATCGTGATGTGTCGGCTTGGTATCACGTTGTTGTGGCGCAAGACACCACTCAAGCAACAAGCACAGACCGAGTAAAAGTTTATATCAATGGGTCACAAATAACATTGTCTGGAACTTATCCAGCACAAAACTTTGATGGCTCAATCAACAATACATCAGCGCAAAATATTGGTAGAGAAACATCAGCAAGTTATTACTTCAACGGCTACATCACAGATGTCAACTTCATTGATGGTCAAGCCCTAACCCCATCATCCTTTGGAGAAACCAACGCACAAACAGGCGTATGGCAACCTAAAGCCTACTCAGGCTCATACGGCACTAACGGCTTCTATCTGAACTTCTCAGATAACAGCAATATAACTGCGGCTACTTTG
>Ga0209358_10001948_pt1 | contig 16012 bp, 27 predicted proteins | sample LauGreFa1BDMLBSN_2_FD_187574 | JGI IMG/M metagenome (GOLD analysis project Ga0209358, IMG submission 187574) | Freshwater lake microbial communities from Lake Michigan, USA - Fa13.BD.MLB.SN (SPAdes) (version 2) | ecosystem: Environmental > Aquatic > Freshwater > Lake | place: Lake Michigan, USA... | reverse complement strand
CGCAATATAGGGCAATGCATCTTTCGGCACGGCACTCAGGATATGGGTTAACTCGCGAACGATCCGGTAAGCGGCGCGGTTCATAGTCAGACTCCAGCGGCAAGTATTCCCGCTTTGATGCGGCGGGAAACGGCCTTTTCAATTGAGCGGCGAGTCATTTGCTCATCTCTGACGGCATCTATCTCCCGCCACAGTTTGCGCCCGTAGGGATGGTCTGCACTGTACTGTCCAGCCTCTAGCGTGGCGTGGCAGTCAGCCAGCGTGAATGCCAGCATGGCGTTGGTGTAGGTCTTGAATTTGCTCATGCTGCACCTGCCTTCAGTGCCAAACACTCAGCGTAAGTGCCAGTCAGCACGATACGGTAGCTATTGCGAACGACACTGCCCTTGCAGACAATGATATTGCCGAATGAGTTGATTTGTGCGGTATACATGCGGCCTCCGGTTATTTCACAGACTTGATCAGGCCACTGTCCATCACGACATTGGCAAAGAACTCACGGCCCCTGCCCGTGATATGGGGGCGGTTGGCCCCTGTGAGAGTGCCGTTGTCACGGTACTCAGCGCCAAACATAGAGGTCTCTATGTAGCGCAGTGGCTTGCCCACTGACTCTTTGAGGGCCTTTTTGGATTCGTAATTGAACACTAGCATTTTGCATCTCCATCCTACCGTGCGACATTGCACAACCCGATTGTAGTAGCGCTTAAATTCGGAGCGCAATAGTTATCCGACTAAACCGTAGGGGTATTCAAAAAGGATGGTCAGACTGACTGAATAGATCGCGTGATGTGCGCGTATGCGCGTAGCACAAGCCATGCCAAGAGGTGTCGCCAAGGTAACAAACTTATCAGAATTTGAACGGATCTGAGCGACTTTAAGGGGTCTAGGCTACCTACCCCTTAACCCATGCGCTGAAGTCGCTCTATCGCGTTTTTTCACATTATGAAATGCACTTATCCACAGGGTTATACACATACTTGTACATGAGTTATCCACAGGGTTATCCACAGTGGCTGAGTTGTCCACAGGTTATCCACAAAAACACCGGAAAAGAGGCACTGAATAAGCGAACAGTGGTGTTTAAATGCACAGTGCTGTACACTTGACCAGTACAGACCACGCAAAGGGGAAAGACTATGGGTAAGACAACGTCAATAGATTATCTCAATGATCTAGAAAACGCCGCGCAGCAGGATGGTGAGGCAGTAGACGATCAATGGGCAGATACTGACGCTGAAGTGCTGGCAAAGGCAGCAGAGGCTCCAGCAAAGCGCAAGGATGGACAGGTGATCACGGCCCCGAGACAGAGGCAGTTAACCCCGAAACAGATGGCCTTCGTAAGAGCAAAGATATCAGGCATGAGCAATACAGATGCCTATAGGGAAGCATACCCTGACGATCATTCAAGTAACAGAGTGATCAGTGCCAATGCATATAAGTTGACAAGGCATCCAGTCATAGGTCAGATGCTGGAAGATGCATGGGGAGAGACGGCGGAAGCACTCACTGAAGACCTCGCAGCTACCAAGAGATACGTCTTGCGGCAATTGCTTGCACTGAGCAAGGGAGCTAAGCAGGAAGGCTCTCGCCTCAAAGCACTAGAGTTGATGGGCAAAGCAGCAGGCGTGTTTACACCGTCAACGGATGTAGAGGTTGCAGCACCTAGTGCTGACCAGTTGAAGCGTGAACTGTCAGGCCACCTTAAGCTACTAGGCGGCAAGGCAGCGTAAACGGATGGTGGTTTAAACGGCGATGTGGCGACCCCACCGTACCCCCACCCGCCTATATGCGCCGCATGCACACCCCCTCGCATTACGCTCTAATCCGCTCTAACGATTACATAGCACCACACCCCCATCCAAGACTTATCCCCCACCGGGGGGGTATATATAAATTTCAGGAAGATAGTTGCGAACGTTCGCTTTATCGTTTAAACTCACAGAATGACTCAACGCAGACAGCTAGTCTTGGACTTCATCAGAGCCTACATTAGGTTGCATGGTGTATCGCCTTCATATGAGGTGATAGCTAGGTCTCTTGGGATGTCTTCTAAGTCCAACATCCATAGGATTGTTCATAGGTTAAAAGAGGATGGGCATATTGAGATTAAGCCTTATAAGTTTCATTCCATCAAATTGGCGGATAAGTCCATGAAGGAGATAGCAAAGCTATGACTCTCCTCACTGCTAAAGAGATTGCGGGGTATTTGAGCATTGTGGATAAGGTTCCTGATACTGAGCGGGCGAAGATAAATATGCTCTTGGAGATGGACAGGGTTGAGAAGTGCAGGGAGTCATTCCTGTTCTTTGTACAACAGATGTGGCCTATCTTTATTTCGGGGCAGCATCATAAGATCATGGCAGATGCCTTTGAAAGAGTTGCTAATGGGACATTGAAGAGGTTAATCATCAATATGCCACCCCGGCACACTAAGTCGGAGTTTGCTTCATTTCTTCTGCCTAGCTGGTTTCTGGGGAAGTTCCCTGAGAAGAAGATCATCCAGACTGCCCACACCGCAGAACTCTCCACAGGGTTCGGACGGAAGGTGAGGAATCTAGTCTCCTCTGATGATTATTCAAAGATCTTTGATACCAAGCTATCAAGTGATTCCAAGGCAGCAGGGAGGTGGAACACTAACAAGGGAGGGGACTACTTTGCTATTGGTGTTGGCGGAGCCGTCACTGGTAAGGGTGCAGATCTATTAATCATTGATGATCCTCATTCAGAGCAGGAAGCTAAACAGAATAATCCAGCCATCTTTGACGGGGTATATGAGTGGTATACCTCTGGGCCTCGGCAGCGTCTTCAGCCTAACGGGGCAATTATCATCGTTATGACCCGATGGGCCACCCGAGATTTAACTGGGCAGATCCTAAAGAAGTCCGGGAACGATGGAGTAGATGAGTGGGAGGTTATAGAGTTCCCCGCCATTCTCCCGTCTGGAACCCCCTTGTGGCCTGCGTTCTGGTCAAAGAAAGAACTAGAGTCTCTAAAGGCAGAACTCCCTGTAGCTAAATGGGAAGCGCAGTACCAACAAAACCCCACCGGTAATGAAGGCGCGATTATTAAGAGGGATCAGTGGCGGATCTGGGAAAAAGATAGCATGCCCCAGTGTGATTACATAATCCAGTCTTGGGATACAGCCTTTGAAAAGAACAACAGGGCAGACTATTCAGCTTGCACAACTTGGGGGATATTTGAACACCCCAATGAGCGGGGTGAGTACAAGACCAATATCATCCTGTTAGATGCGTTTAAACAACGTATGGAGTTCCCTGAGCTTAAAAAGATGGCTCTAGAGTTATATAAACAGTGGGAGCCAGACACCCTGATTATTGAGAAGCGGGCTGCTGGCGCACCTCTTATATATGAGCTAAGGAAGATCGGAGTACCCCTGTCGGAGTACACACCGGGCAAGGGCAACGACAAAATAAGCCGTGTAAACTCTATTGCAGACCTATTTGCCTCTGGGGTTGTATGGTGTCCGACAACACGTTGGGCGGATGAGGTCATGGAAGAATTGGCTGCATTCCCCTATGGGGATAACGATGACTTGGTTGACTCCAGCAGCCAAGCATTAATGCGGTTTCGGCAGGGTGGCTTTATTCAGATTGCCTCAGACGAGGAAGATGAACCACCTATCTTTCGGCGTAAATACGAATATTACTAAGGATACCCAATGGCTAATTTTGATAAGAGTCTGTACCAAGCCCCTGCTGGGCTGGAAGAATTGGCACAAGCAGAAGAAGGAATTGAGATTGAGATTATCGATCCCGAGGCTGTAAACATCCACATGGACGGTCTGGATATCTCTATGGAGCAAAGTGATGAAGACTTTGGTTTAAACCTCGCAGAAGAGATGGATGAGGGGGAGATGTCTTCCCTTGCCGGAGATCTGGACGGGGATATCTCAAACGACAAGGGTAGCCGTAAAGACTGGGAAAAAGCCTATGTAGAGGGTTTAAAGCTACTGGGTCTTCAGTTTGAAGAGCGTACAGAGCCTTGGTCAGGCGCTAGTGGGGTTTTCCATCCCATGATTACCGAGGCAGTGGTCAGGTTCCAGTCAGAAAGTATCACCGAGATGTTCCCGGCCCAAGGGCCAGTGCGAACAAAGATTATCGGAGAAGAGACCCCGGAGAAGAAAGAGGCCGCAGTCCGTGTCGAAGAGGACATGAACTATGAACTCACTGAGGTGATGAAAGAGTTCCGTCCAGAGATGGAGAGAATGCTTTGGAGTTTGCCTGCCACAGGATCTGCTTTTAAGAAGGTGTACTTCGATCCCAGTCTGGGACGGCAGGTATCTATGTTTATCCCCGCAGAAGACATTATTCTTCCATACGGGACAACTGATCTGGATACCTGCTACCGCTTGACCCATGTCATGCGCAAGACCAAGAACGAGATCATCAAGCTACAACAGGCAGGTTTCTATCTGGATATAGATCTTCCAGACCCCGGCAAAGAGCAAGACAACATCAAGAAGGCCAAAGACAAAGAAACCGGCTTTAGTGATTTAAACGATGACCGCTACACCATCTATGAAGTTCACGCAGACCTAGACCTGCCCGGATTTGAAGATGAGGATGAAGACGGCCCAACAGGAATAGCCCTGCCCTATGTGGTCACCATGATCAAGGGTAGTAACAAGATCTTGGCTATCCGCCGTAATTGGAATGAAGATGACCGCCTGCGTTTAAAGCGCCAGCATTTTGTCCATTATCAATACATCCCCGGATTTGGTGCTTATGGCTTTGGACTGTTCCACCTTATCGGTGGATTTGCCAAGTCCGCAACCAGCATCATGCGCCAGCTTATTGACGCAGGAACCCTTTCTAATCTTCCGGGCGGTCTCAAGTCCCGTGGACTTCGGATTAAAGGAGATGACACACCCATTCAGCCGGGTGAGTTCCGAGATGTAGATATTGGCTCTGGAGCCTTGAGGGACAACATCCTGCCTCTCCCCTATAAGGAACCAAGTCAGGTTCTAGCAAGTCTTCTCGGAACAATTGTGGAAGAAGGCCGTAGGTTTGCCGCTACAGCGGACATGAACATCAGCGACATGTCTGCCCAAGCTCCGGTGGGTAGTACATTGGCTCTCCTAGAGCGTCAATTGAAGGTGATGACCGCCATCCAAGCCCGCTCGCATTACACGTTTAAACAAGAGCTGGGACTTCTTGCGGAGATCATCCGGGACTACACAGATCCTGACTATGACTACAAACCAGAGAAGGGCGACAAGAGCGCCAAGAGGGAAGACTACGACTATGTAGAGATCATCCCCGTATCTGATCCCAACGCAGCCACCATGAGCCAGCGTGTGGTTCAGTATCAGGCCGTCATTCAAATGGCCCAGATGGCCCCGGACATCTATGATCTTCCACAGTTGCACCGCCGGATGCTGGAAGTTCTAGGGATTAAGAACGCAGACAAGCTTGTAAAGCTCCCAGAAGACCAAAAGCCAATGGATCCAGTCTCGGAGAACATGGCAGTCCTAAGAGGAGAGCCTGTCAAGGCATTCCTGTACCAAGACCATGATGCTCACATCACGACCCATATGTCGTTTATCCAAGACCCAATCTTGGCACAGCTTATCGGTCAGAACCCCCGCGCTCCTCAGATACAAGCCGCAGAGATGGCCCACATTGCAGAGCATGCCGCGTTTAAATATCGGGCGCAGATCGAACAGCAGATGGGTATCTCTCTACCTCCTGAGAGCGAGGATCTACCTCCTCAGATTGAGTTGGCTTTGTCCACAATGATTGCGCAGGCTTCCCAGCAAGTTCTACAACAGAGCCAAGGCCAGCAAGCTCAGGCTCAGGCACAACAACAAGCCCAAGATCCTCTGGTTCAGATGCAGCAGCAAGAACTCCAGCTTAAGCAGGGTGAGTTGCAGCTTAAGGCTCAAGAAGTGCAGCAAAAGTTCCAGATTGAGCAAGAGCGTTTAAAGCTTGAGCAACAACGTCTAACAGCAGACGCGGCAAACAAGGCCGACCAGACCAACCTCAAGCGCGAAGAGATTCAAGCTCATATGCAGCTAGAGGGAACCAAGATTGGCGCAAAGATTAAGGCTGATCAGGATCGCCAGACCTTTGACCAAGAACACGCCGGGTTAAGACTCGGCGCACAGATCTCTAAAGAAAAGAGAGATCAAGCACTGTCTGCATTGCAGGCAGCAGAAAAACCAACCGGTGAATAACTATGGTTCAAGACTTCGCACGCGTATTGCGCGAACAAATACGTACTGACATGAACAATTATGCGGACGATATGGCTGGTGGGGCCTGTCGTACCTTTGAAGAGTATCAAAAACTATGCGGTGTTATTCAGGGCCTAGCCACCGCAGAGTCCTACCTTTTGGCCCTGCTAAAGAAAGTTGAACAATCAGATGAGTGATCTTATTCTGCCTCCGGGAGTTACTCTCCCAAAAACCATTCAGCCTGCTGAGAAGCCGGATGAAACTGCGACAGATGAAGAAAAGGCAAAACAGCTTCCAGACCCCATTGGATATAAGCTGCTATGTGTTGTTCCAGACGTATCAGAGCATTATGAGGGTTCTGCCCTTTTAAAGCCTTCTGACTTCATGCGTCGGGAAGAACAAACCACAACCGTGCTTTTTGTAGTGAAGGTAGGCCCCGATGCCTATAAAGATACTACAAAGTTTCCCAGTGGCCCTTGGTGCAAAGCGGGAGATTTTGTAATGACACGTACCTATACCGGTACGCGCTTCAAAATGTATGGCAAAGAGATGCGTTTAATTAACGACGACCAGATTGAAGGCGTTGTGCAAGATCCGCGAGGTATTAGCCATGTCTGAGTTTAAATTTCCAGATGAAATTGAAAAAGAAGATCCAAAAGAGTCCAAAGATGAGGTCGAGATTGAGCTTATTGATGACACTCCAGAGGCTGACAAGGGTCGTGCGCCGCTAGATAAAGAGGTAGCAGACCCCCATGAGGATGAATTAGCCTCATACTCTAAGAACGTTCAGGCCCGGATGAAGGAATTAACCCGAGTCCGCCATGATGAACGTAGGGCAAAAGAGTCCCTAGCCCGGGAAAAGCAGGATTTGGAGCGTATTGCACAACAGCTTTACGAAGAGAATAACCAGCTCAAAGAGTATGTACAGACCGGAAGCAAGCAATATATCGATCAGTCCAAGACATTGGCTGAAAATGAGCTTGAATCTGCCCGGAATCAGTACAAAAAAGCCCAAGAAGCCTTTGATGCAGACGCTATTTTGGCTGCTCAAGAGGCCCTTTTAGAGGCCAAAATGAAGGTAAATGCCCTAAATAGTTATAGGCAGGCCCCTTTACAACAGCCTCAAAATAGGGTACAACCGCAACAATACAGAGAACCAGAGCCGCAACTAGACGAAAAAACCCTGCGCTGGCAGGCCAAAAACCAGTGGTTTAGTGCAGAAGGCTTTGAGGATGTATCCAGCTACGCATTAGGGCTGCATAAAAAACTAATGAACGCAGGCTATGACCCGCGCAGTGACGAGTATTTCAACGAAATTGATACTCGCGTGAAGGATAAGTTCCCAGAGGTATTTGGGAATGAACGAGCTAAGTCAAATGAGTCCCCACGACGGCCTGTTTCGGTAGTCTCTCCTGCTGCACGTTCATCAGGTAAGAGAACGATCCAAATGACGCCCAGAGCTTTAGCTTTGGCAAAGAAGTTTGGTATCACCCCGCAGCAATATGCTGTTCAACAAGCTAAATTGGAGAACTCAAATGAATGAAACTCGTAAACCCCGTGACCTAGAGACACGCACTGAATCTGTAAGGTATGTTTATAAACCGTCTAGTTCTTTGCCAGACCCCAAAGAAGAACCCGGGTACACCTATCGCTGGATAGCGACGGCAGTACATGGTAATTCTGAGGTAATGATGACAAATGTATCGCGCAAACTCCGCGATGGATATGTCCCAGTTAAGGCAGAGGATCATCCGGAATTGATGGTTCCCGGAAATCCGAAGACAGGCAATGTTGAAATAGGTGGGTTAATGCTCTGCAAAATCCCAACCGAAAAGGCAGAAGCTATGGCTGAGTATTTCAATGGGCAAGCTCAAGGCCAGATGGAATCGGTAGATAACAGCTTTTTGCGTCAAAGTAACCCAAAGATGCCGTTGTTTGCAGACAGAAAATCTACAACAACTCGCGGAAGGTTAAATTGATAATTTTGTTTTAATTTTTGGAGTCCTTAAATGGCAGCAGTAGCATCCCCCTACGGCCTACGAGCCGTAAATGAGCTGGGTGGTACACCTTATGCAGGTGCAACCACCTCCTATCTCATCGACCCCGCCGGTACAGCATCGAGTATCTACAATGGTTCGCCAGTGTATGTAAACGCTTCTGGTTATCTGGCAGTAGCAACCGCAACCGGCGCTGATGCGACGACTAACGGATTCCCCACAGGTACGGCTAATACCGGTATCGTTGGTGTGTTTGTTGGCTGTTCGTATATCAACACGCAAGGCCAAGTAATTTATGCTCAGTATTACCCCACCGGTACGACTGGCGTGATTAATGCCTACGTGGTGAGCGACCCCGGCGTTGTGTTCCAAGTTCAGTCTGCTGGCTCTGTCACGCAAGCTGCTTTGGGCGCAAATGTGTTCTTCTCGACTGGCGCAGTGGCAACCGGTAGTACTTCTACTGGAAACTCTACCGCATCTGTTGTAGCAGGCTCTAGCGCCGTCACTACCACCGCCGCGTTCCGCGTTGTTGGTTTTGTCAACATGCAAGGTTTCTCTGTTGTGGGCGATGCCTTCACAGACATCCTTGTGAAACTTAACCCCGGCTATCACAGCCACACCAACGCAGTTGGCCTGTAAGGAGTAAATCATGGCTATTTCACGCGCACAACTGCTTAAAGAGTTGCTTCCCGGTCTAAACGCTTTGTTTGGTTTGGAGTATGAACGCTACGGTGAGCAGCATAAAGAGATCTACGAAACTGAGCAATCAGAGCGTAGCTTTGAAGAAGAAACCAAGCTGTCCGGATTCTCGGCTGCACCGGTTAAGAATGAGGGTTCTGCCATTGCTTATGACAATGGACAAGAAGCATTCACCGCCCGGTACAACCATGAAACCATTGCCTTGGGCTTTTCTATCACGGAAGAGGCTGTGGAAGATAACCTGTACGACTCCCTGTCGGCTCGTTATACCAAGGCTCTGGCCCGTGCTATGGCTTACACCAAGCAAGTTAAGGCTGCATCAGTTCTTAACAATGGCTTCTCTTCGTCCTACCTTGGTGGTGACGGCGTGGCCCTGTTTAGCACGGCTCACCCCTTGGTCTCTGGTGGAACCAACAGCAACCGCCCATCCACCAATGCTGACCTGAATGAGACTTCGTTGGAAAACGCAGTTATTCAGATCGCAGCTTGGACTGATGAGCGCGGCCTGTTGATTGCGGCGCATCCCCGTAAGCTTATTGTTCCTCCTGCTCTGCAATTCGTTGCTACTCGTCTGTTGGAGACCAGCCTGCGTGTTGGCACTACCGACAACGACATTAACGCTTTGAAGAACAACGGTTCAATCCCTGAAGGCTACACCGTTAACAACTTCTTGACCGACAGCAACGGTTGGTTTTTGACCACTGATGTACCTAACGGTCTGAAGCACTTTGAGCGTATGGCGCTGACTAACAGCATGGACGGTGACTTTGACACCGGCAATGTCCGTTACAAGGCCCGTGAGCGTTACAGCTTTGGCTGGTCTGATCCTCTGGGTGTCTTCGGATCGCCCGGTTCGGCCTAATTGGGTTCAGTAAGGTAGAGGTGACTGGCCTGCCACTAAGGCCCCTTCGGGGGCCTTTTTTATTTGCACAAGCGTTTAAATTTATGATATATTGCAGCCATTCCGGGCTTTCCGGTGCATCAAACTGTCCCGGCAGACGACATACCGATTGATGCACTTCACTTGTATGTAAGGAATTATCATGGGATTCGCAACTCATCTCGGCCCTTGGCTGCTCGGCACTGTTAAAAACACCACCGGCACGACTGCTGGAACCATCCGCAACATGGGTGCAACTATCGTTGCCCAGACCTATACCGCAGCCACAGCCACTATTTTGGCATCCCCCACCGCAGTACAGATGTTTGTGCTACCTGCGGGCGCTAAGATTGTTCGCTTTGGCCTTGAAGTTAATGTTGCCCTGACTGGCGCGACTAACTGCGGCGTTACCATTGGTAGCAGCGGCACTGCCAACTTGTACATGGCCTCGGTCAACACCGGCACTTCAGCGGTTCAAACTTCCCCCGCTACCATTGCAGCAGCTACTTCAGGTGTTTATGACAGCATTGGCACAACTGATGCAATCGTTTACGGTACGTTTACCGCAGCTACTGCTGACGCTACTGCCGGTACGATTACTGTCACTGTTGAGTACATCGTTCGTGACTCTGACGGTTCAGCCAACCCAACCGCTACACAGCAGTAATTAATCTTGGGGGCTTCGGCCCCCTAATAACAGGAGATTAATTATGATGCAAACAGACGTAAAAAGCGGCGCGGCAGCGGCGGGAGCGACCACTACTATTTTTGCTGGCCCATCCCGCATCAAGGGTATATCCATTAGTTACTCAACAGGTGCAACGGTTGTATTAAATGATGGAACAGGCGGCACAGCCATGTTTTCTTTTACTGCGCCAGCGGCTGCGGGGTCTATATATATGGTATTCCCCGGTGAAGGCATTAGATGCAGCACCAATATCTCTGCCGTGGTATCAGCAACTACAACCGCAGTAGTGTTCTATGGCTAAGAAAACCCCATCCCTTGCAGTAGGCCGTGGCGAGAAGCTACCGGTCTCCAAGGGGGCTGGACTGACTTCCAAAGGCAGGGCTAAATATAACGCAGCTACAGGGTCTAATCTAAAGGCTCCACAGCCCGAAGGTGGCCCCCGTAAGAAATCATTTTGCGCTCGTATGTCAGGTATGCCCGGCCCGATGAAAGACGAAAAAGGCAAGCCTACCCGCAAGGCGGCTTCCTTGGCAAGATGGAAATGTTAGGAAAAAATTATGACTAATAAAAAGATGGCTGATGGCGGCTCTACTTCAAGTCGTGGTCTAACTAATCTTGGCCTATATGCAAGAGGTTTAAAACGTAAGCAAGAAGACGTTGACCGCAGATTATCAAGAAAAGTAGAGGATTATGGTTTTGAAGAAGGTACGCGGGATTTTGACACCGCCAAGAACCAAGTTAAAAGATCTGTTGGCCCTGCTGTTGATGATTATCGTTCTCCCGATGTACCAAAATTGGTTTCTTTAAGGGCCGCAAAAGAAGATGAAATAAGCGCAAAAAATGCCGCGCCGCCAAAAAGGGACTTTAGCAAAATGCAGTTTCTTGATGACGGCATGAAAAAAGGCGGCAAGGTGTCTAGTGCATCCAGCCGTGCTGACGGCATAGCTCAACGCGGTAAAACTAAAGGCAGGATGTGCTGATATGACTGACGCGATACAAACTGCCCGAGAACTAGCTACCCATGCCTCGGACATTGCACACTTGCAATCAGATATGGACAAGATGGCCTCGGATATAGATGAGATTAAGAAAATGCTGACCAACATTAACACCACGTTGGCTGAAGCCAAGGGTGGCTGGAGAGTACTGATTGGTGTCGCAGGCGCTGGCGGTGTTCTTGGGGCAACGCTAACGCATTTTGCAAACTGGTGGACTAAGTAATGCCATCGACCAGTAAAAAGCAACACAATTTCATGGCTGCTGTGGCGAATAGCCCTGCTTTTGCCAAGAAAGTAGGAGTTCCGCAGTCTGTGGGGCAAGATTTCAGTAAGGCCGATAAAGGCAAAACTTTTAAACGAGGTGGTGATATGGCTAAAGCAAACCCTTTCATGGAAATGATTGCTAAGAAAAAAGCAATGGCAGCAGGTAAAAAGCCAACAATGCCAATGAAGAAGATGGCCTCTGGTGGCTTGGCTGCTGGGCATAAATCTGCTGATGGAGTTGCCTCTAAAGGCAAAACCAAGGGCAAAAATATTACCATGAAACGCGGCGGAATGGCCTGCTAAGGAGTAAATGATGGCTACTAATCGTATTGTTTCCAAAAAAGAACTAGAAGAATCTGGCGCATCCTCTTTGCGGGAGTTCTTAAACAAAGAACGTGGTTTAACCATGAAACCACCAGAAGGTATGAAAGCTGGTGTAAACAAGGCTCGTCCTAATACGCAAGACCGCATGACTATGGAAGCCCAAGACAATGACAATCGTGGTCTTGATGAAAATGGTCAACCTATTGCGCGTACAGCAAACTATGCCCCCCGTGATCAATACACCTCCAGCGGCAAAGCAACTGTAGATAAACAAGATGCAATAGCTAAACGTGACGCATCCATGCGTTCTTATATGCCTCGCCGTAACTCTATGAAACATGGCGGTGCAGTCAAGAAAATGGCCTCTGGTGGATCTGCTTCAAGTCGTGCTGATGGTATAGCCCAACGGGGTAAGACCCGTGGTAAATTTTGCTAAGGATTAACTATGGCACGCCCCAGCAAACAAGAAATTGAAAATATGCGTAGAGATGCGGCAGCAGCTAAAGCAGAAAAGCCGTATATGGAATCTTTAACTTCAACAGAAGAAGCTCCTCCATCTGCGGGTGCAGGTCGCGGCTTTGTAAATCCGCCCGTAAAGAAAATGGCTAAAGGCGGCTCTGCTTCTTCGCGTGCTGATGGCATTGCCCAACGGGGCAAAACCCGTGGCATGATTTGCTAAGGAATTACTATGATGTCAAGCAGGGGTATGGGCGATATATCTCCGTCCAAAATGCCAAAAGGCAAGAAAAAACCCCGCCGGGACGATACTGACTTTACGCAGTATGCCGGAGGCGGTAAGGTCGGGCTATATGCTAATATCAATGCCAAGAGAGCTAGAGGCGATAAGATGCGCAAGCCCGGTCAAAAAGGCGCTCCTACCGCTCAAGCATTTATTGATTCTGCAAAAACCGCGAAGAAGTAAAACATGGCTGTCTCAGGAGTAGCAAACTTCAATCTTGACCTCTCGGAGATCGTAGAGGAAGCATTTGAACGTGCTGGCTCCGAACTGCGTTCAGGCTATGACCTAAGAACAGCTAGGCGTAGTTTAAACATCATGTTTGCCGATTGGGCTAACCGTGGTGTAAACATGTGGACGTTTGAACAAGGCACTATCAACCTTGTCCCCGGCACAGCTACATACAACCTCCCAGAAGATACGGTAGACCTTTTGGAACATGTTATCCGTACCGGTGCTGGCAGTGTCTCTACACAAGCAGACCTGACCATTACCCGTATTAGTGTTTCTACCTACGCCACCATCCCCAATAAGCTGCAACAGGCTCGTCCTATTCAGGTGTGGATAGAGCGGCTGGAAACGCCCCGAATCACGGTCTGGCCTGTACCAGACAACTCCCAGACCTATCAGTTTGTTTACTGGCGTATGCGCCGCATAGACAACGCTGGGACTGGTGTAAACACAATGGATGTGCCGTTCCGGTTTTTACCTTGCATGGTTGCAGGACTATCTTATTACCTAGCCCTAAAGATTCCCAATGGAACGCAGCGGCTAGATGTTTTGAAGCAGCAATATGATGAAGCTTGGCAACTGGCTTCAGATGAAGACCGCGAGAAGGCTGCGGTGAGGTTTGTTCCTCGTCAAGCATTTATCGGAAGCGGAACGTGACATGGCTAATAGGTTTGCATCCGGCAAGAATAGTATTGCCATGTGCGACAGGTGTGGCGCTCAGTTTAAATTAACCGAGTTACGCAAGGAAATTATCAAGACAAAGACGTACAATTTGCTTGTATGCGGGGCTTGCTGGGATCCAGATCAACCGCAGTTGCAATTGGGTATGTATCCTGTAGATGATCCGCAAGCTGTGCGTAATCCTCGCCATGACAGTACATACATAACGGCAGGCTTGAATAGTTCTGGTAACCTAACAGGAGGTTCCAGAGATATTCAATGGGGCTGGCGACCTGTAGGCGGCTCTAGTAACTTTGATGTAAGATTAACACCTAACTACCTTGTGGCTACGACTTCAGTAGGAACGGTAACAATATCATGAAAACTTGTTCTCGATGCCAAATTGTTAAATCTTACGAGTTGTTTTATAAACAAGCCGTAAATAGCAAGGATGGATATCAAGCCCACTGCAAAACCTGTGACAACGCACGAAAAAAAAATTGGGCATTAAAAAATCCTGAATTATCTGTGGCGTATCGCAAAACGTCTGACATTAATAGATATACAAATCACAAAATTAAAGTTCAACAGAAAAATAAAAACTGGAAAATTAATAATCCAAGTAAAGTTTCAGCTATGGATGCTAGACGTAGGGCGGCGTTAAATTTACGCAAGCCAACTTGGTTTACCGATGATGATCACTGGATGGTAGAACAAGCCTACGAATTAGCTCAGTTAAGAACTAAAATTTTTAAATTTCCTTGGCACGTAGACCACATAATCCCGCTTCAAGGAAAGCTTGTATCTGGCTTGCATTTGCCTCATAATCTGCAAGTCATCCCCGGTTTAGATAACATGCGAAAATCTAACCAATTTCATCCAACATAGGAGTCCATGATGGCTAAAGAAAACATGAAAAGTGACACGGCGCAAGATAAGGCCATGATCAAAAAAGCGTTTAAACAACATGACGCTCAAAAACATATGGGTGGTAAGGGTACATCCCTGAAGCTTAAAAAGGGTGGCCCTACCAGCGAAGATCGTATGCGTATGGGTCGCAATATGTCTCGTGCAGCTAACCAGAAAACGGGGTAAATCATGGCTTACAGTATGAAAAAAGGCGGCAAAGAAATTGGCTCTGCTGCTGTTTATGCACCTCCGCACACGATGGACGGTAAAGCCATGAAAATTTCTTCAAATCCCGGAAAAGATCCTAACCGCAGCAAGCTAGACACACTTGATATTAGTGTTGGGTCTTTTAGTAAATCTGCTGGTAATGAGCCAACCAAGACCTCTGGAATCAAAGTCCGTGGGACTGGCTGTGCTACTAAAGGCGTGATGGCAAGAGGCCCGATGGCATGAACTACTCTGAGCTTTCGTCAGCGATACAGACTTACACGGAAAATAACTTTCCGACGATTACCCTTGCGGACTCGTCTACTGTATCTTCGACGGCTCAGATTAACCGCTTCATTGAGCAGGCGGAACAGCGTATATACAACTCGGTGCAGTTTCCCTCGTTGCGTAAAAATGTGACTGGGACAATAACCTCTAGCAATAAGTACCTGTCTTGCCCAGAGGACTTCTTGGCCCCATACTCTTTGGCGGTATACCCGTATGGTGGTGGAGACTACATATTTTTGTTGAACAAGGATGTAAACTTCATCCGCGAGGCTTATCCCAGCCCGACAAGTACAGGAACGCCAAAGTACTACGCATTGTTTGGGCCTACTGTTTCTAGCGGGGCTATATCCAATGAGCTGAGTTTCATCCTTGGCCCAACCCCAGATACAACTTATTCCGCAGAGCTTCATTACTATTACTACCCTGAGTCCATTACCACTGCCGTTACCACATGGCTTGGTGATAACTTTGACACGGTACTTCTCTATGGCTCGCTGGTAGAAGCCTACACCTTCATGAAGGGTGAGCAAGATTTGATAGCCTTGTATGACGGAAAGTACAAGGAAGCCCTTGGATTAGCCAAACGTTTGGGTGATGGTATGGAGCGTCAAGACGCATACCGCAGCGGTCAATATAGACAGGCGGTCACATGAGCATAGTCCAGACCCAGACCACCAGCTTCAAAAAGGAGTTGTATCAGGCTGTCCACAATCTATCCGCAGATACAATCTATATAGCCCTGTACACCGCCAGCGCAGATTTAAACGAAGACACAGCCGTTTACAGCGCAACCAATGAGGTTACTGGCTCAGGCTACACGGCTGGCGGTCAGGCCTTGACTGGGGTTCAGATCAGTTCATCTGGCTATGTGGCCTATGTGAACTGGAGCAACGTGTCTTGGACAGCGGCTTTGACCGCCCGATGTGCTTTGATTT
>Ga0209358_10001947_pt1 | contig 16012 bp, 14 predicted proteins | sample LauGreFa1BDMLBSN_2_FD_187574 | JGI IMG/M metagenome (GOLD analysis project Ga0209358, IMG submission 187574) | Freshwater lake microbial communities from Lake Michigan, USA - Fa13.BD.MLB.SN (SPAdes) (version 2) | ecosystem: Environmental > Aquatic > Freshwater > Lake | place: Lake Michigan, USA... | reverse complement strand
GCGAGGCTTTACATTCAAAGCGAATCGGCAAATTCAGCGTTGATGCGAAAGAAAATCTAAATCTATTACCCCCAAATGTTACCAAATTGTTACCAAACTTATGTTTACGTTAAAACGTTTTAAACTAGATGTTAATTGAATGTTAAGTCCCTAGTTTTGACCTCAATTTAGTTGAGGCATGAAAAATATTCTCTTGGTTGTTGCAGTGTCATTGAGTTGGTTAAATCCTGCCCAAACGGTTAAAGACTCTTCAAAATTGTTGGCATTTGAACCGCAGAAGAAATGGTTTGAAAAGGTTCAAATAAGGGGATACCTTCAGGTTCGTTACAACGGTTTGTTCCAAACGAATGAGGATTTATCTTGTGAACAATGCGATAAAAGCTGGGGAGGCGATAATGATTTTTTCATTCGGCGAATGCGTTTAATTTTCTATGGACAGCTAAGTCCTCGTGTTTACTTTTACGTTCAACCGGATTTTGCAAGTGCACCTTCCTCCAGCGCTTTGCATTTTGGTCAATTGCGAGATGCTTATTTTGACATAGGTTTGGATCGAGATAATGCATTTCGATTTAGAATAGGTCAATCGAAAGTCCCTTTTGGATTCGAGAACATGCAGTCCTCTCAAAATCGGTTGCCCTTGGATCGTGCCGATGCATTCAATAGCGCGGTGACCAATGAACGTGATTTGGGAGTGTTTTTCTATTGGGCCCCTCCTCGCATCCGCAAGTTGTTTTCTTCGTTGGTGAACGATGGTTTAAAAGGCTCAGGAGATTACGGTGTAGTGGGTATAGGATTGTATAATGGACAAACCGCAAATCGCCAAGAAGCCAACTCCAATAAACACGTTGTTGCAAGAGCATCTTATCCCATACAATGGAAAAACCAGATTATTGAAACGGGAATTCAGGCTTACAAAGGTAAATTTTCGCTTCTTACTACTTCTCCCGGCGTTGGAACACTTGATAATAAATTGTATACCGATGAGCGCATCGGCGCTACATTGGTGCTTTACCCAAAGCCTTTTGGTATTTTAGCAGAATACAATATTGGTCGGGGTCCAGAATACGATAAATTAAGCAATTCTGTTGTTACTAGGCCGTTAAAGGGGGGGTATATTACGGCTTCCTATAAATTAGATTTCAAGGGACAAACGCTCATCCCATTTTCTCGATATCAATATTACGACGGAGGGAAGAAACACGAGTTGGATGCGCGTAGTTATGAAGTAGAAGAACTGGAAATTGGTGCAGAATGGCAACCTAACAAGAATTTTGAGTTAGTCCTTATGTACACTATGTCTGCTCGGCGTTTTGAGGATTCGGACAATCCGTATAATTTTCAGCGCGGTAATTTATTGAGAATTCAGGCACAGTTAAATTTCTGATATTGACAAAAAAGGGCGATAAATCATCGCCCTTTTAACTTTATTAATTTCTACAATACTATACCGCTTGTGCAAATTTCACTCCAACAACTCCCCAATCAATCACATTAAAAAAAGCGTTGATGTAATCAGGTCGTCGGTTTTGGTAATTGAGGTAGTAGGCGTGTTCCCAAACATCTAACCCTAATATCGGTGTTCCCTTGCATCCTTCTCCCATGAGCGGATTGTCTTGATTGGCCGTAGAACAAACCTCCAATTTGCCGTCGGTCACACATAACCAGGCCCATCCAGAACCAAAGCGTGTGGTTGCGGCTTTTGAAAAGAGGTCTTTGAACCCTTCAAAGGACCCAAAATCCCGAACAATGGCTTCGGATAATGCGCCTGTGGGTTCTCCGCCTCCGTTCGGGCTCATTATTTCCCAAAACAAGTTATGGTTCCAATAACCGCCTCCGTTATTGCGCACCGCCGGTTTGTCCGAACAATTTTTTAAAATCTCTTCAATGCTTGCATGTTCCAGCGCCGTTCCAGCGATGGCGTTGTTCAAATTCGTGGTATAAGCTTGGTGGTGCTTGGAATGGTGAATCTCCATCGTACGAGCATCAATATGTGGTTCCAATGCACTGTAGGAATAAGCTAATCGTGGTAATTCAAAGGCCATGTTTTTGATGTTTAATTGTTTTTACAAAAATAAGCATAGCTTTTGTTTTCGCACTCCTTTTGTACCTTTAACCTAAAAAAGAATGTTCAACTTCAGGTTCCTTACCATTTTATTGTTGCCATTTTTCTTCGTTTTTGGGCAAATAAAGGTGGAATTAAGGAGCCATGGTGTGCCAGTTACCTTGAATCAATGGTATGCTCAGCCTAATGGTGATTCCATCTATTTAAATGAATTTAAGTTTTACCTCGCAGTTCCATCGGATTCCCTTGTTCTAGTAGATTTGGCTGAACAAGCATCCCTGCATTTGCCGTATTTTTCCTTGGACGATGAAACGGTTCTGCTTCGCATCGGCATGGACAGTGTCATGAACACTTGTGGGAGACTGGACGGACCGTATGATCCGCTATTGGGAATGTATTGGGCTTGGAATACGGGTTACACCCAGCTGAAATGTAAGGGGATAGCGTGCCGTGCAGGAAAACAATATCCTTTCGAATACCATTTGGGGGGGTACCGTTCTCCACATGCAACCAACGTTCAAAAATGGGTTCGTTTGAAGGAGGGCCAATCGTTGTTCATCCATCTTGAACGGTTTTTATCCAATTTACCGGTTCAAACCCAACCTAAAATCATGCTTCCTGGGCCCATGGCGCATCAATTATTCTTAAAGTTTACGGAAGGAATGCAATGAAAACAGCGCTTTTAATCGTTTTAAGCCTTGGTTTGTGCGCCCTTGCGTTGGTTGACCCTAAGGAAGAGGTCGATTTTTTTGTGCCACAAGGCTGGCCTAAACCGCGCTATAATTTCGAAAACAATCCCTTATCCCCGGAAGGATTTGAATTGGGCAGGAGTTTGTTTTACGACCCCATCCTTTCGAAAGACTCCACGGTTTCTTGTGCTTCCTGTCATTTACAATACACCGCTTTTGCCCATGTGGATCACCCGACAAGCCATGGGGTAGATTCAAGGGTAGGAAAACGCAACGCACCAGGCTTAATGAACCTAGCTTGGGCCCCCTATTTTCATTGGGATGGCGGGGCTCTCAGTTTGAACGGTCAGGCCGTGAATCCAATAACTCATCCCGATGAAATGGGTTCCGATTTGGCAACGGTATTGTCCAAACTTAAACGCCAAAAAGACTATGCATCTGCTTTTAAGAGAGTATTCGGTACAGGGGACATCAAAACCCATCATGTTCTCAAGGCTCTGGCTCAATTCACCGTTTCTTTGGTTTCTTACAACAGTAAATACGATCAAATGAAGCGCAAAGAAGTGCAATTCAGCGAACAGGAGAAAAAAGGATACGCGCTATTCCAACAACATTGCAATCAATGCCACAGAGAGCCGCTGTTTACCAATTTTGAATTTAAGGCGAATGGAATTGGCCTGAATTTAGCGCTCGTTGATTCGGGTAGGGCCAACATTACAGGAAAGGATAAGGATGCTTTTTTATTTCGTGTTCCCACCCTACGAAACGTGGAATACAGTTTTCCCTACATGCACGATGGCCGATTTAACAAACTCAAGGAGGTTGTGGGACACTATGCTCAACCTGCCGATTGGAATTTTCCCATCAGTTCGGAGCTCCAGAAAAAAAAATATTCGATGAATTCGGCTCAGCAGAAAGACCTCCTCGCTTTCTTGAAAACCCTTACGGATAGAGGTTTTTTGTTCAATCCTAACTTTAGCTATTTCTCCCTTGTGAAATAAATGTTTAACTTTTTTTAATAAACTTTAAACATTATTTAGAATTCATTGTTTTTCAATGGATTATTAACGGAGTTTCCCGAAAATCCGACAACAGAGTAGGGACCATTAAAACTATATGTTATGTTTTTATCTATTACTGCATCGAATTTATTCGACGCCAGCCAAGGACTAGGAATCAACCAGGCCACGGCATTTACCTTTTTCGTGGGAACCATGGCCATGATGGCGGCTTCCGCATTTTTCTTTTTTGAAATTAGAAACGTCAATGAGAAGTGGAGAACTTCCGTTCTAGTTTCTGGTCTTATCACGTTTATTGCAGCAGTGCATTACTACTACATGCGAGATTATTTTATTGAGACAAGAACTTCTCCAACCTTCTTCCGCTATGTGGACTGGTTATTAACCGTTCCGTTGATGTGCGTTGAGTTCTATTTAATTACCAAAAAAGCTGGTGCAAAGCCTGCGTTACTTTGGAAATTGATTTTGGCCTCAGTGGTGATGTTGGTAACCGGTTTCTTTGGCGAAGCTACCGACCGCGACAACAGCGTATTGTGGGGAGTACTTTCTGGTGCCGCTTACTTTTACATTGCTTACCTAGTATGGTTCGGCGAAGTAAAAACCTTGGCACAAACTGCTGGACCTTCGGTTGCTAAGGCTACTCGTATCCTTGCTTGGTTCGTTCTGGTTGGATGGGCTATCTATCCATTAGGGTACATTATCGGTACGCCAGGAGGTCTTTTTGGTGCTTTTGGAAGCGAATTGAACAATCCGTGGATGGACGTTGTTTACAACATCGGTGACGCGGTTAATAAAATTGGTTTTGGATTGGTGATTTACACGTTAGCAAAGTCCGATTCAAATCAATAGTTTCATAATAGTTAGGTTTGGTTAAGGGGGAGCAATCCCCCTTTTCCAGTTTTATATATTAAATTTTTCTAACTTTGATTAAATTTATTTATATCCTTTCGCATGAAAACGAACCTGATGTTCATTTACTTAACTGTTTTCGGAAGCCTTCAAGCTCAATTGAATCCCGCCATTACCTCTTGGCTGATCAATACCGACGGAACAACCGGTAGGCATTACGTTCAAGGAAATTCGACTCCCATTGTAGATGCTGATTTGGCCAATTGTCAATTAGTGCAATATTCTGTGAATTGGGTTTACGTTTCCGCAACAGGGGTCCCATCATATATTACCGGTCCGTTCATGGACGGCAATCCTTCGCTTACCACCAACCAAAACGCTATTTTCAAAATCGCCTTAAATCCTAGTCCAAATGCCGGAGCAGGCACGGCAACCTCAGGGGGTAATATCGGTATTTTCATCAATGGAACTGCGATGTTTGATTACCGAGACGGTGTAGCATGGAATACGTCCACCAACTCTCTATGCGGAGGACCTGGAAATCCCCCATGCCCGGGAGGTCCGGGTGCGGCAATGTCGTGGAATCGCGATGCAGTGGTAGCTGAAAAAGCTGGTTTCGATTGCTCGAAAGGCCATCCTGCGATGGGAAATTACCACCATCACCAAAATCCAAGTGCTTTTGATCTCGATCTTTCCGTTATTTCCAATGTTTGCACCCTTTACGATGCGGAAGGGTTGTACGCCATCGATTCGAATGTGCATTCTCCGCTGATTGGATTCGCCTACGACGGGTATCCTGTTTATGGGGCATATGGTTACCGAAATGCCGACGGTTCCGGTGGAATTACCCGCATTAAATCAGGGTATCAGCTGCGAAATATTGCCGTAAGAACGGTATGGGCCGATGGTACCGACGTTCCGGACGGACCCGCTGTTTCTGCTACGTATCCCTTGGGTTATTTTCGCGAAGATTACGAGTTCCTTTCCCATGCCGGACAGGAGGATTATTTGGACGTGCATAACGGACGTTTTTGCGTCACTCCGGAATATCCGAACGGAATGTACTGTTATTTCGCAACGGTGGAAGCTGATTGGAATTCGGCTTATCCCTACTTAATCGGACCAACGTATTACGGAGTTGTAACGGGAGCAAAGGTGAATTCTGTGACCGAAGCCACCACGGTCTATAATCCGGCCAACGGATTAGCGGAAAATGCCATCGGCGATGTGCGTGTTTTTCCCAACCCGAGCAACGATTTATTCATTGTACAGGCGATTGGTTTGGTCACGTCCAATCTTGAATTAACCTTTACGGATGTTCACGGAAAAACCATCGAAACCCAGGTAATCTTGCCCGGTTCTACCATGGCCTTTTTTGACGTGAGCACCCTCTATGCTGGTACCTATTTTATTTCTTACACCGACGCAAAAGGTAAGCAAAGCAAAAAAATTACCATTCAATAATTGTTTCCGATAGCGCCTTGCTTTTCGTAATTTTACGGCATGCAAGAACGCCCTATATCCGATTGGTTGCCCTTATCGCTTAAAGAAGCTGAAAAGCGAGGGTGGGATGCCTTTGATGTGATCCTCGTTTCCGGAGATGCCTACGTCGATCACCCCTCTTTTGGCACCGCCGTTATTGGACGAATCATTGAAGATGAGGGTTTCCGTATTGGCATCATTGCCCAACCGAATTGGCGGGATGATTTAAGAGATTTCAAGAAGTTAGGTAAGCCCAAGTATTTCTTTGGAGTCACTTCGGGTTGCATGGATTCCATGGTGAACCATTACACTGCGGGAAAACGGCTGCGTTCAACGGACGCATATACCCCGGGAGGTGCTGCGGGTTTTCGTCCCGATTATGCCGCAACGGTGTATACTAATATCTTAAAAGACCTATTTCCCGATGTGCCGGTCTTGCTCGGAGGAATTGAAGCATCCCTTCGCAGGGTAACCCATTACGATTATTGGGCCGATAAACTATTTCCTTCCATTCTTGTAGACAGCAAAGCCGATGCCTTGGTTTATGGCATGGGTGAACAGCCTTTAAGAGCCTTTCTAAAGTTGTTGAAAAAAGGGGTCCCCTTCAACCAAATTCGAACCTTACCTCAAATTGCCTACGTGCATCCGAAATCCGAAGAAGTTTTAAAAAACAAACATTGGGAAACCGTTTCTTTAGCAAGCCATGAAACCTGTTTAAAAGACAAAGTGGCCTATGCGGCCAATTTCAAAATCGTCGAGGTTGAAAGCAATAAATTAAGCGCCAACCGGATTCTTCAAGAAGTAGGTGAGGATCGTTTGGTCGTAAACCCTCCTTATCCGACGATGACGGAAAATGAAATTGATGCCTCCTTTGAATTACCCTATACGCGTTTACCGCATCCTAAGTATAAAAAACGAGGCACGATTCCCGCATACGAAATGATCAAGTTCTCCTTGAACATTCACCGAGGATGCTTTGGTGGGTGCAGCTTTTGCACGATTTCGGCCCACCAAGGAAAATTCATTGCCTCGCGCAGCGAAGGATCAATTATGAAAGAATTGGAGGAAATTGCTGCACATCCCGAATTCAAAGGGTATTTGTCTGACGTGGGCGGACCATCGGCCAACATGTATAAGATGAAAGGGAAGGACGAAAGCATTTGCGCCCGTTGCGTAGCCCCGAGTTGCATTCATCCCGTGATCTGTAATAACCTGGACACCTCCCATAAACCGATGACGGAACTCTATCGAAAAATCGATGCCCATCCGAAAATCAAAAAGGCCTTTGTGGGTTCCGGAATTCGCTACGATTTATTAGTGGACGACTTCAACAAAAACAACGAGGACGGAAACCACGATGAATACCTCGAACAAGTCGTAACACGTCACGTGAGCGGCCGTTTAAAAGTTGCGCCGGAACACACTGCCGACAACACCTTGCGCATGATGCGGAAGCCTTCATTTAAGTATTTTCACAAATTCAAGGAAAAGTACGAGGCGATCTCTGCCAAACATCAGTTAAATCAACCCTTGATACCCTATTTTATTTCCTCGCATCCTGGCTGTGAAGAAACGGATATGGCTGAACTGGCCGCGGAAACCAAGGACATGGGCTTTAAATTGGAGCAAGTACAGGATTTTACCCCAACGCCCATGACCGTAGCCGAAGTAATTTATTATACCGGCTTGCATCCGTACACCTTAAAACCGGTCTTCACGGCAAAATCTCCAGAAGAAAAGAAAAATCAGAATCGTTATTTTTTCTGGTATAAACGAGAGAATCAAGAATGGATTTCGAGCCGCTTGAAGCGTGCTGGCCGCGCGGATCTCAGCGACAAACTCGTAGAAAACACCTCTTCAAAAGCCCTGCCGCCTTGGTTGGCTAAGCGCAGAGGGAAATAGAATTGTTTGTCCCGGGTGCGGGTTGAAACCCGCACCCGGGAAGTCTTTAAACCCTCGCCTCTGACGTTAGTTCAATCTTGTTTCGTACCCCATTCCACAAGTGCATACGCATCTTGAGGGCGTGTTCCGCCACCAGGGTAGCTTCTTCCCATTTTTGCGCATCGTTTTCGCACACTTCCTCCATGAGGCGTAAGGAAAGAGGGCCGTGGTCGCCGCCGTCCACTTCAATATGTCGTTCCAGGTAATAGAGAAAACCGTTCATACGCTCGGGAGCTTCGGCTTTTAATTCCTTTACGATTTCTAGGAACATATCCGGAATTAAATCCTCCCTTCCGAAGGTAAACAACGAGGCGATTTCGTGGATTTTTCCACGGTGAATTACCTCAAAGGTGTATCGAACGAAGTCCTTGGTTTCCTCTGCAATTAGGCATTCGTTCAAGGCTTCGTTGACGGAAACATTCGCTCGAATGCGCTGGGTAAATTGCTGCATTTCTGTGCCGTTCGCGCCCAAAGCATCCATGGCATTCAAATACATTTCAAAATGGCTCATCGTGCTACCCCCTGCATCCACATCGCTTTCTTCTCCCACCACGATTTCGTTGATGAAGCGTCGGGTTTCGGCATTTTTCGTAGGATACCAAGGAACCTGAACACAGGTTAAATGTTGTTGCAAGGTTTTAAGCAAACTCATAAAATCCCACACTGCAAAAACGTGTTCTTCGGTAAAAGCGCAAAGGTCTTCCATGGAAGAAATTTCGGAATAAACAGGATGTGCAATGAGTTCCTTTCTCAAGGGTTCTATGCGGTTTTTAAGGTGAAGGAGGTTCATTCTATGCGTTATTATTCTTAATGCCCAGTTCGTTCAATTGAGCAGGTTCTAAGGCCGAAGGAGCGTCAATCATGGTATCACGACCGCTGTTGTTTTTGGGAAAGGCGATGTAATCACGGATTGATTCTTCTCCGGACATGGTGGCCACTAAGCGGTCCAAACCAAAGGCTAAACCTCCATGCGGTGGGGCTCCGTATTCAAACGCGCCCATTAAAAACCCAAATTGCTCTTGGGCTTGTTCCGGGGTAAAGCCGAGCAAAGAAAACATCTTCTCCTGCAAACCGCGGTCATGGATGCGTATCGATCCTCCTCCCAATTCCACACCGTTCATGGCTAAATCGTAAGCATTTGCCCGAATAGCACCCGGATCGCTGTCCATCAGCATGACATCTTCTGCTTTAGGCGAGGTGAAGGGGTGATGCATGGCGAAATACCTCCCAGATTCTTCGTCCTTTTCCAATAAGGGAAAATCTACCACCCAGAGAGGACAAAATTCCCCCGTGTTTCGAATTCCCTGTTGCTGGGCAACGTGTAATCGTAGCTCATTCATTTGTTTTTGCGTCTTGGCCATATCGCCGCTCAATACCAATAACAAGTCTCCTGGCTGAAGGTTGTGTTCTTTTGCCAAAATGGTCAAATCTTCTTCGGTGTAAAATTTATCGACCGAAGATTTTACCGTTCCGTCGGTGTTGTATTTCACATAGACCATACCCTTCGCGCCAATTTGCGGTCGTTTGACCCATTCGGTCAGTTCGTCCAGTTGTTTTCGGGTGTATTCTGAAGCTCCAGGTACGGCAATTCCGATGACCGCCTCTGCGGCGTCAAAAATGGCGAATCCTTTACCTTTCAACGCGTTAAGGTACTGAAATTTCATGCCGAATCTCAGGTCCGGTTTGTCCGAACCGTAGGTGTGTATCGCCTCGGCATAGGTCATGCGAGGAAAGGGTTTATCAAAGGTTATTCCTTTGATTTCAGCAAATAAATGCTTGATCAAGCCCTCAAATACGTTCAACACATCTTCTTGCTCAACAAAGGACATTTCGCAGTCAATTTGCGTAAACTCCGGTTGGCGGTCTGCGCGCAAATCCTCGTCTCGAAAGCATTTTACAATTTGATAGTATCGGTCGATACCTGAAACCATTAAGAGTTGTTTAAAGGTTTGAGGAGATTGGGGCAAGGCGTAAAACTGCCCAGGATTCATACGGCTAGGCACCACAAAATCCCGCGCTCCCTCGGGAGTTGATTTGATTAACACCGGCGTTTCCACATCCATAAAGCCTAAACCATCCAAGTATTTACGTGTTTCGAGGGCCACCTTATTGCGAAGTACGAGTTTTTGCTGAACTGGCGTTCTTCGCAGGTCTAAATAGCGGTATTGCATGCGTAGTTCATCGCCTCCGTCGGTTTGGTCTTCGATGGTAAAAGGAGGAGTTTTAGAGGCGTTTAATACCTTGAATTCGGTGACGTCAATTTCAATTTCTCCTGTGGGGATATTCGCATTTTTACTCGAGCGCTCGATCACGGTTCCTGTGGCTTGAACCACAAATTCCCTTCCGAGTTTTCGGGCCTCTAAACAAAGAGGAGCGTTTTTGTCCATGTTAAAAGCAAGTTGGGTAATTCCGTAACGGTCCCTTAAATCGACGAAGGTCATTCCCCCTAAATCCCTTGATTTTTGGACCCAACCACTTAAGGTAACGGACTTTCCTAAGTGCTCTGTTCGCAGTTCCCCGCAGGTATTTGTTCTGAACATTTTTTTTTCACAAAGTTAATCAACAAATGCAGAAGATATTTTATTCTCTATGTACCATGTTCGGTAAAGAGTGGAAAATATTTTACCATTAACGTCAAACGTTCATTCAATCAAGGGGCATTAAATTTTTATTAATACATTGAAATTAAAATAATTAGCCATGATAATACTTGCCGATGCTCCCGGAATTGAGAATTTATTCATTGTGCTCGGAATTCTTGTAGCGGTGTTTGCTATTGCCTTCGTTGTGAGTAAAAGAAAAAAGGAGTAAGGCCTTTAAGGTCGGTTGGTAGTCTTTAACACGGTTCAACCTAAGGAACGTAAAATTACGCGGGGTTCATTAGTGGTTTTAGCCATGCATTCCAACTGCAAAAGGTATTCAAGTACGATGGAAGTGCATCGATAGCAATTCGCTCCTGAATCATGGTATCGCGGTTCCGAATGGTTACCGTTTGATTTTCCAACGTTTCGTGATCAACGGTAATTGCGAACGGGGTGCCAATGGCATCTTGTCGACGGTATCTTTTTCCAATCGAATCTTTTTCATCGTATTGTGTTGTGAAATCGAAGCGCAACATTTCGACGATTTCTTGTGCTTTTTCGGGTAATCCGTCTTTTTTCACCAAGGGTAAAATGGCAATTTTGTATGGAGCTAAAACCGCGGGAATTTTCAAGACCGTTCGTTCACTTCCGTCTTCAAGCTTTTCTTCCTGATAGGATGAGGTTAAAACCGATAAAAACAAACGGTCCAGACCTACCGACGTTTCAATTACAAAAGGAACGTAACTTTCGTTGGTCGCAGGATCGAAGTATTGTAATTTTTTACCTGAGTGCACTTCGTGTTGTTTTAAATCGAAATCGGTTCTAGAATGAATGCCTTCCAATTCTTTAAACCCCATGGGAAAATTAAATTCAATGTCGCATGCAGCATTGGCGTAATGAGCCAGTTTGATGTGGTCGTGAAAACGGTAATTACCTTCTCCCATGCCCAAATTCAGGTGCCACTTCTTTCGTGCTTCTTTCCAGTGTTCGTACCAAGTTAATTCTTCTCCAGGTTTGACAAAGAACTGCATTTCCATTTGTTCGAATTCACGCATTCTAAAGATGAACTGTCGTGCCACGATTTCATTCCGAAAAGCTTTACCGATTTGTGCAATTCCGAAAGGGATTTTCATGCGTGTGGCAATTGATTTAGCGACAATGCCAGCAGCTACGGTCGGAATACAGGCAATGACAAGATCAAATTCCTCTGCCCCAAATTTCTTAGAGACCTTTAGCAAATTGAACCAAAGGGAGAATTCAAATCTCATTCGCTGCACAACATTCATAGTTGAAGGCACGATGTGCCTGGCACGAATCACTCTTACACCACCATTTTCACTTTGACCCGGCCCCATATGCTTAAACTCTTCAGGAATCCTCCACCATGGGTAATGCGGCAGACTGGTTAAGACAGCTACCTCATGTCCATCTTTTGTGAGAATATTTGCAAGGTCGGTTGTATAAACGGCTATGCCTGTGGGTTCTGGCCAAAAGTTTGTGGTCAGCAGCAATAACTTAGACATTGTTTGTTTGCAAGCGTTGGCGTGCAATATGATTTCCAGTAATTAAATCTACTTGTAGTAAGTTTCCGTTTCCTGATTGGACGCCTCTAAAGATATCTATAACTTGGTGTCCATTTTTTTGTAACAAATTCAATAATTCAATCAACTCTGGCTCTCCATCATAAAGTGGAGCCAATGAAACTTCGATCAGAATCAGCGGGATTTCATTTAAGTGAGCGCCTACACCTAATAGAACTTCATATTCGAATCCTTGAACATCCGCCTTCAATGCGGTTGAGCTGAAAAGTAATGATTTTTTTGCCAACTCCGATGCTACAGTCGAAATAAGTACCACTTCTGTCGAAACATATGCGCTTTCTGGAAAATTCTTTCGGTGCAGCTCACCCATGGTCAAAAAAGATGTACTCAGTCCATCGTTTCCACTTATATTAATTGTGTGTTTTCCAGGGGTTCTGCCTAATGCCAGTCTTTCAATATTCCAATTCGCAAATTTAGCTGAATTCCGTTGTAATTTTTGAAATGCACTCTCTACCGGTTCATATGAATGGATGTTATTGAGAAATCCATGACGCTTTATATCCAATCCAAATTGACCGACATTGGCCCCTGCATCTAAAAGATTTTCAATATCCATAATTGTACAAAGCTCAGCAAAACGCTGTGCCGCGCTTTTTTTATCTTCTGAAAAATTCCTATAAAAATCTCGAATTTTTCTTGCACAATTACTACCACGTAAAACCTTCTTAACCCTCGCTGAGATATTAAGCATTACAAAATCCTAACTGGCGGTTTAGCCCTAACCATGAATGTCGCAAAGATATGTCCAATTGTAAGTGCGAACATCAACCAAACAACTCGAAGCCAAATTCTACTTGAGTATTGGAACAACAAAGGGAATTGAAATATATATGTCATGATTGCGAGAATCATGAATACTGACCCACCATCTCTTTTGCTGTTCCTGATCATGTTTATACTTGCAATCAGGGTCACGATGCCAATTATTATGACTATTGATAACCCTCCGAAGGCACCGTAGAGCTGCCCTAAGGTGGAAAGTGGAATCCAGGTAAAAGGGAAAAGACGCTCTAGACCATCGCTTGAATATGCAAGTGCATCTGTTCCTGTTCCAATTAGAGGATTTAGATTGCGAAGAATTACTCGTGAACTAGTTGTTCCTACACTGTCCACTAGTGTTGGTACCCACGACGTGAGAGAAGCGAGCATTCTTCCAGAAGATTCAATATTGTGTTGTCTGTCAAGAAAACCAAAACCTACCTTAGAGAATATTTGAGGCAGGTTAAGAATTCCATTTGCTCCACTTCTTGCCTCAAAAGTGAAACTTATTAATAGTTGTGAAAGCATAATGAGTAAAAAGATACTAGCGATACGTTTTATAACACCTTGGATCTTGGGAAAATTAACAACTACTATGAATAAGGGAATCAGAATGACTAATCGGGAACCTTTTCCGAGGAGAGTTATAAATAAGACAAAAAGGAGGAATCTATTAGGTATCCGATACCTAGACTTTGAACTGCCAAAGGCGAGAAGACCGAGCACTGCGGGGAGCATTGCGTTAACAGCTCGGAGGACGGTAACAGAACCAGTGCTCTCCAAATAGACAGAAGATCTCAAAAATGAATCTCCTAAACCAATGTATAAAAATAGCACTATGAGAAAACCAAGAACAGGAATAGCGCGAGAATCTAACGTAGACGCAAAATCATTCTTGATGGTTGAGATTTGATAGGAGTGTACTCTTGCTGAACGTGCAGTAATAAACATTATTAGTGATGCAATTGTACTTCCTAGAGCAGCCAAGAAAAATATAGAATGAAAAAGATCTATTTGTGATTCATTAAGAAAATGCGAGGGCAGCAACCCCGGTGAACCGTAAACTCTGCTCCGCTCCCAAATGAGCGGAGCAAGAATGCCTGTCAAAATTAGCATCAAAGCAGAATACAAACCTAGAGTCACTATGAGTGCTGCTCTGACCCTGAATGTTAAGAAGCCTACAAAAAAAAGGAGCCCCCAAAGTAAATAAATGGTCATTGAAAATTCTTATTCATCTTATGTGCTAGAGCCCAAGTGAGAAATTCTACGGCTAACAGAGACACAACTAATGAAAAAACTGAACCCACTTGAACGGAGACCGAAAAAATTAATAGGGATGAAAAGAAATATAGAATTGTTAAGTTTCTTACGAGATTAGAATGGTTAGTAGCTATTAACTTTTGGAAAATTGTGTACCTCCGATAAGCCATTTCGATTGCAACAACCGTTAGAGGCCAAATTATCACATCAAGATTGTTTAGTCCCCGACTTAAAGACGAGAAGAGTACGCCAACGAAATAGAAGAAAATTCTCAGATAAAATTGGGATTTTAAGATCTTTCTTAGTTCAATAAATTTTTGATTTACATATAAAGGAATCAATATGATTCTATTGGCACCAATTAGAAAAGCAACTGGAATCAGGCAAAGCTGATAATAACGAAATTGCCCCAGGATGCTAGGCCCACAAGTGATTGTAATAAAAGAATTAATGAAAATGGTATTCATCTCCGCAAGTGCGGACGAGGTAGCGTTTTGCCCTAGTGGTACTAAATATATTTTATTAAATATACTTGCACGATGTTTTGCTTTAGGTTTTTGAATCAACAACAAATAAATAACTGAAGGCAAGGAAGAACAAGACCATAAAACTAAAAGAGTTGAAGCCGTGATATCCAAATTCGAAAATGTATATATTGAGGAAACGATTAGAAATAGAAGCCAAATAGAATCAGCTTTTAGTGCGGATATATGCTTTCGATGTGCAAATGCCTGAAACCGAAGAGTTTCTTCCAATAATGGTAGAAGCATCAGGAATAGGTAAAGTAAATTGTAAGCCCCCAAGTATTTGCTACCGAGAAACGTAATCACCCCTCCAAAAACCCCTAATGCCAGAGCCAGGTATTGTAGAGATTTCCCAAAGTCTTTGTTTTCATTCATCAGTGAAGTTGAACCTAATGCTGACCGAGTCACACCAACAAACAAACTGTAGAAACTTTGGAATAGCGTAATTACTCCAAGAGCGGGCCAATTTTGAACTATCGCGAGGAGAAACATTGGAGAATAATTCGTTATTGAGGATATTCCTTGATCTAAATATTGGATAAGAATGTCTTTTCTACCGAGTGGGGTTTTGCCTATTCTAGAAAACCGGTTAAACAATCTGGTGACTTTCCAATTCTTCTTGGATTCGCTATTCATCATCTTCACGTACACCGGTAGGTCCGGTTACTCTTTCGAACCAAGTTCCAGTTACTTCACGAATCACCTTCCCTGGGACTCCCGCAATTAAAAATCCACCCGGATACTCTTTGCCAGTTAACACAGACCCCATACCGATTAGTGCTTTATTTCCGATTTTAACACCTGGGGTTAACTTGAGATTCGAACTCAACATTACAGCCTCGCCAATTATGATTGGCTCACAAGTCTGACCAGAAACTTTAGTATCTATGTAGTGCGTTATGAATGTACTTCGAACTCCCGCAAGATCAGAAAGTGGTCCAAAATAAATTCCGCCCGAACAATCAAAGTAATTTCTTGAATTTATGGCACTACCATTTCCTAAAACCAATTCGCCCATAAAGTTACGATGACTAGATAAAGCAGGTGCAGACGAAATCCAATTCCAACTTCCTATAATCGTATTATTATGAATTATAATTTTTACGTCTCGAAAAACATTGAAACGTCTTATCACAGCTCCTTGGCCGAGAGAAAGGTTTGATACTCCAAGAAATAGATTTGACGACAAAATTGCTGCACGTGCTACATCAAAACCCAGCCGCCTCAAAACAAAATTCTTCATT
>Ga0209358_10001944_pt1 | contig 16019 bp, 15 predicted proteins | sample LauGreFa1BDMLBSN_2_FD_187574 | JGI IMG/M metagenome (GOLD analysis project Ga0209358, IMG submission 187574) | Freshwater lake microbial communities from Lake Michigan, USA - Fa13.BD.MLB.SN (SPAdes) (version 2) | ecosystem: Environmental > Aquatic > Freshwater > Lake | place: Lake Michigan, USA... | reverse complement strand
AGTGGTTGGATAGTGGAACGTATTTGGTGGAAGCGGCTCATCTGCCCCTGCTGGTGACCAACCAAACCCCTACGTTTCATCCCTTTTATCACATGCTCACGGTGATCATGCACCGACTGATAGGTCCAACCGGTGTCACCCACCTTAACTGGGCCTTATCTATCCCATTGGTGGCGGTGATCATCGGGCTATCCCGTGCCATCGGTCTGAATCAACCTGGCACTTATGTGGCGGTGGTGGCTGTTCTTCTGGTTAATAATCTATTTTGGGTGGCCACCAAAGTGGAGGTGTACACCCTTCATTTGTTACTCATATTATCCATTTATTGGGTTGCGTGCTTACCCCTCACACCATGGCGACGGTTTGGGTTGGGCCTGTTAGGTGGACTGGCACTGTCTACCCATCAACTCACGTTTATCCTTTGTTTGCCATTGGCGGTATGGTTGCTTTGGAGCGACCGGTGGCGGATATGGCCCATTGTACTGGGGGCTGTACTCGGACTTTTTTCCATTTACCCTGCCTTTGTGGGCACCCCCTATTCGTTGATTGATACCCTTTTGTTTTTAATGGCCAAACGCTTTCCCAATATGCCCGCTGAAACCGAATTGTTTCGGTTTGATCTCATGAGGGCCGGGCTTCCTTATATCCTGCTTCTTATTCCATCTTTGATTGGGTTCCCCCTTGTTGGGTTGATCCCGACACGGTTCAGACGTACCCACTGGTTATTATGGACGGCCGCCCTATTCAATCTTTTGTTTGCCATCTCATATGACGTACCGGATCGGTTTCAGTTTTGTTTACCTGGGATGGCGATCTTCGCGATATTAGGCACCCACACGTGGTGCAATTGGTTTCCATTGCAGTCTTCCTTCCGCCATGTGATCACCCTTTTTTGTGTGTTCATTCCGCCTCTGGCGGCCGGTACGGTATATGGGCTGACGATCATGCATGTGGTGACACTGCCCAAGCATAAGGTTAGCCTCCCATTTAGACAGGATGTGCGGTATTTTATGTTGCCCTATTTGAAAGATAACTCGGCCCTTCAGTTGGTCACCGCATATGAGAAACAAGTGCCCAAGGGGTCTATGGTATTGGCTGATCGCACCATTTTAGAGGCCTTCTTATCGGCCCAAGAAATCGGTCTTTTTAAAGGACGCATATTAGTGGATATCGATGCGTTGGCCTGTCAACCCGACTTTAAGGCCACGCACACCGTCCCAACCCGTTATGGCTTGGCACTCTCAGTCCCACCCGTTGCAAGCACGTCGACCACCTACCCCCCTCCGCCGTTTCCTCCTGCTTTTAAAGACACGGTGTATATCATTCGATATGAAGATCGCATTGCCGATTGGGTTGACCTTAAAAAAGCACCCATTGGTTGGATTGGAACCAAAAAACAGTCTTCCTAAGCAGCCACTAAAGACCACCATCAAATGGCAACCACAGTTGGCCCGATACGTCCGGCTTGCTTTTTGGTTGGCGGGTGGCCAATCGACTCACTTGTTGTTGTTGATAAGGCCCAAACTCGGGGTGATCCCGACACGCCGATAGGGCCGCTTTGGCCGATCGGATGGCCGTGGTATGGGTAACAATAGGGGCCGGATAGTGGGTGTCAGCCCATCGCCACGGTTCGTGTATATAGGCCAGCGGCACCCTGCGAAGCTCGGGAACATATTGTCGAATAAAGCTTCCGCTTGGATCATTGACCTTGGATTGCTTAATCGGATCATAGATTCGGATGGCATGGAGGCTGGTGACACCCGATTGCATTTGACACTGATACCAGTGAATACCAGGTTCATAATCGGTAAATAACCGGGCCAGAACAGGACCTGTCACCCGCCAATCCAACCATAAATGATAGCTGGCAAATGACATCAGCATGGCACGCATCCTGAATGTCAACCATCCTGTTTGTGTCACGGCCCGCATGCAGGCATCCACCAATGGATAGCCTGTTTTACCCTGTAGCCACGCCTCAAAATAAGCCTCATTGGGTTGCCGGGGACGCAACGATTCATACACAGGATTCAAACAGTGGGTTTCAATTTGGGGGTTGTGTTCAAGTTTTTGAACAAAATGGCACCGCCAACTCAAACGGGACAAAAAAGCAGCCATCGATCGTCCCATTGCCTCACTCATAGGCTCCGACTCACACGACGCCATGACCGCTTCCTCGATTTCCCTCACCGACAAGGTGCCCCATGCAATGTGAGGACTCAATCGCGAACAGTGGGTGGCGGCACCATGAGGTGTTGCCAAGTGAGCCAAATAGCCTTTTCCCCGAACGGTTACAAATGAACGCAACAACGACAGCCCAGCTTTTCGTCCCCCGCCTTGGGTACGCTCATTGGGATACCGAGTCTCCAATCGATCGGTCCATTCATCGCTGGGCCAACGAGGGGCCCAGTGAATTGGTCCTTCTGGTAACGCTAGGGGAGGGGAGGCCATTCGTTGGGCTCGAATGCGACCCCACTCATGAGGGTCGCTTAAGCGACGTACCACCCCATTCGACGGGGCCTCCAACCATCTCACCCCATGGGTGCGGCACCATTGCATCACCCGGCGATCGCGGGCATAGGTCCACGCATTACCGGTTTCCTCGTGGGACCAAAGGGTCATGCATGGGTATGCCTGACGCAACCGATCCAACACCACCAGGGCATCCCCACGCACCACCCACAACCCACCACCCAATCCACTTAAAGACTGATCGAGCTCTTTTAACGAGTCAGATAAAAAATGACGGTGACGATGACTGGCATCTGGTTGTTGCCAATACCCCGGCTCATCTATAAACAATGGTAAAACAGGGCCATGCCGCACCGCCATGTAAAAAGGGGCATGGTCAAGCAAGCGCAAGTCGCGCTTAAACCATACGACTTGAACACCCCCTGGCTGCTCCCCATCTGAAAGCAGCCATGTTGGGTTGCTCATCTCATGCGACGGTTACCAAAAAAGGGTAATCCGTATAGCCTTTTTCTGATCCGCCATAAAAGGTGCGTCGATCATAGGGATTTAAGGCTGCCCCTTCTTCAATCCGTGCAGGTAAATCGGGATTGGCAATGAACAACCGTCCAAATGCAATGGCATCCGCACCCCCCGACGCCACGGTTGTAATGGCTGTATCCGGGGTATACCCGCCAGCTGATACCAACGGGATGGTAAGATGGGGTCGAAACAAGGCAGACGTTGAGGGTGCATTAGGATCAATCGCGTCACTACCACCGGCACTGGTGGCACGGGGTTCAATCATGTGAACATAGGCAATCCCCCGTCGGTTCAGCTCGCCCAACACATACGTAAACAGGGCCACTGGATCAGAATCGTGGATGTCATTAAAGGTGCCATAAGGTGATAGCCGAACACCCACGCGGCCAGCACCCCATTGTGCAATGGCAATATCCACGACCGCCAATAACAAGCGGGCACGGTTTTCGATGCTTCCCCCATACTCATCGGTGCGCTGGTTGGTGCCATCTTGCAAAAACTGATCCAACAAATACCCATTGGCACCATGCACTTCTACCCCATCAAACCCTGCCGCTTTGGCGTTTTGGCAAGCCCGTTGGTAGTCTGACAAAATACCCCGTATCCCTTCTTGATCCAATGCCATGGGGGTTTCATAAGGGACCTGTTGCCACGTTTTGGTATATACCTTTCCACTGGGCTGAATAGCGGAAGGTGCCACTGGCGGGGCACCATTGAGCTGATAGGACGAATGAGAAATACGACCCACATGCCACAATTGCAACACCATTTGTCCACCTGCATCATGAACCGAGCGGGTTACCCGTTGCCATCCTGCTACTTGTTCGGCACTATAAATACCAGGGGTGGCGGGATATCCCTGACCTTGCGGACTGATTTGGGTTGCCTCAGAAATAATCAGTCCGGCAGATGCCCGTTGGGTGTAATACGCCACATTTAACTCATTGGGAATGCCCTCGCCGGTGCTTCTCATACGGGTCAAGGGGGCCATGAGCACACGGTTTTTGAGGCTTATTTCCCCTAACTGAATGGGGGTATTTAAAATTGACATACAGAACTCCTTTTTTTGGGGGTGACGAACGGTTCAGTGTATGCCCTTTCTGATTCAAAGTAAAACCCGTTCCCATGGGGTTTGGTATGACACCTTTCAATTGGATGGGTTGTGTTGAATGGCATCACATCCAACGGTACCAATGGGATTTTAAGCAGAAACCTGCCTAATATTTTGGTATGGACTGGGATGGGAACGGATCAGTTGCCTAAGGGTAGGGGACACCATCAAGGCCACTGATATCGTGATATCGCCGGCTGTTCACACCCATTGAATCAGGTGATCGAAACAGTGGCCAAACAGGATCAGAGTCGAGCCCCGCACACCGTACAGGTTCCCAGAGCGACCCAACAGGATCAGAGTCGAGCCCCGCACACCGTACAGGTTCCCAGAGCGACCCAATTGGATTTCCTTTATATCACCCACCGAATCGATTGCCAGGACGTGGCTTGCCACCGTCCATCCCACTGCTTGCTCTCATGAAGGCCCCATCCTTAAATGGGACACCTATTCAGTTGGTCAATCGCTCGATGACATCGGCTCGATCAATAGAAACACCATGCCATTCACACGCTTACCTCGCTGTTTTCTGGTGGCGGTTGGGCATCTCTATCTATAATCGACATGAGTGGTATCATGGAGAGTGGGGTCATTATATGACACCAAAAGGCCAAGCCCCCCATCGTTGGCTTGATGATCTTCCCCATGACAAATCAGTTATTTCACACTACAGTAATCCCATTCGAAAAAAAGGAGTATCCCACGTGAGTATCATTCACCAATTGAATCGACGAACCAAAATCATTGCCACGCTCGGTCCTGCATCAGACTCATCATCTGTATTAGATGGCATGATTCGGGCAGGGGTCAATGTGATCCGTGTGAATGCCTCGCATTTTACCGATCCCCAACGCATCATCGAAGCCGTGGCCAATATCCGCTCTGTCGCCGAGTCCGCCGGTGCGGTGGTGGGGGTCATGTTGGATTTACAAGGCCCCAAAATTCGAATTGGCAAAGTCAAAGACAATAAAATCACGTTGCACGTAGGGGACCGGCTCGATGTATCCACCTTGCCAGGGGTGGGGCATGAAACCTGGTTAGGGGTGTCATACCCCCACTTTGCCACGGATGTTAAACCAGATGAGGTGTTTTATATCGATGACGGAAAAATTCAGTTGAGGGTGCTTACCACTGACGGCACATCCGCCCATTGTGAGGTGTTGATGGGTGGGGTGGTCAGCAATCACAAAGGGGTTAATTTACCGAATACCATGATGTCCATGTCATCCCTTACCGATAAAGACCTGGCCGATGTCAAAGCGGGCATGGTCGCCGGGGTTGATTATGTGGCCTTGTCGTTTGTTTCCCGCCCCCACGATGTGTTTGAACTGCGGGCTGAATTGGGCAAAAGCGCCCTTCGTGACATTAAAATTATTTCTAAAATTGAACGCAAAGTGGCCCTGGACCATATCCAAGGAATTGTGGAAGCATCGGATGGCATCATGGTGGCCCGGGGTGATTTAGGGGTTGAAATTGGGGTTGCCAATGTGCCAAAAGCCCAAAAAATGATCATTCGAGAGGCCAACCGACACATCAAACCCGTTATCGTGGCCACCCAAATGTTAGAAAGCATGATCAATGGTCGCACCGCCACCCGTGCCGAAGTATCCGATGTTGCCAATGCCATCTATGACCAATGTGATGCGGTCATGTTATCAGCCGAAACTGCGGTGGGCATTGACCCTGTCAATGTCATTGAAACCATGGCCACCATTTGCATGGCCACTGACCAAGACATGGCCCAAATGAAGCAAACCCACGCAACCCATCTGACGCCCTTTGCGTCGCATAGTGCCGCCACCTCGATTTGTGTGGCGGCGGATCAAATTGCCAACGAAAACAATGCCTCGGTCATTTTGGCATTCACCAGTTCAGGCAACACCCCGTTAATTGCGTCCAAACTCAATCCGATGTTACCCATCATTGCCCCCACCGATGACCCGGATGTGTTGCAACGAATGGCCTTATACCGTGGGGTGATTCCGATGATGATGCCCAAAGCATTCAAGGACATTCATCGTTGGACTGACATGATCACACTGGCCATCCATCAGGCCATCTTGCATCGCTTTTTAAGCAAAGGTAACACCGTGGTGGTAACCGCAGGTATTCCCATTGGTCAGTCCAATGGCATTAATTCCATTCGGATTGTAACCGCCTAAACAAAGGAGACACTATGACCACGACCCCATCATTCCCAACCCGTACCCATAATTTTAATGCAGGCCCGGCCGTCTTGCCGCTTTCTGTTTTACAAAAAGCCCAATCAGAATTGTGTCATTTTAATGACACCGGCATGAGTGTGATGGAGCTTAGCCATCGATCCAAACCCTTTGAGGCGGTGTTGGCCCGTGCCGAAGCCCAGTTGCGAACCTTGATGGGGATCCCATCGCATTATCATGTGTTATTTTTACAAGGGGGTGCTTCTCTTCAGTTTAGTATGGTACCCATGAATCTGGTTCATAACACCCAACCGGTTGACTTGATTCACACCGGGGTGTGGTCGAAAAAAGCCATGACCGAAATCAAACGGGTCACCGATGTCAGGGTGGTCGCCTCTGGCGAATCCCAGCAATTTACAGCCCTTCCTGATTTGTCTGGTGTGGGTTTTAATCCCGACGCACCCTTTGTTCATATCACCTCTAACAATACCATTTATGGCACCCAATGGTCTCAGTTCCCCGTCACGTCCGCCCCTCTGGTAGCCGACATGTCATCTGATATTTTGTCGCGACCGATTGATGTGTCTCAATTTGGTCTGATTTATGCCGGAGCCCAAAAAAACATTGGCCCTTCGGGTGTTACGGTAGTGATTATCCGCGACGACTTGCTGACCCGATGCCCACACAACGTTCCGACCATGTTGCAATACCGTACCCACGCTGAAAACCAGTCGTTGTATAACACGCCCCCCACATTTGCTATTTACATGATCGGATTGGTCTGTGAGTGGCTCTTATCCCTGGGTGGCTTACCTGCCATTGAAGGCATCACCACCGCCCGTGCCCAACGGGTATACGACGCCATTGACAATAGCCCTGTCTTTTTATGCCCCAACGATGCATCGGCCCGTTCAAGTATGAATGTGGTATTTCGATCCAAAACGGGCGATGACTCAGTGGAATCCGCTTTTTTGGCCGAGGCCAATCGCCGGGGGATGGTGGGCTTAAAGGGACATCGATCGGCTGGCGGATTGCGGGCCTCATTATACAACGCCCAAACCGACGACGCCGTTTCGGCATTGGTTCAATTGATTGAAGAGTGGGGCACCCATTAAACGTTCTTGAATGATGGTCTACGACCCGCAACTTACCTAGACGCCCCCTTCATCTCGCAGTAAACTAACGTGTTAATTGATACTTAAACGTCCATTCTGTACCCCCTGAAGCACCTTGCTTCGTGGCAACAGAATGACAACAGAAAGGTGACCCCATGGGATTAATGAGCGGAAAATGTGGCGTTATTTTTGGCGTCAGTAACAAACGTGGTATTGCGTATGCCATCGCCAATGAGCTGGCACGAGAGGGTGCCGATATTGTGTACACCTATGCCGGCGACATCATGAAAGACCGGGTGACGCCACTGGCACACGAACTGGGGGGCACCCTTGTATTACCCTGTGATGTTCAAGATGATGCCCAAGTGGCGGCTGTTTTTGAAGCGATTGGCCAAAAAACCCAACGACTTGATTTTTTGGTTCATGCGGTGGCATTTGCCAATCGCGAAGATTTAGAAGGCGATTTTTCAAAGACCACCAAAGAGGGATGGGACCTTGCCTTGGGTGTTAGTGCCTATTCATTGGTGGCCATGGCCAAATATGCCAAGCCACTCATGGGTCCTGGGGGGTCTATCGTGGCATTGTCGTATTTAGGGGCCGAAAAATCGGTTCCTAACTACAATGTCATGGGGGTAGCCAAAGCCGCACTGGAAGCATCCGTTCGCTACTTAGCCGCCGAAATGGGTCCATTGGGTGTGCGCGTCAATGCCTTGTCAGCAGGGCCGATTAAAACACTGGCCGCCAAAGGGATCAAAGGGTTTGATGTGTTGCTAAAAATCAACGAAGCCCGGGCCCCACTGAAACGCAACACCTCGTTAGAGGACGTGGGACGTGCGGGCTTGTATCTATGCTCCGATTTATCCAGTGGGGTAACGGGCGAAACCCATCATGTGGATGGGGGCTATCATTCAATTGCCACATCTAAAATGGATGCATTAATTGTGGGTATCGACCCGGCACAAGCTTAGCCATCGTGATGGCTAAATGGCCGAAACCCCGCATCATTTTGCAGGCCATGATTCGTGCTGGGGGGCAATTTATCCGTCAGGATGGGTTTTTTTTGGCCGGTGCCGTGTCATTTTACACCATTGTATCCTTGATTCCTTTTTTAACTTTCTTAACGTTTATTTTGGGTCTTATTGGACGCTGGGTCCCCTTGGAACACATCCCATTGACACCCATCAGCCTGGTTATTCCTTCTCGATTTAGCCACAACCACCACCTGTTGACCTTGCTTAGCACCCCCCCTCAAGTGGTGGGGATTACCAGCTTGTTGCTGGCGTATTGGTCTTCTTTTGGCTTGTTTCGAGCCTTATCTGTTGGGTTGGCCCGCATGGTTCAGGTCTACCCGTTTCGGTTCAATGAATTAATTCGCATGCAATGGCGGGCCATTCCATTTGGATTGGTGGGCTTAATGGGGGTATATGGGACGTCAACGACACTTTCTCACCTATTAAAACGCCTGATGCAATCCCCTTATATCCAGCATGAATGGGCATGGTCCATTGGGTGGGTGATCCGATTGGGATTGGGGATGATTAGCATGGCCGTGTTGGGAATGGCGTTGTTTTTAATCTACTATTTTTTTAATCCCCAACCCGTGAAAAACCCACGAAGTACCGTGGTAGTGTGTGGGATTGTCATGGTGGGCTTTGGGGTCATCAAGCAAGTATTCGAACAATACATTGCCTTATTGAGTGTGTCAGCCTATTTGTATGGGGCCTTTTTTGGGGTATTGGGCGGTGTGATATGGATTTGGCTGTGTCATTCCCTCATTTTATGGGGGGGAGGGCTACTGGCCCAACTGGATCGACTCTCGGGGAATGGGAAGCCGTCATGATGCTCATTTGCCGCAGCCAAAAAAAGACTGGCGTCAATTTCAATCATCATTTAGAATCACACCACATGGTGGACGTAGCTCAGTTGGTAGAGCACCAGATTGTGGCTCTGGTGGCCGTGGGTTCAAATCCCATCGTTCACCCCATTGTTTCCTTTTACCGGTCTCGGTTATGGTAGCAGGGAATCCTGTATGGGAGTATGCCATGGTGGGGGGCATGTTGTTATTGCTGGTCAGTGGTTGGTTGTGCTACCTCATGACGGTGTTGCGACTGAACCGGCATTTTGAAGAGATGGATCACCGTCTATCCAACCGGTTCCAGACTCACTGGACAACCCTGAATCCCGAAATGCGGCTGTTGTCGCAACGAATGGATGCCATCTCCCAGCACCATGGTCAGTTGGTAGGCGACATGAACCGTTTAATGGATATGAGTGATGCCCGCTGGCATCGTTTTTCTGAATCGACGGATCAAAAATGGTTGGGCCTGACCCAGCATACCCAATCGGTGTTGCAGCATATTCAGGAGATACTCACCGAAAAGTTGGACCATCACATGGCCCAACGCTTGGGCAGTGTATACGATAATGTGGCCACCCGATTGGACGACATGCACCGTGGATTGGGAGAAATGAAAGCCTTGGCCCAGCAAGTAGGGGATATTAAACGGGTGTTAACCAATGTCAAACAACGAGGGATATGGGGTGAAGTTCAACTGACCCAATTGGTCAGCCAAGTGATGGCCCCGCACCAATATGCACTACAAGTTCCGATTAGCGATCAGGGGGTGGTGGACTTGGCCATCCGCCTACCCGGCACCCAAGACCTGCCATTGTACTTGCCCATTGACTCTAAATTTCCACTTGAACCCTTTCAACGCATTCAACACGCACATGAAACCGGTGATACCGTCTTGTTACAAACCGCCAGGCATGCCCTAGACAAACAAGTCATCACCGAAGCCATCCGCATGCAATCTTACATCAATCCGCCTCAAACGACTGATTTTGCCATTCTCTTTATTCCCATCGAAAGCATGTACTTAGAGCTGATTCAACGCCCCGGAATGGGGGATACCTTACAAACCAAATACAGGATTGTGTTGGCGGGTCCTAGCACCTTATCCGCCTTGATAGGGAGCTTGCAATTGGGCTTTAAAACATTGGCTATTCAAGAACGTTCGGCCGAAGCCTGGCAAACGGTGGGCCTGTTGCAACGTGAATTTGCCGTGTTTGGGAGCCTGCTAGAAAAAGCACAAAAAAAATTGTCCGAAGCAGGCTCATCGCTGGATGATGCCACCCGAAAAACCCGACGCATCCATCGAACCCTTGACCAACTGTCCAGTTCAGTTAATCATCAACATACCCAAGGAGACACCCCATTATGTTTGGATCACTCATCACCGCCATTGTAACCCCTTTTACCGATGACCATCGCATCCACTTTGACGAGGCCCTGCGACTGGCCCAGCACCTACTGGACACCGGATCCGATGGCTTGGTGGTGTGTGGCACCACGGGTGAGTCTCCCACCTTAACCCATCAAGAGGAAGATGAACTGTTTGCGGTGATGCGGCGCACGTTTCCACGTGCCTGTTTGATTGCCGGATCTGGGTCTAATTGCACCCAAACTGCCATTGAGGCCACCCGTGCCGCTGAAAAACGAGGCATGAATGGCAGCATGCAAGTGGTACCCTATTACAACCGTCCCTCCCAAGAAGGGCTGGTTGCGCATTTTAGTGCCATTGCCCATGCCACCTCGTTGCCCTTGATGTTGTATAATATTCCAGCCCGTACAGGGCGGAATATGCTCCCCGAAACGGTGGCCAAGTTGGCCAGTATCCCCACGATTGTCGCACTCAAAGAAGCGGCGGGTGATACCGCCCAATTAAAGCAAATGGTCACCCTTACCCCCCCTTCTTTTTTGGTTTATTCAGGTGATGATGGCATGATCATCCCCTTTATGGCCGAAGGTGCCGTGGGGGTCGTGAGTGTGGCGGCTCATGTGGTGGGCCGTGAGATTCGTGCCATTGTGGACGCCATGTTACTGGGGCACCATGCGGACGCAACGCAACAATATGAGCGTATTCACCCTTTGATTGAAGCCTTATTTATAGAACCGAATCCGACCCCGTTAAAATATGTCCTACAAAAAATGGGGTATCAGGTGGGTGATCCTCGGTTGCCATTGGTGCCCATTCAAGCCACCACCCGGTCCGCCCTAGACGCCATCTTAGCCACCTTAGCCATCGGGTAAGCGATGTTATCCATTCGGGGGTTCCGGTCCTTAATTGCGATTGTGTTTCTCAATTCATTTATTGATTTGGGCCATAAAACAGTGCTTCAAAACGCTATTTTTAAGGTCCATGATGGTCATACCCAGGTGCTGTTGTCCGCATTGGTGCATTTGGCCTTGATCATTCCGTATATCGCAGCCTTTACACCCAGCGGTTTTTTGGCCGATCGATTTGGCAAACATCGCATCACGCAATGGGCCATGGCCAGTACGATACCGTTATCGGTGTTGACATGGGTAAGTTATGCCCAAGGATGGTTTTGGGTTGGGATGGGATTGATGCTGTTGTTTTCCTTTCAGGCCACGTTTTATGCCCCGGCACGCAATGGGTACTTAAAGGAATTGGTAGGCGACCATCGGTTGGGAAAAGGCAACGCCTATGTTCAAACGGCAATGGTCTTGTCGATCTTAACCAGTGCCTTGTTATATTCGGTGGCATTTGAATGGCTGTTGCGTCCCGGTGTGTCATCCATGTCGGGGATTTTATCCTCGATTCACTGGATTGGGGCGGTTTTGGTGGGATTATCCGTGATCCAAACGATGGTATCGTGGGGATTACCGGCCCATTCACCCGGTTCATTAACCCCATTTAATTGGGGTCGTTATATCAGCGGTGGGTATTTGCGTGACACCTTATCAAAAGTAGTGGCGAGTAAGCGGTTGTTTCGGTCTTCGCTGGCGTTGGGGTGTATGTTGGGGGTCAATCAGATGCTTCTTAGTATCATGGGAGCCCATTTAAAATCGGTGGCCGGCGTGACCAATACGGTCATTACCCAAGGCTTGATCGCCATTGCCGGGGTGGGCATGATGGGGGGGGCCATCATGGCGGGCCGGTTATCGGTAGGCTTTATCGAACTGGGGGTGTTGCCCTTGGCGGTAGGGGGTGCCAGTTTGGGGTTGTGGGGAATCACGGTTCATCAGGGCGTGTGGGAGATGGGCGGATTTGTTTTTTTGTTTGGATTAAGTAGCGGCCTGTTTATTATTCCATTGACCGCAATGATCCAACAAACTTGTGGGTCATCGGATGTGGGCAAGTTATCCGCCGCCGACGGGTTAATACAAAATGTGTTAATGGGATGCTGGTTGTTGGCGACCATGGCTCTGTCCGCAACGGGTATTAGTAGCCTGTCATTGTTGCAGGGACTCTGGATGGGCATGGGGCTAGTGGGCGTGGGGTTACTGGCATCTGAACGGTATTATGTGATCCGATTGGGTCTTAGAATGGCATTAAAAGTTTTGACCTGTTTAAGGGTATCTGGATATCAGGCCATCCCCATCAAAGGGCCTTTTATGATTCAAACCCGTTTGCGGTCATTAAGGGACATGGTGGTCTTGATTGCCGTATGCCCCCGTCGCATTCGACAAGTCAACACCCCTCACCCTCATCCCCTATGGTTCAAGCGGTGGTTATGGCTCATGGGGATATCCCCCACCACGCAGCAAGGGGGCACATCGCTCTTATTGGATAGCCTTCACCCACTGAGCCCATCCGATCATCACGTGGTTCAAGGTGTGATATCGGGCGAATGGCGCGGCACCCTATCAGTAAAATGGGCCCTTACCCCGCCCTCATCATGAGGGTCAATTCGCCATCAACAAAAGACGATCAGATGAGGTCGATCAATCATTGGGCCCATTGCATGACCCATCATATCGTCATGAGATATTGACACCTCGTGCAATGCATACGATGTCGCCGCTCAATGTGAGGCAGGATTGTTGGTATATCGTATGGCAACACCTCGCCATTGCGTGAATTGGAGTCAGTCATTGCCTAGTCAAAGCCGTCGTTTGTTGGCTTGTTGTAGGGACGCTGTGGTGGACGGTTTTTCTTGGGGGGAATCACGACGTCCATACCCTTCAAGCCTGATTGGCATCGGTCCCATATCAACAATCCGCCAGAATCGTTTCTGCACTTCGCCGCACAATGAGTGGGGAAGCCGGATCGCCATCTGCTCTGGGATGACTGTTATCACAACGATGATCGGCATACCGTGTGTATCCACGGCCAGATGGACATTGCCCTCGTTGGTGCGGTTCCTTTCTTGGTTGCCGCTAACCCCTGCCGGTATGAAGGTGGACCGTGATGTGACAGGCGTCAATCATGAGGCACCCAACTTTCGGACATGGCACCCCCTACATTTATCTCGTAACGACAGTATCCAGATTACCGATTGGTCAGAAGGGCCCCAACCTGTGCTGTCGCTAAACCCGCCAAATACGGGAAATGGCATGTCGATGCCGGGCAATCAACCGGTAGCCCCATTCCCAAAAAGGTTTTAGTCTGGGTTGTTCTAAGCACCATAGCAAGGCACGGGTTCGGGGTAAGCCATTCAGTATCAAGACAAGGGCATCCACCCCTTGGCAGGATGGGGCATGGTGGGGGCACACCGTAATGGCACGTTGTAATTGCGTAAGCGAACGTGACGACAGGGTGGGGGCGAGTGGGTGTTGCAAGGGTAGACACCCCCATCCGTGTCGGGTGAGAATAGGGTTGAAGCGGGATATGATGCCATGACACAACGGACAATTGGCATCGTATATCACCACCCCTTTGGTGGCCTGGATGACTGGTTCTGTCGGTGTAACACCCAAGGGGATGGAACCATCTGATGGCATCATGGGTAGGGGACTGAGTTGTTACTGAACCACGGGGTAGCCGGCGTCAATCCAAGCCACTATGCCCCCTGTTAGGTTATACACTTTGGCCTCCGGATTGGCCTTGAGGATGAGTTCACACGCCGCATGGCTTCTCCCACCCGTCCGACACTGAAACACCACCGTTCCTGACCCGACATGCGTCGGCAAAAGTTGTGCCAATGGTATCAAGGTGGCACCTTGAATGTGCCCTGCGTTGTATTCGGCAGGCTCTCTAACGTCAATGACGGTCACACGCTGTTCAGATAGTGCCTGATGTAATTCGGTGGGCGTCATGGGTTTGACTGGCATATTGACTCCTTATGGTTCAAAAAAGTATCTCGGCACTATACCATAAAACAGGCCGTTATCTTACCCATTATCCATTCTTACCATTCTAAAAGAGGTACCCCCCTCGTGCGGGGACTTGGGGACCGGCTAACCGGTTCGGGGGTTTTCAAGGGGTGAAACCCCTTGGCTGGGGTTTGGGGACCACAGCTCCCCAAGTGGTCACTTTACTCCCCTCCCCATTGGGGAGGGGGAGGGGTTGGGGGTGGGGGTGGGGGCCAACAACACATCCCTTGCGGGGGAGCTAAAGAGGTACCCCCCTTGTGCGGGGAGTTGGGAACCGGCTAAACGGTTCGGGGGTTTTCAAGGGGTGAAACCCCCTGGCTGGGTCTTGGGGACCGCAGGTCCCCAAGTGGTACCCTTACGCCCCTCCCCATTGGGGAGGGGGAGGGGTTGGGGGTGGGGGTGGGGGTGAGGGCCAACAACACATCCCTTGCGGGGGAGCTAAAGAGGTACCCCCCTCGTGCGGGGACTTGGGGACCGGCTAAATGGCTCTGGGGTTTTCAAGGGGTGAAGCCCCTTTGGCAGGGGTTTGGGGACCGCAAGTCCCCAAGTGGTACCCTTACGCCCCTCCCCATTGGGGAGGGGTTGGGGTTGGGGGTGGGGTTGGGGGTGAGGGCCAACAACACATCCCTTGCGGGGGAGCTAAAGAGGTACCCCCCTCGTGCGGGGACTTGGGGACCGGCTAAATGGCTCTGGGGTTTTCAAGGGGTGAAACCCCTTTGGCAGGGGTTTGGGGAACGCAATTCCCCAAGTGGTACCCTTCCGCCCCTCCCCATTGGGGAGGGGGAGGGGTTGGGGTTGGAGGTGGGGGTGGGGTTGGGGGCCAACAACACATCCCTTGCGGGGGAGCTAAAGAGGTACCCCCTTGGCTGGGACTTGGGGATCGGCTAAATGGCTCTGGGGTTTCCAAGGGGTGAAACCCCCTGGCTGGGACTTGGGGACCGCAAGTCCCCAAGTGGTACCCTTACGCCCCTCCCCATTGGGGAGGGGGAGGGGTTGGGGGTGGGGGTGGGGGCCAACAACACATCCCTTGCGGGGGAGCTAAAGAGGTACCCCCTTGGCTGGGACTTGGGGACCGGCTAAATGGCTCTGGGGTTTTCAAGAGGTGAAACCCCCTGGCTGGGACTTGGGGACCGGCTAAATGGCTCTGGGGTTTTCAAGGGGTGAAGCCCCTTTGGCAGGGGTTTGGGGACCGCCGGTCCCCAAATGGTCACTTTACTCCACTCCCCATTGGGGAGGGGGAGGGGTTGGGGGTGGGGGTGGGGGCCAACAACACATCCCTTGCGGGGGAGCTAAAGAGGTACCCCCTTGGCTGGGACTTGGGAACCGGCTAACCGGTTCGGGGGTTTTCAAGGGGTGAAACCCCTTGGCTGGGGTTTGGGGACCACAGCTCCCCAAGTGGTCACTTTACTCCACTCCCCATTGGGGAGGGGGAGGGGTTGGGGGTGGGGGTGGGGGCCAACAACACATCCCTTGCGGGGGAGCTAAAGAGGTACCCCCTTGGCTGGGACTTGGGGACC
>Ga0209358_10001936_pt1 | contig 16063 bp, 17 predicted proteins | sample LauGreFa1BDMLBSN_2_FD_187574 | JGI IMG/M metagenome (GOLD analysis project Ga0209358, IMG submission 187574) | Freshwater lake microbial communities from Lake Michigan, USA - Fa13.BD.MLB.SN (SPAdes) (version 2) | ecosystem: Environmental > Aquatic > Freshwater > Lake | place: Lake Michigan, USA... | reverse complement strand
GAATATTCAAAATCTCATACCCCGTACCATTATGGTAACAATTCACAAAACACCAAATAAACCCATCGCATACCCCCCGCATAGCGCCGCTGCAATAAGACGGTGAATCGTGTAGATTCAAAGTTTTTATATAAAAAAGGGAGTTTCAGTGTGAAGGACCTATTGGTACTGTTAAATTGATGTATGAAAATTTCAACTCTCGGGGTCCCTTTTTGAAAAATGGACATTTATAAATGTCCATTTTTGAAAACCGGGGGTAGACTTTTGAAAAAAGCAATGCATTCATCACTCAGAGCATAATGCTCTAAATCGTGTTTTTTAGTTGAATATTTTGTTACCATAACTTTTTTAAAATATTTTCAAAAAAGGGTTTAGACATTTTTCTCTCCCTACTATATACTAATGTCTACTAACGAAAAAGTTCCAAAAAGTTCCGACAAATTTTCTTGTACGGCTTGTGACTATACTAGCGTAAGGAAGAGTCAATATGATCGTCATCTTTTGACACTGAAACATATTTTACTAACAAATACTAACAAAAAAGTTCAAAAGGTTCCTGACGATAAATCGTTTCATTGTGTGTGTGGTAGCTCATATAAATTCGCATCAAGTTTATGTTATCATAAGAAGACATGTAAGGCCATAAAAGAAGGAGACGTATCATCGTCATTGGATGAAAAATTGGTCTCGCCTGGTGGCGTAGTAAGCAACGAAATGATAATGAAGCTTATCGAGCAGAATGGAAAACTGCAGGAACAACTGGTGAGCTTATCCAAGGAGAAAAATATTGTGAATAATATTGTAAATAATACGAACAATTTTAATTTGAATATATTTTTGAATGAGAAGTGCAAAGATGCTCTCAATATAAGCGACTTTATTCAATCTCTGAAGATAACATTGGATGATTTGATGTATACGAAGAATAAGGGATTGGTGGAGGGTATTACAAATGTGATGATAAGAGGTCTTAGACAATTGGATATATATAAAAGACCGATACATTGTACGGATACGAAGCGGGAGACGATGTATATAAAGGATTGCGAGAAGTGGGAGAAAGACGATAACCATGACAAAATAAAGAACACTATTGCAAAGATTGCGAACAAGGAGCGCAACATGATAAGTGCGTGGGTAGACGAAAATCCCGACTGGTTTGATACAGAAACAACGCAAATAGAGTACCTAACTATGGTGCGAAATGTTTGCGAGCCGATAGAAAACGATGAGAAATGTGAGAAAAAAATAATTCGCAACATTAGTCGCGAGGTATTTTTAGACAAAACGAACCAGAAATTGCTTTAGTTATATTGCGACCTTAGGGGGCATCCGCGATGGAGCATACTTTTTACATATTTTATATAGCAAAATATCTATAATAATTATATACTTATAATTTAGGATGTTTAACCAATATATATCGAGAGATGCCTTAAGCATTATAGCTGTTTTTATTTTCCTTATTTTATTTGGTATTATAAATGCATTTCGACCCACTATTATTTATAATAAAGACCTCAGCTTTCGACGTTTCGGTATTGGATATAAAAACAAAACCGTTATACCTATTTGGATGATGTCTATTGTTTTGGCTATATTGGTTTATGTTTTGGTGAATTATTTATTCGAATATAGGGCTGTGGATTAATTTTTTTAATGGGGTATTATATAGTAATTATTTTAAATGAGTGTAAACGAGACAAGTTCGTATTTGGAAAAAAAAATTTATATAGATGGAGAATGGTGTGTAATAAAGGTTGTAGATGATATAAAAAAAAGTATAACGTGTTTATCAACTGGGAACGAATCTAAGACTATTCCATTTTCAAAAATAAACAAATACACCCTACAAGGCGGTTCTAAATCAAGAAAACGTCTTTGTCGGAAAAGCAAAGGCAAAAAGTCTTATAGAAAGAAGAAATATAGTAAAATAAAAAAGAGTAGAAGATTTAGGAGAAGCATTAGAAGTCGAAGGTAAATGGTAAATAGAATGTGGTAACAGTAAATAATAATTGTAATTATTTGTGTTTCAAAGAGGTAACAAATAATTACAAGCGTTTTAATATTCGTCTACGTCACGTACGTGTTTATGTTTTATATTCGAAACCGGCAGGTGTTAGCTTATCGATTGTTTTGGGAGTAGCGACAGTCGTTTTGATGTAGTTGTTCACAGCTTTTTGTGCGACGGTTGCATTCAGAGAACAAGGCTGACTTATAATATAGTTATAACTTCGCGATGTCATAATAACACCTACAAGAATATACCAAACAAATGTACCGACAATGTCTTTAAGTTTAACCATATTTCTAAATTCTTGGTAAAGGTGTGAACCGGGTGTTGGGTTTGGATTTGAAGGTGAATAGGGTGCTGGCGCTGGTCCTGCGCTTTTAACGAAGATTCCCCTACCGCCCGCAAAACTATTATCCCATGTTTTATTAAAGTCTTCTCGGTTTGCATAGCTAAACTGGTTGATAAAAATAGATGGGTCATTATATATATTATTGACAGCATTTATGATTTTCTTTTCTGGAGCGGCGTTAAATTGCGGTGATACGAGTAGTCGCTTCATGAGGTCGTGAAGACCGACAAGTTTAGTCATACCGTAGCCGAATGTATTTGAAAAGGGTTCAACCCAGCCGGGGAAAATAGTGAGGAGAAGCTGTAATAAACCGAAAATAAAAAGGAGTGGAAATACAGTTGCTAAAATGCCGACATTCATAGATTGTGAATTATTGCATATAGATTTAGCTAAAGCGGTATTTATGGATATTTGAGTAGAAACAATTGCTATAATATAAATAATATTTAACATTGTGGACATTGAATTTGGTGTTTTATATTTAGCAACAAAGTAGAACAATGTAATAAGAAAGAATGTGAAAACGGACGTAGAGGGATTTGGGGCGTTGTTATTCATTTTAATATTAAGAGGATTAGTTGTTGGTGTAACTTTTGAATCATCTTTTGAATTTGTTGTTGATGTACTCATATTATTTTAGAATTACTTATGTGTATATATGTATTATGTATAATTTATTTTATAAAAATACTATTATAAAATAATAGATTTACTACGACAATATAAATAAAATGGATAAACCAGTACTTACAGAACCGGGTGTTAAATATTTTATGAATGAAGTATTAAAGACTTGTAAAGATAAGAAAACAGTATTTACGAATAATATGTTTAACTTGGTACTATTTTTGATTTTTATATTAATTATAGGAGGGTTTTTGTATTATAAATATAGAGGTCGTCTTACACCAGAAGAAAAGGAGGCGAAGTTTAGAGAACAGAAACAGGACGTGTTGGTAAGATTAAACGCTCTAAATATAAATATAGAGTCAAATAAAAAAACGGGTGCGAATATGATAACGGATTTACCGATGTGGGACGCTCCATCTTCTCAGGTTATGGTGAATCCATATATATAAAAAACATGAGGCGTAACAGATGCGTGAGATTAATCGAAATTCATTTGATAAATAAAAATGATAATATTATATGAAATATAGTTAAAATATGGGAGTTAAAATATGCGATTTAAAATATGGGAGTTTAAGGTTAATATAATGATAGAATAAGATTTAAAATAGAAATATATTGAATATATCGAATATATTGAATATATAAATATCTCGTTTATATAATATAATGTCTCGCCCACATATGTCTGTTGACGATGCTTTGCATGAGTATTATAAGTTAAAAGCCCTATATGATGAAAAATTTGATATAAAGAAGAGTTCTATATTATCGGATGAGACGATATCGATAAAACAGAAACGTTTTGAAATAGCTAAAATTAAAAGAGGGAGAAAGTGTGTCGTTTGTAAACAAACGGGTGGTACTGTATTTACTAATTCTGGTAGAACACTAAAAGCTGTTTGTGGGTCTGTTGCAAACCCGTGTGGGTTGAATATAGAGATAGCGAAGGGTAAGATAGATAATATAGGCGTGTTGATGAGTGAAACGTATAGTAAGATTGATGCTATAAAGGAGAATATAATAAAATATAAGTTGGATTTATTATTTAGGTATATAACGGATGAGCAGTTGGTACAGAAGTTTGGGGAAGCTAAAAAGGATTTAGATACGCATTTAGAACAGTATGATAAGTTGTATAATAGGTATATAGATATAACTATAAATCCGCAAGGTATAGAGGAATTAAAGAGACTTAATGCTGAGTTATATGTACATGTATCTCAGGTAAAGGAGTTGATGAATGAATTTAATGCTACGGGTGAAAATGAGAAAATAAGAACATTGATAGAAATATACTTGACGAATATTGTCCCTTTGGCGAAGAAGATAAGAGATACGACTTATGTGTACAGTAATGTAGAATATGATGATAATACTAATCAATATAGGTTAGTACAAAATAAATATAATATTAAAAGTATGGAAGTGGAGATTGAAAAACCGCAGGTTATATCTTTTACGAAGTGAAAAATAATATATAACAAATATATAGTGCAAAAAATGTATGATTTTGATGAAAATCAGTCATTTTCTAATTATAAAGAGAACGACGCGAATTTAGAATATTCTCACGAGCCTATGACAAAGGGTGTTTCTAAAGATGTCGACATCGAAGATTCCGATGGGAAGCATGCTACGAATATCAAGAGTGGCGAAGATGTGAGAACTAACAGAAGCGTGAGAAATGAGGAAATTCAAGAAAGTGAAATTAAAAATGAAAATATCTCGAAAAATCCTATCGTTTTGAGCGCTATGTTATGGATATCAAATAGTGTTAGTGTCTTGTTTTTTTCCATGTTTATAACTTTGATAATTACTAAAAATGCGAAGTGGTTTTATATAATACTATCTGTATTTATAGTGACAACATTTTTTGATATTGTCAAAATAATATTGATGCGATACGATTTACCATTTTTATATAGACCTGGTAACTGTATTAGAGATAATAACGTACTTGATAATTTGTTTTATAAAAATTTTATAATGGAAAGAATTTATCAAAAAATCGACATCTTGGAATATTCTAAAAGGGGACTCCCATCTATACATATGGTTTTGTCAACATGCATAGTAACGACGATTTACTTATTTTTTCCGAAGTATAGAACACTAGTATTAAAATTTGTTCCTATATATATAATATTGGTGGGATATTCTCGTATATACTTGAACTGTCATGATTTACTTCAAGTTATAGTTGGTATCGTACTAGGTATGTTAGGAGGTACATTCATGTATAATTTATTTAAGTAGAAAGAGTGAGGTAGTAAATATGTTAAAATAATATAGAACTATTTTAATATATTTTATATAGTTATCAAAATGTGTGAACGAAATAGCGAATGTTCGGATTGTTGTTCGGATTGTTGTTCGGATTGTGATTTTGATGATTGGTGTACTGTGACGACTTTTGGTAGTGATGACGATTCCATATATGATGAGCCAATAAACACAAGAGACGTTACAGATTCGAGAGAAATAGCGAAAATGGATGATAAAAAAGAAAACTGCGGACATTACATATCGGGATGTAAAATAATAGCAAAATGTTGCAACAGAGATTTTGGATGTCGTATATGTCATGATTTTGAAACACAAGAACATGAAATAAATCGTTATGAAATAGAAGAGATTATTTGTAATAATTGCAGTACGAGACAGCCTGTGTCTAATTCGTGTATAAATAGTGAATGTTGTTTTTTTGTAGAGAAATTTGCTAATTACTATTGTGACATATGTCATTTATATTCCGATAAACCGGCTTCTGAAATTTATCACTGTGAAAAGTGTAAAATATGTCGAGTGTGTGGTATTGGTAATAAGCCTAGCGATTTTTTTCACTGTGACAAATGCGGCGGATGTATTAATATCAATATTGAAAAAACACATAAATGTGTAACCGATGCACTGAGAAATGACTGTTGTATATGCCTAGACAATATATTTTTATCAAGAGAGTCGGTAGCCGTACTACCATGCGGACACGCAATACATAGTAAATGTTTCGACGGCTCGATAAAACAGAATAAATTTACATGTCCTTTATGTAGGAAAATGATGTTGACGGGGAATATGCTTAGTATGATGATTATGCATTATGATAGCATAGTATCACTATACCCATATGATGAAAATATAAAAGCGGAAATATCGTGTAATGATTGCGAATTTAAGGGGGAAGTACCTTTTCATCCTGTAGGAATAAAATGTGGAGGATGTGGTGGGTACAATACTATTAAAATAAGATAAGAGGGTATTGTAGTGTGTATCTGAATCTTGAATATATATGACGTAAATCCATATAAAAATATATTTATAAGTTATATATTATAGCAAGCTACGTAATAAAATGTTTAAGTTATTAAACAGAGTATATATGATATTATCACATCCGAATAGATATGTAAATGCAAATGTAAGACAGTGTTCGGTAAGTAGTTCAAGTTATAGGATATTGTGTTGTAATGCGTTTAAAAACAAATGTGACTGTGTTTATACATGTAAAAATTTAGAACCTATAAAAGCGTGTATATATATTGAAAAACTATTCAAATGTGAAATAACGAATAAATCGAAGACACTGGGTACGAGTGACTGTAGTTGCGAAATGACATGTATTGCGAAGAAATCCGAAACTCAGTTGATTCACGATAGCTCAAAAAAATGAAAATTTAAAATAATAAATAATAATAAAAAATAAATAATAATAAAAAATAAATATGCTGTAATAAATATTATATATTTTATATATATAATACTTAACATATATTACTTTATATACAATGAAATATATATCGGTACCTGTATTTATTCTAAGTTTTTTAATAGGAATGGTATACATTTATATGTCATCACCACCCACTAGAAGTATTTTAATATATCCGACGGTTGATAACAATAGTAAATTTCAGTATATAGATAAAGCTGAAAACTGTTTTGCATTCGAAGCGAAGGAAAATAAGTGCCCTTTTAATACTGGCTCATTAAAAAAAATACCTATACAAGTTTAATATAAGATGGTAGTTACTAAATTATGAATCATTTATATAAACTCGAAATAATAATAAATTATTTTATATTATACATATATAGCATATATAATATAACAAATGAATATAAATAAGTGGATACATTCAAAGACAAGTAAATATATAATATCTATTATTCTTGGTTTGGGGTTATCAACATTATTTAGAAAAGAATGTGTTGGTGATAAATGTATTTATTTTACTTCACCGCCTATTGAAGAATTGGAGAAGGAGACGTATTTATATGGGAAAAACTGTTATTCATACAAGAGTAAATCTGAACTATGTGATTCAACGAAAAAGTCTGTTAGATTTGCGTAGTAAATGAAATCTATCATTCTTTATAGAATATATTAAGAGAATAATGGCGGATACAACGAGCATCGACGACCTTCCAACAGATCCAAGTGCAGGAAACCAAAATAATGTTACAATTCAGAAAACAGAAATGAATAATGGTATGAGAGGTGGAATGGGTGGAATGGGTGGAATGGGTGGAATGGATGATAGTGGTATAATGAGTAACAAAGTTATGCCTCCTGCACAAGTATATTCTCCCAATGTTGCGGGTGTAAACATGATGGGTGGTGGAATGGGTACACAGATGCCTCAACAGCAACAGATGCAGATGCAGATGCAGATGCCTCAACAACAAAATGTTATGAACGAGTTAGTAAACGGACTTCAGAGGGCAAGTGCATCAGGATTGACAAATTTACCTTCGCGTGATATACCTATGAATACAATGGGTATGATGAATGATGCGCAGATAAATCCAAATTTTGTTCCCCGAAATCATAGAAAGGAAGAAGAAGATTATATACGTGAGCATGAAGAAGAAGAAATGAATGAAGTAAGATATTCTAACCATGTAAGTACTACTGACACCATGGAAAACATATACAAGTTAATACAAGTACCTCTTTTAGTGAGTATACTTTATTTTGCATTTCAGTTGCCGGTTTTTAGAAAGTACATGTTAAAGTATTTACCGTCTGTATTTAATGGTGATGGTAACTATAATATAAGTGGACTCGTATTTGTAAGTGCTCTGTTTGGATTGGGATATTTCGGACTGACAAGAGTATTAGATAGCGTTGCTATATAAATATGAGACGTAACAGATTGGTGAGATTTGATAAAAATACAATAATAAAATACAATAATAAAATCAATAATAAGTATACAATAATAATTATTTACTATTGTATATTTAAATATTCATTTTTTATAAAGTTTTTCATCAGTTAAAGAGCCATTCATATTAGAGGGAGTAAATTCATTTTGAATAAATAATAATTTTTCCTCCGACATATTATCTTTATTTTTATTCTTGTTCTTAACTACCCTTTTATTGTATTTTGTAGTCTTTTTTCGTTTTGTTAGTAAACGAGACATGTAACTTGTAGGACTATGAGACTTAAGAGTTTTACTTGAAGAAGAATAGGTTTTTAATATTGACTGATTTTTTTCCTTAGTGGTAGGCATTTTACGTATCTTTTCTAGTTCAGCAATTACTGCTTTTGAAGTAATAGCTTTTGCTTCTAAAGCTAATTTTGCTTCATTTATCATATCTTCCTTTGTTTTCTTGGGTTTAGAAACGGGTTTATTATTTTTATTTAGTTCAGGGTCATAACGAAGAAACCATTTATCGTATTCTTTGCTATTTTTTTTTGTTTTAAGTTTTTTAAATTGTTTTGATTTTTCTGTTCGTATATCTTCTAGTGTTTTCTGTTTACCATAACATGTTATACTAAATCTTCGCAAAAGTCCTTGCATTTTAAGACGATTTTTTTGTTGTATTTTAAAAAGATATTCGCACAAACATAAAATCCTTATTGGGTTATAGTATGGACGATCGGCATATAAAAATAACAAATAAAAGCTCATCATTGTGTCAATAGTAGCAACGCGAAATATTTTACCATCTAGTTTTATGGTATTATAACTGTGACATGCTAAAGGCCTGTAAATGTAAGCAATAGGTTGTGAACCAACTTTAACTTCATAGTGTGTAGATAAATATTCCGGAATCGATGATTTTGTTTGAATACTAACATTAGCAACACCTTTTGCTTCTAATTCTTCCTTTATTTTTTTTGCTGTTTTATCGGGTGTGGTTGATAATAAATCAAACTCTGGTATTTCAGTAAGGTACATTTTTTCACGATTTTTTAAATAACGCGCATAAAGTACGTTAGCATAGCCGCCGATATAAACTAATTTTTCATTTGATACGATATCTTTAATAACATTTTGTATAATATCTTTTTGGTAATAATACTGTTTTGTATTTGAACGCGCGGACAAAGAGAGGCGAAATGTTTCAGGGTCGCATTTTTCAGCTTTAAGGGGGTAATTTTTATTGAGAAGATTTAAACGCTTTAACACTTTTTCCCAACGACTTATATCGCCACCGGGGCGTGATAATTCTAAATACATGGCCATTCTTAAAAAATTTGGCGGAGAATATAAGATGCCGTCTTTTATGATTGCGTTTTTTTTAAGACTGCTAAATAGTTTACTATCTAGTTGCGTAATGTCTGCGATTTGAAAAAAGTTGACGAATACTTTATAAGTGCCGTAGTGGACGCCTGCTTTTGCTTCTACGTCGGAGAATCCGAGACGAAAATAAATATCAGACAAGGCTTTTGCATCATTCATTGCGTTTGGTGAAAAAAAATCATAATCGGGTATTTCTAAATTGCGGTTATAAAATTGGTCAATTTGTGGGAGGATATTATTAATTGCGGTTCCGCCATAACAAACGAGGTGTTTATCGCGGATGAATTTTTCAAGAACAGAAATAATCTGCTTCATGACGGGATTTTGCGCAATACGTTCTCCTCTTTTTTTTGCCTCTATATTTATTGCATTTTTTAACAATTCTAGTTCACGGTTTTCATAGTATAATATATTTAATGGGTTATTTTTATCTGTATTATCCGTAGACATACTTATATTAATATGATAAATATACTATTATATTAATATGATATAATAAAAATAATTATAAATTTAGCCATAAATTCTATCTGTTATATCAAATCTTTCATCACTGGCGCCAACACTAAACATTTTATCTGTAGAGAAAATATAAGGTGCTGGTATTATATTCTTATAACTGTCAAATAATATTTCAAATTCTCCATCGCCATTTACGTGTAAAACGTAAAAATTCTTTGCAATATGATTAGAGTCGCGCATCCCATGTTCTCCGCCAACTGAAAAGATATTTTGTTCTTTAAATTTGTCATATAAATCGGTATTATTTATATCAATATTTTCGGTAATCATTTTTTTAAGAGTTTTTACAAAAAATAGAGTAGATACAAAGGTAAAGTATTGTGTATCCCCGATAGGTTTATTTTGTTTTTTTATATATTTGTTTAAAAATACATAGTCGACATCTGCTTGTTTATATCCTTGAGTAACATAATATATAGGATCTGTTAAAATTTTAGATGCAAAATTCCATACAAATAAATTATGTTTTAGGTATTTAGCATTTTCTTTGTTAATATCATTCTCAACAATGCTGGTAGAAATACTAGGATATCTATTTTCCCTACGTAAAATATTTTTTAAGTTAGGATTTTCCAAGTGTTTAATAGCATAATTTTGAGAAGTGAATAATTTTTTATCTGGATTTTCGAAACGGGATTCATACATTTCATAAAATTGTTTACAAAAGGTGTAATATGAATTACCGTTAATAAGATTTACTATAATTGCACCTTCGGGGCTTTTGGTGAATACGTTGTTTATAAATGAATAAAAGTCTGTTTCATCTAAAGGAAGAAATTGCACAGATACTAGTTTTTTATTATAAATTTTTTTAGTAATTTTAATATAGTTATCTATTACTTTTGTTGTTATTTTGGGGTAAGAATAATCGGAACCAATGACATATACATCACTATAAAAGTAAAAAGCATCGAACATGTATTGTAAGCCGGGTATTATTTGTTGGTTTGGACACCCACCTAGGTAAAATATATTTTTAGATGCTTCAAATCCTTCATATTGTAGGGGGTAAAAAAGCCTAGCGTTATATTTTTCTAAAATAGGAATTACCTGTCTTCTTTCAGTGCTTCTCCAACAACCAAAAAAATATTTTATATTATATTTCTGAACACATTCTTCTACCCATTTAGAAAAATTTTCCAAGTCATCACCTAAATCTTTATATATGGGAACTATATTCAACATGCCTGCGTCATATTTATTGACTGAATATTTAAAAGAATCAACCAATATTTTATAGTTATAATAGGGTGCTTCGCCTAAAACTCCTGTTTTAGAATAAAGACATCCAACATATAGAGTTTTTTGGGTAAGCTTTTTATATGAATGATAACTTAACAATAAAACTAATAAAATAAAAGATAATATTAGTAATAAACTATATGTTATTTTATTTTTTTTAAAAGATAAGTAATATGTTATTTTTTTCATTATATAATATTATTTTATAATATATTATTTTATAATATATTATTTTATAATATATTATTAACTATAATATATAATTAATAATAGAAATGTATAACAATACGTTAGTTTTATTAATAGTTATCTGTTTAATATTATTTATTATAACAGTAAAATTAGTTGAGTATATTCCAAAGCGTTATCACGGTAATATACATTTATTGAGGTCGTTAGGTACATTTTTAATTATTTGTGGTGCTGTTGTAACGTATTACAAAGAAAAAAATGATCAAATAGAACAAGAAAATAAAGAATATTCCGAGGGTGTTTTAAAGAGTTTTGATGAAATAGATATGTTTATACTAAGTAACTATAAAGAGCTATCGCCAATACTTAGTATTTTTTATAGTAAAATACAAGTTCCTTCATCGGATAAAAATTTAAATGATATACTTAAAAATATTAGTGAAAAAACGAAAGATACACTCTTCGTATTATATAACAAATTAACTACTATATTCGAAAAAATGTATTTAATTAATACTGATCTATTTAATAACTATAAGTTAGGACTAAGAGTAAAGATGTATATAGACAGTATGCTTTATTATGAATTTTGGTCAGTAACGAAACGCATATATAATACTAATTTTATTATATTCATGGAAGATAGATATAAATTTTTGACTGTATCAGATTTCAGATATAATAAACCAGATAGAGTAATCGACAGAATACCATACATGAATGACATTTCTTTTATATTTAAATCTACAAAAAATAACGGTTTATGGTATTAATTTTAAAGTAAAATAAATAACATAATGTAAACTGCGTAATAGTTTACATTACGTACTATTCAAATTTCTATCTATGTATTTACATTTTCTATGAACCGATTACAATATTTCCCGGACCTTTTATTTTTTTAGAAGCATAACTAAGATAACTTGGAAGAGGGTTAGGCTTACTTATAACGACTGGAATGTATAATAGTTCGTCAGGTTTGGGAACAAACGCGCTTTCTTTCTGTTCAAATAGTTCATTATAAGTAAGTAAATTCTGGTCTACATTTTGAAAATTCATAGCCATAAGTTGACATCCAATTGCTTGTGGAACTATTGAAACATAGTTAGAGTTTTGTACGGATAAGTCGGGTAAAACTAGTGTCATATTTTGTTTATTGAAGTTTGTTATTGTTTCCAAGTCATTAGAATTTTTAATATCCATGTATCTTTTTTCGTGAATAAAGACGGAGTTGGTTGTAACATTTGTAAGCTCCCACATATTTTTAGATTCATAAAGTAGAGGCATTACATTGGATTTGCTATTTTTTTCTACCATAATTACGACTTTTCCTATAAAGTCCTTAATGGGTCGTTTTGATATATTTGTCCCATTTGCTTCGCGCATATAGTCGATTGGTAAAAGTTTGTCACCCAAGTTTTCTGCTATTTCGCTTGCTAATATGTTGAGAATATTTGCATTATTTGTTTTTACACGGAAATGAAGTAGTAGTGGGTCTTTAGGGTTAGGGCATATACCGGATGTTTCTGAAAAGGCGATATTATTCAACTCTTTTAGAACAACGGAAACAGGGATACTATTATAACTTTGTTTTACACCTACTATATCTATTGACGAAACACCTACAGCTGGTATATTGTCTATACAAAATATTTCAAAATCTAAACAGCGTACACCTTGCTTAATTACGTTCTGTAATGCACAGATGCTGACGTAGTCGCTTTTAAACTGTCCTGAAGCGCAACAGTTGTATGCGGTTTTAATGTAAAAGTCGCGTAAGTTTTTTCCGGCATAGTCGGGTGAGGTACTTGTAGTCCATTTTGAGTTTATTTTTGTAGGAGGTGAAGATGTATTAACTTCTTTGATGATGTTGCAGTTTGTTTGTTCTAAATTAATTTTAGTGGTAATATAAGTGATGAGCCATAGTAGTACGACGATGACGAAGGCCATACCGAACCAGTGAATCGCCATAGGAGTAACTTGTGAAGTTAGTGCATTTCGTATAGCTGCGGTAGAAGGTAAGAAATTAATTTTTACGCCTCCACTGGGTTGAGGAGGTCCTTGTGGTTGAAATGCTGACATAGTTTTAATTATATTATTATATAATGATATTAATTATATAACGATATTAATTATATATATAAAAAACTTGTTAAAAATTATTAATATGTTAAATATATATAATAATATAATAATATTATAAACAAAAAGAATGACAGGGGGATTACTAAATATTGTATCTTATGGAAATCAAAATGTAATATTAAATGGAAACCCTAAGAAAACATTTTTTAAATCTACATATTCAAAGTATACAAATTTTGGATTACAAAAATTTAGAATAGATTTTACAGGTCAACGGTCTCTTCGTTTAACTACAGATTCTACGTTCACGTTTTATATTCCAAGGTATGCCGATCTATTAATGGATACATATGTTGTTGTTACGCTTCCAACAATATGGAGTCCTATATGGCCACCGAATCCTATATGTGGAACTAAGGACTGGGCACCTTTTGAGTTTCGCTGGATTGAGAATTTAGGAACACAAATGATAAAAGAGGTGCGTATATCGGTTGGTGGACAAACATTGCAAGTATTGACAGGAAAATATTTATTGGCGTTGGTTCAGCGTGATTTTTCTGGTAGTAAGAAGGACTTATATAATGATATGACGGGGAATATTGCTGAGTTAAATGATCCAGGAAATGCGCAAAGTAGGGTAAACATGTATCCGAATGCATATTATACTAACTTATCTCAAGGTTCTGAACCATCTATTCGAAGTCGTAAGTTATATATACCAATAAATGCGTGGTTTACTCTTTCAAATAAAATGGCGTTCCCTCTAATTGCTCTTCAGTATAATGAGCTAAAGATAGACGTAGTTATGCGACCTATACAAGATTTATATACAATTCGTGATGTTATGGATCCAGATAATGGATGGCCAATTGTTCGTCCAAACTATACGAATGAATATATGCAGTTGTATCGATTTCTTCAGTCCCCACCCAGTGTTAGCTTAGATTCTGCAGGGTATAGTAATACAACACAATCTCAATGGAATGCAGATATACATCTAATTAGTACTTATGGTTTTTTGTCAAATGAGGAAGCGAAAACATTTGCATCTACGGAACAAAAATATTTAATAAAGTCTGCATACGAGTGGAATTTCCAGAATGTTACAGGTTCACAGCGCGTATGGTTGGAAAATACGCTTGGAATGGTAACTAGTTGGATGTTTTTTTTTCAGAGAAGTGATATCAACTTGCGAAACCAGTGGAGCAACTATACAAACTGGCCATATAACTATTTGCCTGTGAATATAATTCCAGGTCCTGTAACACCAACTACGCAATATAATGGATGGTATGGCGGGTTGACCGTATCGTGTAACGCCGTTCCTGTTGGTCCAGGTTATAGTACACTAACGGGGAATAATACGGGTTTATTTGTTACGCAACCGTTTAGTGTAGATAATCAGAGAAATATATTACTAAATATGGCTATTTTATTGGACGGGAAATATCGAGAAAATGTATTAGATGCGGGTGTTTATAATTACGTAGAGAAATATATAAGAACGAAAAGCAATGCCCCTAGTGGACTATATTGTTATAACTTTTGTCTAGATACAGATCCTTTTAATTCTCAGCCAACGGGTGCGCTTAATACCAGTAAATTTTCGAATGTTCAGTTTGAGTTTACGACATTTTATCCGCCATTAGACCCTAGTGCAAACTTTCTAACAATTTGTGACCCTGTAACAAGAATGCCGATCGGTGTAAATAAACCGACATGGCGTATATACGACTACAACTATAACTTGGTTATTTTAGAAGAAAGATATAATGTTATTACGTTTATGTCTGGTAATGCAGGTCTTATGTATGCAAGATGAAATACTACGTATATATATATATATATTTACAATATTTCGAGTATTACTTTCTCGAAATTTTGTTATAATGAGTGCAAATAGTATGTATGGTTATGATTATAGTAGCGACGTATTAAGTTGTTGTGAAACTTGTACAAATGTAGTACAAAGCGGCATGTGTTTAATACAAGATGCATTTATATAGGTACATGTGCTTCGCAGCCCTCCCAAATAATCGAGAACCGTGTGCTCAAGAAGACCGCGATATGGGACGCGAACAATTCGACCTTCTGATGCGCGATATTCATTCATACCACCATAGTGTTTCTTCATTGCGTGTGACGAACTCATCCCATAAAAGAGTTTACTTTGTGAGCCATCGGGGTTGGTTATAATTTCGCCAGGATTTTCATCATGACCTGAAAAGGCGCCACCAACCATGACAAAGTCGGCACCTCCACCAAATGCTTTGGCCATATCTCCTGGACAAGTAATGCCTCCGTCGCCGATAATATGTCCACCAACGCCATGCGCGGCATCGGCGCACTCCATAATAGCGGATAACTGGGGCATGCCTACGCCGGTTTTCATACGTGTAAGACAAGCGCTTCCGGGTCCAATACCGACCTTAACTATATCTACGCCGCCATTGAGAATAAGTTCTTCAACAATTTCACGAGTAACTACAT
>Ga0209358_10001935_pt1 | contig 16071 bp, 4 predicted proteins | sample LauGreFa1BDMLBSN_2_FD_187574 | JGI IMG/M metagenome (GOLD analysis project Ga0209358, IMG submission 187574) | Freshwater lake microbial communities from Lake Michigan, USA - Fa13.BD.MLB.SN (SPAdes) (version 2) | ecosystem: Environmental > Aquatic > Freshwater > Lake | place: Lake Michigan, USA... | reverse complement strand
AGGAGTAGAGGATAGTATATGTGGTCCTGGAACAGTAAATATAAGTGTAACTGGTGCAGGGGCAGGAGAAACTATAGATTGGTATGCAGCATCAACAGGCGGGAGCGTATTAACAGGTGGTTCTTCAACAGCAAATTATACCACGCCAACCATAAATACAAGCACAACGTATTATGCCGAATTAAGAAATACAACAACAGGATGTGTAAGCTTAGCAAGAATACCAGTAGCTGCAAGAGTAAACAGTGTGCCGTTAAATACTTTAGTGCCTGTAAATGGAAGTAATTGTGGAGAAGGTAAAGTAAGTATTAGTGTATCTGGTTATGGAACAATTGAAACTGTTGATTGGTATTCACATGCTGTTGGAGGGTCAATATTAACAGATGGAATGGGTAATAGTAATTATAATACTCCAATAATTTCAGTTACTACTATTTATTATGCTGAATTAAGAAATTCTATTAGTCAATGTACAAGCTTTGAAAGAATTCCTGTTATTGCAAGAATTGATTCTTTCCCAATTATCAATTTAGGAAATGATACGTCGATATGTATAGATAAAAGCATCGATTTTAGAGTAGCTAATATTTATCCTAGTTATGTATGGAGCAACAACGATGCAAATGTGCCAAATACAACAGCAAATACAGCAGGCGAATATAGTGTAATAGTTACGGATGGCAATGGATGTGTTGGCAGAGACACGATACAATTATCGATTGATAGTTTACCAGTAATCAATTTAGGAAATGATACGTCGATATGTATAGATAAAAGTATAGTTTTTAGTGTAGCCAATATTTATCCTAGCTATGTGTGGAGCAATAATGATGCAAATGTACCAAATACAACAGCAAATACAGCAGGCGAATATAGTGTAATAGTAACGGATGGCAATGGATGTGTTGGTAGAGACACGATACAATTATCGATTGATAGTTTACCAGTAATCAATTTAGGAAATGATACGTCGATATGTATTGATAAGAATATCGTATTTAGAGTTCCAAATATTTACCCTAACTATTTATGGAGTAATACTGCCACAGTAGATTCAATATTGGTTAATCAAGCTGGCGAATATAGTGTTAGAGTAATTGATGGCAATGGATGTATAGGTAGAGATACGATTAATTTAGGTCTTTATCAGTTACCTACTCCAAGATTATTAAATGATACAAATATATGTAGAGGTGATAGTGTACAAATTGGTGTACAAAACTTTTATGTAAGTTACAATTGGAGAACTGGTCAAATTACAGATTCAATTATCATAAATTCTGCGGCAACTTATTTAGTTACTGTAGTTGATACAAATGGATGTGTTGCTTCGGATAGTGTTACTATTGGAATTTTAGAATTACCAGTGGTTACTTTAGGAAACGACACCAGTATTTGTATTGAAAGCGATTATCTTTTAAATGCAGGCAATCAAGGTGAAGATTATTTATGGAGCACTGGTGCTACAAGTACTACAATATCTACTAATGGAGCGAACGAATATTGGGTAAGAGTAATTAATGGGGATGGTTGTACAACTAGAGATACAATTAATGTAGATAATCATCCTAGTCCGGCAATGACTTTAAATATTCCAGATACTAATATTTGTTTATTAGATACCATTACTTTAGATGGAGGTGTTTGGAATGAATATCAATGGAATTATAATAGTTCAGAGAATCAAAAGGTAAATGTTTTTGCTGCTGGAACCTATATTTTAACAGTTAAAAATCAGTTTGGTTGTGCAACATCAGATACAACAATCGTTGGGATTTATCAATTACCAAACTCTAATTTAGGACCTGATAGAGAGGTTTGTTTGTATAAAAATGTTGAAATATCTGCTCCTGAAATTGATGCTGCGTATCTATGGAGTACCAACGAAAATACACAAAGTATATCCACTAATTTACCTGGAGAATATTCTGTTGTAGTTACTAATATAAATGGATGTTCAACTCGTGATACAATTGTTTTAAATCCAGGAATTGATTTAATTATCGATTTAGGTCCAGATCAGAATATTTGTCCGGGCGAAACTTTTACGATGGAATTATTTGGATACGATTCTTTATATTGGTCAACGGGAGAAGATGCAGAAAGAATAGTGGTGTCAAATACTCAAAAAGTGGATGTGTTAGTAGTAGATGGCAATGGATGTTGGGGAAGAGATACTGTACAAATTACAAGTGTCCCAAATCCAACTGTTCAATTAATGAATGATACTACATTATGTGAAATGGAAAATAAGTATATTGAAATTATTGCGAATGCTACACCTGGTGTAAAATATTTATGGAATACAGGAAGTTCTGAACAAAAAATAAGTATAAATTATGCAAGTACTTTTAGTATTGAAGTTACAGACACAAATAATTGTAAAGCTAAAGATGTTATAATTGTTGGAGAATATTGTAGACCAATATCTATTACTATGCCAACTATATTTACTCCAAATTATGATGGATTTAATGATGATTTTGAACCATTGGAATTAAGTTGGGAAGATAGAAACTATATGTTATTAAATATAGCAAAAATTAATTTTGAAGTTTACTCTAGATGGGGACAAAAAGTTCATTTTTCAAATGAAATTTTACCTAAATGGGACGGAATGAATTATGAAGGAGTTTCGGTTCCTACGGGAACGTATTTTTGGGTGTTACATTATGAGTTAATAAATGGTGAACAATATGAAAAAAATGGTTACGTACAATTAGTAGGAAAATAATAAATAAGAATAAATTAAATAACAGTCTTATTTGTTTTGTAAGCCTATTTTGTTTAAAACACGTATTTATTCATTTATATCAAATTTAATAATATTATATTCCATTTTTAAAACAAATTTTTTGTTTTATAGTAACTAAAAATACTATTTAATTGTTTTTAAAAAAAAACATTAAAATTTCAATGAAAATTTTTATTAAATATAGAAAAGCTATATTAGTTTTTATGTTTTCTATTTGTATTTCATTGAATCTTAAAGCACAAAATTGTTCGGATTCTGATATTGAATCTTTTAGTGCTTGTAATGGATTGCCTGAAGGACTGATTAAAGTAACTCCTAAAGGAATTGCTCCATTTCAAATAATTTTTCCTAATGTAGTAAATGGAATTACAAATGTTCAAAATTTATACGCATCTGATTATACTTTTACTAGATTACCAGTAGGTGTTTATCCTTTAACAGTTAAAGATGCAGCTAATTGTGTAGCTAATTTTAATGTTCATATTCAAAATTTTAATAGTCCAACTTTGAAAGTAAATTCAACACCAAACACCAATTGTAAAGGTGTAAATTCACCTTGTTTTTACGATGGACCCTCTGCTATTATTAATGAATTTTGTATTTCTCCAAGTCCTTGGGATGGTTCAATGTATACAGGAGTAAATTATCCAAATCAACCTTATGGAGAAGGGGAGTGGGTGGAAATATATAATCCGAATCCATGTAATTCAATAGATGTTTCGGGTTACATTTTAGGTAACTATAATACAGTGAGTAATTCACAAGGAATGGGTTTTTTAATTCCAGAAAAAACTATTTTACCTCCTAATGGTTTTTTAGTTTTAAGAGGCAGAAGATCTCTTGCTCCAGATCCAAGCGCGATTGAAATAATAATGGATGGATTAAACGATCGTATGTGCCTACAAGGTGGGGAAACGTCTAGATTTTGGTTTCAAAATTCTGGTTCGTGGATGGCCTTATATGACAGAAATGGTAATGTTCAAGATGCTGTTAGTTGGGGTGTTCCAATTAGTACAGATTTAGATATGTCACCTTGTATACCTTCAGGAAGTATTTTACCTCCTTCATTTAATTTAAGTCCCTATAATCAATCCAATGGAGTATATCTAGGTATTGCAAATTTAGGTTTTTCTTTTGTAAGAATGCCTGATGGAAAAGCTTGGTCAAATACAAGAGTTCCTCAAAATACTTCTATTGGAACATGTAATTCAGTATTAAATTGTCAGCAAAAAACTGGTTTAAGTGATTGTAACGGAACAGCATCTGTTGAAGTTATTGGTGGTTTTCCTCCTTATACATATAGATGGAATGATCCGTTGAGCCAAACAACTTCTACGGCATTAAATTTATGTGCAGGAATTTATAGTGTAATTGTTACAGATGCACATGGATGTACGGCTGAAATAGAAGTTGAAATTGAAAATGACTTTTTTACGGTGAATACTTCTATAAAACCTTTAGAATGCGAGGGTTCAAATGGACAAATTGAATTAATATTAGATTTGAATAAAAATTTAACGGTAAATTGGGAGCCTAATATAAGTTCGGAAGCACTTGCTCATATTACTTCTCCTGGGACTTATTCAGTTACTGTATCCAATGGATTTTGTGATTGGGACACTACTTTATCGTTTCAATTTAAACCAAGTCCAGTTATAAATATAAATGCGTTACCTACCAAAGGTTGTCTTCCACATATTGTAAATTTTCAAAATTTAAATATTGATTCTAATTCTACTAGTATTTGGGGGGTAACACCTTTAGATACACTTGTGGGGATTAACTCAAATTTTATTTACACACAAACAGGGAAATTTGACTTATATTACAAAGTTGTAAATCAATTTGGCTGTGAATTGGATACAGTATTAAGTGATTTAATTGAAGTTTTTGATATACCAAATGTAAATATTGGAAATGATACTACAATTTGCGACGGCAATTTAGTTAAATTCTCATCAAATATAGATTTTGCTACTTATGATTGGCAGCCAGAAAATCAAAATTCAAAAAGTATTATTGTTGGTAAGTCAGGTACTTATATTTTAAATATTACTGATACTAATTTATGTAGTGCTAGTGATACTGTAAACCTAATTGTAAATCTTTTACCAATGCCAAATTTAGGTAAAGATAGTTCAGTTTGTAGTGGTAAAGAAGTAGTTATTGGTGTAGAGGATATTTATGCCAATTATGAGTGGATACCCAACAATTTTAATGGAAACAAAATTAAAATAAATACGATTGGTGAATATATTTTGAAAGTAATAGATTTTAGTGGATGTATAGGAAAAGATACATTTAAATTAAAAGTAGATACTTTACCAATTGTGAATTTAGGGAATGATACTTCGATATGCTTAGGGGAAAATATAATATTAAATGTAGAAAATATTTATTCTAATTATCAGTGGATACCAAATAATTTTTCAGGAAATAAAATTACTGTAAATTCAACAGGGAATTATATTTTGGAAGTTACAAACTCAAATGGTTGTATAGGAACAGATACGTTAAATTTAGTTGTAAATCCAATTCCAATTCCAGATTTAGGAAAAGATACTTCTATTTGTTTTGGAGAAAATGTTATATTAAAATTAACACAAAACTATATGTCATATAAGTGGTTCCCTAATAATGAGAATACATCAACCATTTCAGTGTTTACTTCGAATGATTATATTGTTGAAGTTATAAATACTTTTAACTGTAGTGCTAAAGATACCATTAATGTAGTTGTTGATACTTTGCCTGTAATTGATTTAGGTCAAGATATTAGTGTTTGTAATGGAGATAATGTAAATATAGGTGTAAATGAAATTTATTTAAATTATAAATGGACTCCAAATTTACCAAATAAATCATCTCAAAATATTAAAACATCAGGTAAATATTTTTTAGAAGTAACTACAAATAATGGGTGTAAAACATTAGATTCGATTAACATTATATTTAATAATTTACCAATTCCAAATTTAGGACCAGATAAACTAATTTGTTTCGGTGATAGTGTATTATTAAATCCAGGAAATTATGAGCATTATAAGTGGTATCCTAATAATGAAAAAGAAAGTATGATTTGGGTAAAAGAAGCTCAGAACTATGTTGTTGAAGTAACAGATACTAATAATTGTAAAGGTAGAGATACGATTTTAATAGAGAATCAAATTTTAGATATTGATTTACCTCAAAATTTTTATACGTGTGCAAACGAAAATGTAATTTTAATACCTAATGATATTCATCCTTTAATTAATAAATTGAAATGGAATACAAATGAAAACAGTAGTTTTATAAGCGCAAATCTTGAGGGTAAATATTGGTTAACAGGAATAAGTAATGAAAATTGTCATGTTACTGATACTACAGAATTAATTAGTTTGCCTTATCCTCAAATTCATTTTGTAGGAGATAGTATTGCTTGCAAAGGAGATGCTATTGAAATTAATATTATAACAGATGCTCAAAATTTCTTTTGGAATTCTGGGTCTAATGAAAGATTTGTTGAAATTACTCAAAGTGGATGGTATGGTGTTACTGCAATAAATCAATTAGAAGATAAGATTTGCTTAACTAAAGATAGTACTTTTGTTAATTTTTATGAATATCCAAAATTGGAAAAAACTCCTAAAGAATTTTTTTGTTTTGAATTTGGGGATTCATTTGAAATTCAAACAAATATTATTTCTAGATTTTATAAATGGGAAATAAACGAATCAACGAACCAACAATTTTATACTGTTTATCGAGAAGGTAATTATTTATTGGAAGCTTATAATCATCCTTTATGTAAAATAAACGACGTAATTGAAGTTGAAGAAGTTTGTCCTATGAGATTATATGTTCCAAACTCTTTTACACCCAATGATGATAATTTAAATGAAACATTTCAGCCTGTTGCAGTAAATTTTATTGAATATGAAATATATATTTTCAACAGATGGGGTGAACTAATTTATCATTCTAATACTATTGAAAATCCCTGGGATGGATTATATAAAGGTAATTTAGTACAACAAGACGTTTACGTTTGGCTTATTAAAATTTCAGGATTAAACAATGATTTAAAAATGGAAAAAAAACAAGTTACTGGTACTGTTACTTTATATCGTTAAAATGTATTTCCATTAAAAAATCACAAAAAGCGGTTTGGTTGAAAACTTGTTTACAAGTTAACTTTAAAATAACGTAAAAAAACAGGAATTTTGCACTTTGTTTTAGTGGGCTTATTAAGCCTCTTTATTTTATATCTTTCGTAAATGAATTTTGAAAACCGCCACATTGGTGTTCAGTTGAACGACCAAGCCGAAATGCTCCAAAAAATTGGTGTTAAAAGTTTAGATGAATTAATTGAACAAACTGTTCCTAACAATATTCGTTTAAAAAACGATTTAAATATACCTGATGCTATTACCGAAAAAGAATGGCTTTTGTGGTGCGAAAAAAATGCCGAAAATAACCAATTGTTTACCAATTTTATTGGTCAGGGTTATTACGGAACTATTACACCTTCGGTAATTTTGCGTAATATTTTCGAAAATCCGGGTTGGTACACGGCTTACACACCTTATCAGGCCGAAATTTCTCAGGGTAGAATGGAGGCTTTGTTAAATTATCAAACTATGATTTGTGATTTAACCGGAATGGAATTAGCAAATGCTTCGTTGTTGGATGAAGCTACCGCTGTTGCCGAAGCGATGATTATGTTGTGGGGAAATCGTAATAAAAAAGAGGTTGAAGCGGGTAAAAATACTTTTGTTTTAGACGAAAATGTTTTTCATCAAACCAAATTAGTGGTTAAAACGCGTGCTAAATATTTAGGTATTGAGGTACTAGAAACTAATGTTTTACACCATACTTTTAGCGTAAATACTTTTGGTGCTTTGGTGCAATATCCTAATTGTAAAGGACAAATTTTAGATTATAGTGGTGTGAGTGCACAACTTAAAAGTGTGGGTGCTTTTATGGTGGTAGCAAGTGATTTATTAAGTTTATGTTTAATAAAAGAACCCGCAAGTTTTGGGGCTGATGTTGTGGTTGGAAACTCGCAACGTTTTGGTGTACCTATGGCTTATGGTGGTCCGCATGCAGCATTTTTTGCAACTAAAGATGAATTTAAACGTGGAATTCCGGGTCGTATTATAGGAGTTTCTAAAGATACGCAAGAGCGCAAAGCTTTGCGTATGGCATTACAAACTCGCGAACAACATATTAAACGCGAAAAAGCTACCAGTAATATATGCACTGCTCAAGCTTTATTGGCAATTATGGCTAGTATGTATGCGGTATATCATGGTGCAGAGGGCTTAAAATCTATAGCGCAAGAAGTGCATGATAAAGCAAATTTTGTAGCCAATAAATTACAGCAATTAGGGGTAGAACTTAGTAACGAATCGTTTTTTGATACTTTATTTTTGCCCAATGTGGATGCCGTTAAGGTAAAAGAAATTGCTGTACAAAATCAGGTTAATTTTTATTATCCTAAAAATGGTGGAGTTTGTATCTCTATAGATGAATCTACTCGTAATGAAGATATCGAACAATTACTTTCGATTTTTAAACAGTTAAAATTAAGTGCAGTACAAGGCAAAATTTCTTCATTAGATACTCATAAACGTTCAAGCACATTTTTACAACACAGCGTATTTAATCAGTATCATTCCGAAAGTTTAATGATGCGTTATATCAAGCGATTAGAAAACAAAGATATTTCGTTAGTTCATGGCATGATTAGTTTGGGCTCGTGTACGATGAAATTAAATGCTGCCTCCGAAATGATTCCTTTAAGTTGGGCAAAATACAATGCTGTACATCCTTTTGTGCCTCAAAATCAGGCTTTGGGTTATCAGCAAATCATCAACGAATTGGAGCAATATTTAAAGGAGGTAACTGGTTTTGCTGGTATTTCTTTTCAACCAAATTCTGGTGCTCAGGGCGAATTAGCGGGCTTGTTAACGATTAAAAAATATTTTGAAGTTAAAGGCGAAAATCACAGAGATATCGTTTTAATTCCTGCATCGGCGCATGGTACTAATCCTGCATCGGCTGTAATGGCAGGTTTAAAAGTGGTGGTTACTAAATGTGATGAAAACGGTAATATTGATGTTGCCGATTTAAGAGCTAAAGCGGAGCAGTACAAAGAAAATTTGGCGGCTTTAATGGTTACTTACCCTAGTACACATGGAGTTTTTGAAACTGCAATTAAAGAAATTACACAATTGATTCATGATTTTGGCGGACAAGTTTACATGGATGGTGCCAATATGAATGCGCAGGTGGGCTTAACTAGTCCGGCCGAAATTGGTGCAGATGTTTGTCATTTAAACTTACATAAAACTTTTGCTATTCCGCACGGTGGCGGTGGTCCGGGTATGGGGCCAATTGGTGTGGCAAAACATTTAGTACCACATTTACCTCAAACTAATTTTGAGGAAGAAGATGCAAATTCCTTAGGAGTTATTTCGGCAGCGCCTTATGCAAGTGCTTTAATTTTAATTATTTCTTTAGGATATATTAAAATGTTAGGCGGTAAAGGTGTAACCAACGCTACTAAATTTGCCATTTTAAATGCCAATTATTTAATGGAGAGTTTAAAAAATCATTATTCAATTTTATATACAGGTGAAAATGGACGAGTAGCGCATGAAATGATTATTGATTGCCGACCAATTAAACAAGAGGCTGGCATTGATATTATGGATATTGCTAAACGTTTAATTGATTATGGTTTCCATTCACCTACAGTATCTTTCCCTGTTGCTGGAACTTTAATGATTGAACCAACCGAAAGTGAAGATAAAGCTGAGTTAGATAAATTTGTTTCGGCAATGATTAATATTGCACAAGAAATTGAGGAAGTTAAAAATGGAATTTATCCTTTAACGGATAACGTTTTAGTAAATGCTCCGCATCCTGCCGAGGATTTGTTAAAAGATAAATGGGAACATGCTTACAGTCGCGAAAAAGCTGCATATCCATTATCGTATTTAATTAATAATAAATATTGGGTACCAATAAGTAGGGTGGACAATGCTTACGGCGACAGAAATTTAATATGTACCTGTCCGGAAATAGCCAGTTTTGCCGAAAATGCATAATTTTACTCTCCGCGTTTATTTAAACGCGGAGATTTTTTTTAATCATACTTTATGAATATTTTAATTACAGGAGCGAGTAGGGGTTTAGGTAAAGAAATTGCATTGTTTTTTGCACAAAATTATAACTGTAATTTGTTTTTGGTTGCCAAAAATAAAAGAGCTTTGTTGGAATTGCAATCTTTCATTCAAAATACTTTTAATAAATCTGTTAAAGTATATGATTGTGATTTTGAGCAAAGCAATAAAGTTGATGAATTGGGTAAAATTTTGCAACTAGATATACCTGTTTTGGATGTTTTTATCCAAAATGCTGCGTTGTTTAAATATGGTGATTTTAATGCCGACAATTGGCAAAGTTTACAAAGTTTAATGCTGATAAATAATATAGCACCTTATATCTTAGCACAAAATTTACAATCGAGATTACAAAAAAAATCATTGGTGTTTCATATTGGTTCTATCGTTAGTAAGTATCCTAGGGCAGATTTATTTAACTATACTATTAGTAAAAATGCATTTGCTACTTTTACGAATATGTTACGTGAGGATTGGATAACTAAAGGTATTAAATTAATCGAAATTATTCCGGGGTCTATCAATACTTCTTCTTGGGATGGGATGGATGTTCCTCGAGAGGAATTTGTGCAAGCGAAGGATATTATTAGTGTAATACAAAATGCAATTAATTTATGCGAGAATTGTAATTTAGAGGAGGTGGTAATTCGCCCGATGAACAGAAATTTTTAAAAATAATGGGGAAAGATAAATTAAAACGATTTGCGGATGTGGCGCAGTTTAGCAATTGTGTGGAGGAACCAGATGTTGCTTTAGTAGATAAAAAAATTGATTTGGCTGGTAAATGGCGTTCGGATTTTTTTAAAAATAACAACCCTATTGTTTTGGAGTTGGCTTGTGGTGGTGGGGAATACACAGTTGGTTTGGCTAGATTGTATCCAGAGGTTAATTTTATTGGGGTGGATATTAAAGGAAATCGTTTATGGAAAGGGGCTAAAATTGCTTTGGATAACGATTTAAAAAATGTAGGCTTTTTGCGAACACGTATCGATTTTATCGATAGATGTTTTGATATGCATGAAGTTGATGAAATTTGGATTACTTTTCCTGATCCTCAGATGCAAAATAACCGAAAACGCAAACGTTTAACACATCCTGTTTTTATCAATAGATACATGCAAATTTTAAAACCAGAGGGTACAATCCGATTAAAATCCGATAGTACATTTTTGTACTTATTTACCCAAACATTATGTAAGGAATTTAACTTTAATGTAGTAGTGGATTGCGCAGATATTTATGCTAATTTACAACAGTTTCCTGTTGCCTTACAAAACGAACTAAACTTAAAAACTTACTACGAACAAAAGTGGTTACAAATGGGCAAAAAAATTAAATATTTACAATTTAAATTGCCTAGTATTCCTCTGCAAAATGCTAAAGATTTTGATGTAGAACTGGAAAGGGATAAATTTTAATTTAATTGCAGGGATTTTTGGGACTGATGGGACTAATGTATGAGTTCTTCAATTATCAGTATCATTAGTCCCATCAGTCCTTAAAAATCTAATTACCTATAAACCACTACAGTTCCTGTTCTGGATTTACTTCTTTTTATATTTCCACCATCTGTGTATTTAAAATCAACTTTGTACACATATACATCTTGTTGAACTAAGTTTCCATTAATTTTTCCGTCCCAGCCATCACCAATTGCATTACCAGTCCAAATTAATGTTCCCCAACGGTTAAAAATATACATTTGTACCTCGTCAATTCCTCTACCCATAATGGTTAACTTGTCGTTTTTACCATCTTCGTTTGGTGTAAATCCATTTGGAATCCAAACTGCAAACGGACAGTCTTCGAAAATTTCGGTACCCGATATGATTTTACATCCAAATTCGTTGGTAATTTCTACACTGTATCTTCCTTTTTCTTTAGCAACATACACTGGATCTGTACTTCCATCATTCCAAACATAGGTTTGTCCGCCGTATCTTCCAGGATTTAAAATAATTTCAGGTGCATCATCAAAACATATTGTTGTATCTGCAACTAAATCGGATACTGGTAAAGCCGAATAATCAATCCAAATACTGTCTCTACTAGCACAATTTCCGTTTTTAGCCTCTAACCAATATAAACCATTTATTCTAACTGTAATATTATTGGTACTAGCACCAGTACTCCAATTTAAGTTGTAAGTGCTTAAACTGCTATTGTTTAATGCTCGTAAGTTCCATGTAGCACCTTCACATAAAGTGGTGTCTTGTGGTAATATTACTGTTGGTGTAGTTAAAAAGTTTAATGTAGTATTTTTTGTAGCTGTACACCCGCTTAAAATATGTGTAACTAAAGCAGTATAAGTTCCTGATGTATTGGCGTTAAAAGTATTTCCTAAACTTCCACCATTCCACAAAACTGTATGTGTGTTGCTTGGCGCAGTTGTGCTTAAAACTACAGTTTTTCCTTCGCATGCTGCTGCCGGACTAACAATTTCGAAATCTGGATTCGCATAAACGGTTAAACGCATGCTTGTATCTTTACTACAATTTTGAGCATTGGTAACAGTTACACTATATATTCCACTTTGATTTGGTGTAGCGTTTGAAATACTTAAAGTATTGTTTGTAGAACCATCGCTCCAAACATGCGAACCGTTAACCCCTGTATTTAATACTAAATTTTCGCCTGCACATAAAGTATCGTTAGATAAAATAGGTTGAGGTAAAGCATTTACAGTTAAGGTTACAGTTGTATCGCCCGAGCATCCCTCGTTACTGGTTACTTGTATACTAATATTACCACTTTGGGCAACTGTTGCATTGTTGATTGTAAAAGTAGCTTGATTATTAGCAACATCGTTGTTCCAAACATAAGTATAATTATTCCCCGAATAACCTGAGTTAAATGTAATATCCTCACCCTCACAAATAGTTTGTGCTTGTATATTAATAGGTAAAGTATTACGCACTTTCACCGTTATGGAATCCCTAGAAACACATCCAAACTGGTTGGTAAATGCAATACTTACGCCTACATTTTCACCATCTACACGATTCGCAACTTCATTGGTAATCCCAGTTGTTCCGTCGTTCCAAATCCATGAAGTATTGGCAACATTTTGTAAAGCTGTTGGTACAGTGGCAATATGGTTTCCGCCCGGACAAATCGTAACTTCTTTTGGTGCATCCATTAACGAAATTGGTGTGCCTACACGTTCTGTAATCTCAATTGTATCTCTGTTTACACAATTGTTAGCATCTACCACACGAACATGATAAGTACCCACCGCATTTACATTTAAAGTACGATTTGTGCCCGAAGCACCACCACCCCATTGGTAACTTTGCATACCTGTACCGGCATCTAAAGTTAAAACGGTATTTACCCCTGCACAAACAAAAGTATCTTCACCCAAATCAACTGTTGGTAAATTATTAACCACCACATCCACACTACTTTGTGCTGTACAACCTGCACTATCCACATTTAAAGTATAAGTTCCAGCGGTTTTAACTTTTAAACTAGCAGTAGTTGCCCCTGTATTCCAGTTGTAATTTAAACCATTACGTGTAGGATTTAAAGCTAAAGTAGCGCTATCGCCAATACAAAATGCAACATTATTTCCTAAATTAATACTTAACGGATTATTTACGATAACTTGAGCTGTTGCGGTACCCTCACAACCACCCGCATCGGTAACGGTTACGGTAACTGTTCCGGCTGAACTAGTTTTAAAAGTACTTTGCGTACTTGCGCCATTGTTCCAATTGTAAGTTGCGTTGATGAAGTTAGTTGTAAACTCAGCTTCTACACCCGGACAAACTGTTTGATCACCACCAATATTTACATTTAAAGTACTACTTACCAATAAATAAGCACTATCACGAGCGGTACAACCGTTTACGGTAACATCTACCCAATAATCGCCTTGTGTTGTAGTACTTAAAGTTGCGTTGATACTTCCATCGCTCCAAACATAAGTAGCATTAGGACGAGTTGCGTTAAATACATAAGCCGGACTGGTTGGACAAATTGTTGCTGTATCGCCAATATTTACAGTTGGTGTAGTATTGATAGTAACATTAATAGTATCAAAACCCACACAACCATCCGCAGTAGCAACCGCAACACGATACTCACCCGAAGTAGTAGCCGTAAAAGTACGTTGATTATTAGCAGGATTTCCATTCCAAACATAAGAGTTAAAACCAGAACCAGCATCTAAAACAAGAGATCCATCACATTGTGTTTTATCATTACCTAAATTAACCACTAAACCAGGTTTTGTAGAAATTGTAACCGAATCTTTAAAAGAACATCCATCTTTAACTACATTTAAAACCACTTTACCAGCAGAACTAGCACTGAAATTAGCGCCATTGGGTGTTCCAGTTCCAGTCCATGTGTATGTGTTCATTCCAGTTGGACCGCTTAAAGCAAAAGGAAATTTGGAAGCACAAATTGAAGTATCTTTTCCTAAATCAAAATTTGGTTTGGGGTTAATGGTAACATTAATAGTGTCAAAACCTACACAACCATCGTTAGTTGCTACAGCAACACGATATTGTCCAGTTGAACTAGCTGTAAAAGTTCGTTGGTTGTTTGTAACATTTCCGTTCCAAACATAAGAATTAAAACCTGCGCCTGCATCTAAAACCACAGTTCCGTCGCATTGTGTTTTATCTGCACCTAAATTAACAACTAGCCCCGGTTTTGTAGAAATTGTAAGTGAATCTTTAAAAGAACATCCATTTTTTACCACATTTAAAACCACTTTTCCTGCCGCGCTTACTGAGAAATTAGCACCAGTTGGAGTTCCAGTTCCAGTCCATGTATAAGTATTCATTCCACTTGGGCCACTTAAAGCAAAAGGAAATTTGGAAGCACAAATAGTAGTATCTTTTCCTAAATCGAACGTAGGTTTAGCATTAATAGTAACATTAATTGTGTCAAAACCTACACAACCATCAATAGTTGCTACAGCAACACGATATTGTCCAGTTGAACTAGCTGTAAATGTACGTTGGTTATTTGCAACATTTCCATTCCAAACATAAGAATTAAAACCTGGGCCTGCATCTAAAACCACAGTTCCGTCGCATTGTGTTTTATCTGCACCTAAATTAACAACTATACCTGGTTTTGTAGAAATTGTAAGTGAATCTTTAAAAGAACATCCATCCTTTACTACTTTTAAAACTACTTTGCCACTAGCACTTGCAGAGAAATTAGCAGTATTAGGAGTTCCAGTACCTGTCCACGTGTAAGTATTCATTCCAGCAGGACCACTTATAGCAAAAGGAAATTTAGAAGCACAAATTGTGGTATCTTTTCCTAAATCAAATATTGGAATAGGATTTTTTGTTATGATAACTCTTCTTGTAATAGTATCATTTTTACAATTTTTATCCAAAAGCGAATCTACCCTAAAATTAACTGCATCTTTAACATAAAACTGAATAAAATTTGCGTTGATATTTGTAAAATTTTGTTTGGTATTGTTAACTGTATTGTGGAGATATAATTTATATGGTGCAACTCCTGTAAAATTGTAACGCACTAATACACTATCGTTTGCACAAAATTGATTAGTATATGTAGGTATAGTTAATTGTGGTTTTGTACAGGTTGTGTTACAAAAACGAATAGTATCGTTTATTGGTGTTCCACAACTGTTAGGACTAATAGTTGTTATAATATATTCACCTCCAACAACATTTGTAGCGATAGTTTTAGAGGTTTCATTCGCTTGCATTATAATGTTGGGTTGCGCTACACCATCTTTTTTATAAGAAATGGTAATAATCTGATTTCCTGTTTTTTTCACAATTAAATCTCCAGTTGCACATTTAGAAGATCCTGTTCCAGTAACTTTACTTTTATCCCAACTTACATTACTTCCATTTTTAGATTGAACGGTGATTTTAGCAAAATTACAATTAATATCCCCAACTTGGTCAGCGTCTTCGAAATAAACTACTTCATAATCTCCTGGTTGGTTAATCGCTATGTTAAAAGGAGAAGCATTTATATTGGAGTATTTTTTAATACTTCCATCAGGAAATTTAATATCAACTTTAAAAGTTGGATCACCCGCTAACCATACTTGTAAAAAACCTGATTCTCCTGGACATAAAGTATCAACAGTTCTTAATGAAACTCCAACTGGGTTACCCGGACAAACTTTTGATGCTG
>Ga0209358_10001932_pt1 | contig 16075 bp, 10 predicted proteins | sample LauGreFa1BDMLBSN_2_FD_187574 | JGI IMG/M metagenome (GOLD analysis project Ga0209358, IMG submission 187574) | Freshwater lake microbial communities from Lake Michigan, USA - Fa13.BD.MLB.SN (SPAdes) (version 2) | ecosystem: Environmental > Aquatic > Freshwater > Lake | place: Lake Michigan, USA... | reverse complement strand
CAGCTTCACCTACACGCTGACGGACGTCGATGGAGATGTGTCGACGGCGACGGTGACGGTGAACGTGGCGTCGGTTGCTGATACTCCGATTGCAAACAGTTCTTCTGCTTCCGGCAACGAAGACACGCCGATTGCCATTACGGTTGGTGGCAGTGATGGCGACGGTCCGATCCAGAGCTTCAGTCTCAGCAGTCTGCCCTCAAACGGCCTGTTGTATCTGGATGCGGGGCTGACCTTGCTGGCTGTTGCGGGTGTGGATTATGCAGCCACAGCCGATGCGCGCACTTTCTATTTTGTTCCGCAGTCGGACTGGTTCGGTACTGCGGTGCTGTCGTATACGGCAAAAGACAACACCAATACCGTGTCCAACGTCGCAACCGGCACGATTGTTGTGAATGCCGTGGATGATGGGGCGCCGCTGGCCCTGGCTGATAATTACAGTGTTAATGTCGGCACATCGGTCATCATTACCCCGACTTCGTTGCTTTCCAATGACTTCCTGCCGGACCGTGCAACGTTGACTCAGGTGGGTTCGCCTTCCACAGGCACGCTGATATTCACTAACGGCTATTATCTTTACACGCCGAGCACCACTGGTGCGTCAACGTTCAGCTATACGATTACCGACGATCAGGGACAGATCAGTACAGGCGTCGTGACGGTCAATGCCAATCAGGCGAGTACCGATTACGCCACCGTACAGGAATCTGCATTAAGTGGCGGAACGGGCGGCGGGACGAGAATTGCGACCGGTAATCTGCTTGCCAATGACGCCGGTGGCGTCACTGCCAATACCATCACCAACATCAATGGAATTACTGATGGGGGTGTGGGCGATCTTGATGCGCGTGCAGGGTATATCGGTGTCAATGGTATCTACGGTCAGTTGGTGGTGGATATCACTGGTCCGGGTGAGGGTGATTACACCTATACCCTGAATTCGGCCGCTTCCAATACGGCAGCCGCAAACAATGATGGCATCATTGAAACGTTCAACTACGTCGAAACGGCGGGTGCTGCAGCGCTGACTGCGCAGTTGCAGATTACTATCGTTGATGACGCGCCGGTTGTTTACGACGCCAATGTTGGGATTTCTGCATCGCCTGTACCTTCTTATTCGCTGGTCCTGGTTCTTGATATTTCCGGCAGCATGGTGGGTACTTTTGGTGCTGTCAAACAGGTTGATGCCTTGGGTGCGGTCACGGCTACGACCCGGTATGCACTGGCGAAACAAGCGATGATTGGTCTGGTCACGGAGTACTTCAACCAGTCGCCCGACGTTGAAGTCAAACTGGTCCAGTTTGCCGCTTCTGCGCTCGTCCTCAATGGCGGTGCGACATATACCTCACTGGCCTCGGCGATTTCCGGTATCAACTCAATTGCTGCTGCCGGTGGCGGTACCAATTATTCGGATGCATTGACCAAGGTTCAGGATGCCTTCGGCGTGGCGCCTTCAGCAACCCGTGAAAAGTTCATGTATTTCCTTTCCGACGGTGTGCCTTCGGTGGGTAATACAACCAATCCGGTCGGGTTTACCGGTTACGGCACCTATGCCACAACCAACGGTATCCATTCTTATGCCGTTGGTATCGGTACCGGTATTGCAACGCCGAACTTCCTGAACGACATTCATAATGTGGATGCCTTGGGTGACGGGGTCAAAGATACAGCGCTGTTTGTTCCCGACCTTTCGCAGTTGGAATCGCAGTTGCTTTCGACCGTTCCGCAAGGTGCCGGCGGTAACGTTGTCGCCGGTTCTGCTGCGACCACTACCAGTTTTGGTGCCGATAACGGCCGTGTCGTTTCAATCGTGATTCAGCTGGACAGTAATAATGACAATATTGCCGATACCAACGTCACGTTTACCTATGATCCGAATGCCAACGCCGGCGCGGGGGGCATTACCAACAACTCCGGCGGCTTTGCCGGTGGTGCGGTTGTAGGAACCAACATCACCATCGATTCCAGCCGTAAGTTCGTTTACGGTTCGATTGTGTTTGATTTCACCACGGGTGATTACACCTACTTTACCGGTGGTTCCGCGGTGCAGGGAACCGTCTTTACCCTGACCTCAACGGTGACTGACGGCGACGGCGATCTGGCAACCTCGGTACAGACCATCAGCATGGTGGATGGTCAGCCAGTGGCGCGTGATGATACCGACAGCCTGTCGGCTTTCGACCGCTTTGTTGAAGGTAATGTAGTCGATGGTTCGGGTACGGATGGCGGGCAGTCGCTGGGCAATACGGTGGTTCCATTTACCGTCCAAGGCGGCGGAGTCGACACGATTATCGACAATGCCAAGGTGGCATCCGTCCTGTTCAAGGGCGATACCTATAATCTGACGACGGCCAGCAGCGGCAGTGCTGATGGCGGTACTTTCACAGTGACTGCAGGAACACTGACCTGGACGCACCTTAGCAACGGCAGTCAGTTCATTTTCAGCCAGAGCGGATACTATAAATTCACGCCGCCGACCGTTGATATTCCGAGCAACGCGGCGCCGAACCTGAACAGCACCAGTTTTGCTACCAATCCGGCTCAAAACGGGGTTTATCTGTACGGTCTGAATACTGCCAGTGTTGCGGTTACGGCTACTTATTCGGCGGGCGGTGCCGGTGTGGTGGGTGGTAATAATGCACTAAACGCCGGTGAAACGCTGATCGTCGATTACGACGGTATGGTTTCGGGGCCCCTGTCGTTCGTGGTCAATGCGGGCAGCAGCAACCTGAATACGGCCAATACGCTGACCTACCGCGTCTATGATTCTTCGGGCAGTCTGATTACGTCTTACACCAGCGGTGCCGAAGGTACGGTGGCGATCCCCGGTTACTTCACCAATGTGGATCGTGTCGAAATCCTCGCCAATGCCGGCGTCAGCGCTGCGATCCAGAGCGTCGGTTATGTATCGCCATCCGAATTCGTTTCTTTCGGTGCTGATCCGACCAATTTCGGTGTTGTATTGAGTGGCAGGGCCAGCAATGGTTCGGTAACCGCGCTGACTTACGCGGCCGGCGTGACCGCGAGCGGTGTGGGCGTGGGCGCTGACGGTCTGACATCCGCCGGTGAGACGCTGGTGGTTGATTTTGCTGCTCCGGTCTCGGGCGGGCTGACGTTCAGTGTCAATGCCGAGTCGAGCAGCGTCAGTGCGGCCGCACCACTGGTCTATCGTGTATACGACACCACCAACGCACTGATGGGGACATTTACCCTCGCGACCGAGCGCGTCGTGGCGCTGCCGGGCTATTACATCAATGTTGACCGGGTTGAAATTCAGGCCTTGACCGGGACTACGCCGCTGGCACGGATCCAGGGCGTCGGTTTTGTATCCTCCATTGATTATGTCGGCCTCACTGCAGCGCCGGGCGTAACAGGTCCCACACTCAGTGCCCGTCTGGCCGGCGGTACGGCATCAACGCCGAGCTTCTCGGCGGCGGCCGGTGTTGGTGTCGTGGGTGGTGGCAATGCGCTGAATGGCCTGGAAACGCTGGTCATTGATTATCCCTATCCGACTAACGGCAATTTTGTGGTGCGTGTTGACGGTACCAGCAATCTGGGCGGCACTGTTTCCGCAGCTACCGCGCTGACTTACCGGCTTTATGACACGTCGAACAATCTGCTGACGACTTACACCAGCGGCGTTCTGGGTTATGTGAATATTCCCGGAACCTATGCCAACGTAGACCGCATGGAGATCCAGGGCAGCGTCAGCGCTTCGGCATTCATACGCTCGGTCGGGTACGAACTCCTTGGCAATACGATCGTCAACCTTGATGTTGCTCCCGCAGCAACGACCGGTGTCATTGTCGGCGGCATGGCGGCTAATAGCAGCGTTATCAATACAACGCCAGGCAATTTTGTCTACACCTTGGGATCGGGTGTCGGTTATATCAATGATGCTAACGATGACATCCGTGCATTGGAGTCATTGGTTCTCACTTTTGATCAGAATATTTATGCGCAGGGTGTTCGTAATCTGGGTATTACAGTCAATGCTGCTGCCAGTAACCTCGGGCCACCCGGCACCGGTGCTGATCCGGCGCTGACTTACAAAATCTATGATGTTTCCGGACGTTTGCTGATCCAATTTGCCAGCGATGATGAAGGTTTTGTGCTGATGCCGCAGAACCTGAACAACATTGGCAGGGTGGTCATTGAAGCTGCCGGCGATGCAAATGCACGGATTCAGGCTGTGCGCTTCTCCCCAGCGGGTAATGACCCCTACGAGCCTTCAGTGGCGCCGGAGGTGGTGACCTATACGCTTGCTGACAGTGACGGTGATGTATCCACCGCCACACTGACGCTCAATACCGTGACCAATACGTATTTTGGTTCGGCTACTGCGGACACCATTGCAGGCAGCGCGGGCAATGACCGCATTGTCGGCAGCGACGGTGATGATGTGCTGAACGGCGGGGCGGGCTACGACACGATCGAAGGCGGTGCCGGCAACGATACGCTGAACGGTGGCACGCAGAACGATACGCTCGCCGGTGGTGACGGTAACGACACACTGAATGGCGATGATGGCGACGATATCCTGCGTGGAAATGCCGGTGCCGATATCCTCAATGGCGGCGCTGGTGCCGATCGCCTGGAGGGTGGCGACGGCATTGACACCCTCAGCGGCGGCGCGGGTGCAGATACCCTGCTGGGCGGCGCGGGTAACGACATTATTGATGGTGGTCTTGCGGACGGTGTTTCGGACGTGTTCCGCTGGGAACTATCCGATCGTGGTATCCAGGGCTCGCCGGCCACCGACACCGTCAACAACTTTGGTGCCGGCACCGCAGGCACCGGCGGGGATGTGCTGGATCTGCGCGACCTGTTGCAAGGGGAGAACCATGCCATCGGTACCGGCAATCTCAACCGCTTCCTCAGCTTTGAACTTTCCGGCGGCAATACAGTCGTTCACGTAAGCTCCACCGGCGGATTCAGCGGTGGTTATGCAGCTGCCAAGGAAGACCAGACCATTACCCTCAACGGCATTGACCTGGTAACCGGTTATGCGAACGATCAGGCCATCATCCAGAAGTTGCTGGATGACAATAAGCTGCTCGTAGATTGATGGTATCTTGGGTTAACGTGTAAAAAGCATAAGCTTTTGATTTAAATGATAAATTTTGTAAAACTGCGGTTTTCGTTCTTCAGGGCAGCACTCACGGTTGTGGTGTTGTCCTGCTGCCATCCTGCCATTGGGCAGGATTTGAAGACGTACGCTCAAAAAGCAGTGGTCAACAATCCCGAGGTCACAGCCCGTTACAACGCACTGCGCGCAGCGCTGGACGAGATCAATGTGGCGCGGGGTGCCTACTACCCGCGCGTGGATCTGCTGGCCAACACCGGTCGGCAACGCTCCGACTCAAGCCTTGCCGGGACCGGCACTCAGAATTTTGACCGCAACAGCGTCGGACTGGAGCTGAACCAGATTCTGTGGGATGGTCTAGCAACCTATAACGAAGTGCGCAGGCTGGGGCATGGTTCTCTGGTCCGTTTCTTCGAGTTCATCGAAGCCTCCGAAGTCATGGCTCTGGAAGCTGCTCGTGCCTATTACGACGTCCAGCGCTTCCGTGAACTGGTTGTCATTGCTGAAATCAACTACATCCAGCACAAGCAGACATTTGACCAGATCGAGCAGCGCTTCAAGTCCGGTGTCGGACGCGGTGTTGACATGGAGCAGGCCGCAGCGCGTTTGGCGCTGGCCGACAGCAATCTGGTCAACGAAACATCAAACCTGCACGATGTCAGTGCGCGGTTCCAGCGCATCATTGGTGAATCGCCCGCACCACTGTTGCCTGCCGCACCGTTTCCGGAAAAGGGTTTTCCTGTCAACCGGGAAGAGGCGGTCAAGCTGGCGCTGCTGCGCCAGGCCGGCATCATTGCCTCGACCGAAAACGTGAGGGCGGTGCAGGCCCAGCTCGATGTGCGACGCAGCGCTTTCCAGCCCAAGCTGGAGGCGCGTCTGCGTGATGCCAACGGCCGCAATCTCGACGGCTCGTTTGGCGCCACGTCAAGCAATGTAGCGGAACTGGTATTGAGCTGGAATCTGTTCAACGGCGGGTCTGACATGGCGCGTGTTCGCCAATTTTCAAATTCACTGAACAATGCCAAGGACCTGCGCGACAAATCCTGCCGCGATGTGCGCCAGACCCTCAGCATTGCCTATAACGACGCCAACAAACTGGTCGAGCAGATCAAATACCTGACACTCCAGGTGCAGGCCACCGAAAAGGCGCGTGATGCCTACCGCAAGCAGTTCGATATCGGCCAGCGTTCATTGCTGGATCTGTTGAACTCCGAGAACGAGCTGTATCAGGCCAAACGCGCGCTGATCAATGCCAATTACGACCGTGAAATTGCCTATGCCCGCGTGCATAACGCCACCGGCGGCCTGTTGCCGCAACTGGGATTGTCGCGGATGGAAACCGGAGATCTTCCCGGTGTTGCCGGCTGGGTTGCCGGTGATGATTCCGTTGAGCGTTGTCCGGCTGAAGCGGTGGCGCAACCTTTCATTGACAAGGCAGCGCTGGATGCCAAAGCGAAAAGTACCATGCCGGTGGCGGTTGTATCAGAGTCTGCAGTTCCGCAGAACAAGCCAGGGCAGGCACCTTCCCCCATTAAGCAGGATGATCTGGTGATGGCGCGATTGCTGGCTTGGGCTTCTGCCTGGTCGTCCAAATCAGTGGAAAGTTATTTCGAGTTCTATGGTGAGGCGTTCAAGCCGACAAAAATATCCCGTGAGGTCTGGCGCACGCAACGGACACAGCGTTTGGGAGTCAAGGATTCCATTAAGGTAACCCTGACGGATATCCAGGTTAAGGCGGTGAGTGCCGACCAGATGGAAACGCGATTCCAGCAAAGACACGAGTCCGGCTCACGCGTTGATCAGGGTGAGAAAGTATTGCTGTGGCAGCAAGTTGGCAATGACTGGTTTATTGTCAGTGAGTCGGGGCGCTGACGACGCCGGCAGACCATGCCGGATGACGCGCGTTAAACCGCCGAATTACTGACCACGCCATCAGCTCCGGTATTCGCCACCATGGCTTCCGCTTCTGATAGGACCGAATGGCACAAAAAGGCTTTGATGCCCATCCCGTGCGCCATCGAAATGATCCCCGCCAGATAAGCCATTTCGGATGTGCTTCTCGATGCTGACAGGCTCGCGGCGATCTTGATGTGATCCAGTTGCATCGAGGGTATTGAGGGTATACGTGTGAAATAGACCCCCGCATCTGCCAGTCCGATGCGTGCACCAGTTCGCCGCAGGGTTTTACCGAGGTCCATGCCGAATTCCGGATCCTTGAATGCCACGCTTTCCGGAATTTCGATGCATAGCCGGCTCGCTGCCGCCGGTGAACTGCTGAGCAGACCGACCAGGTGAGCGAGTGCTGAGGCGTCGCGGAGCGTGGGTTCACTAAGGCGCAAAGCCAGCATGTTCTTCGCTGTTTCGGCTTGTTGTACACATTGTTCGATGGCGATTTCTTCAATGGCGCTGGCCATGCCGGTGCGGACTGCGTATGGCAGCCATTCGGAGGGCGGGAAATATGCATCCTGTGATCCCCAGGCAATATGGATTTCCATTTGCTGGTGTAGCAAGGTGCCGTCTGCAGCGCGTACCGGCTGAGGTCGGCTGACGATCTGGCGGCGATCCAGCGTCTCCTGCAGATCCTTGCGCCAGTTTTGCTGACCAGTCACGCTGGTGGATGCATCTTCTTCCTCGTGCACCGAGAACCCGCGGGCATCGTTTTCCGCTTTAGCCAGTGCGGCGTCGGCATTGGCGAACAGTTTGCCCATGGTGATTCCAGGGCTAAGACCAGCGCTGCCGACAGCCAGCGGCAGCGCTATTTCCTTTGTGGAATCGCTGGCGATCAGGTCAGCTGTGAGCGTGGCCAGCTTGTCGAGCGTCATCTCCATGCCGGGTAATACGACAGCAAAGTCAGAGCCATTAAGGCGGCCGCAAATTCCATGGTCGATATCAGAGGCGAAACTTCGGAGTTTGCCAGCCATTTCCTTGAGTATCCCGTCGGTTTTTGCATGTCCCAGTTTTTGGTTGATGGCCTGCAAATCCCGCACTCTGATCAGAATCAGCGCTCCCTTGGAGGTAAGAACGGGATTGTTGATGATTTCCCGTAATTCTCCTTGCAGCGTTTCCCGGTTGGCGATTCCGGTGACAGCATCGCTGGTTGCGGCTTTGCGTAGCCGCTCAACCGTTGCTGCATGTTCAGCGAACTGGCCCTGAACACGGTCAATCATGCCATTCATTGCCATAGTCAGTGTCTTCAGTTCGGGCACCTTGGATGGCTCAGATTTGATGAAGCGGCGTTCAGACAGGGCCAGTGCTTGTTCAACTAGGCCGGACAGCGGACTCATCGTGCGCCGGACAAGGAGGGTGCCGCAAAGCCCTGAGGCGAATCCGAGGACGGTCAGCAATATTGTCAGATGGACTGCGCCTTTCCACAGCACACCATGCGCAAATGCAGAATGACTGATGACTTCCAGGCTGCCGATTTGCTGCCAGCCTGAGCTGACTTGGGCCAATCCGGGGGCTGAGTCGATCGGTAGAAGCCGGATAAACCATTCCGGTGCGGTGGCGGGTGGCAGCTTGTCGCTGAGTTCAATAATGGTTTTGCCGTCCGGGCCCTGCAGCCGGATACGCCGGTAGTGACCGGTGTCGTATTGCGCGGAAACCAGCAGACGGATGCTCTCGATGTCCCCGGACTGCTGGGAAAGCGAGATGGCCAGTGAGGCGGCATTGTCATGATTCTTGATCTGCAATTGATCTTCAAGGTAGTGCCGGTTGGACCACAGGCTGGTGACCAGACTGCCGGTGCAGGTCATTGCCGTGATAATGATGACCAGAAGCCAGATTTGGCGGATCAGTGACATGACAGAAACCTCGTTGCGTTCGTGATATTCATGTGCGTAGTTTGTGTGCTTGCTGAAAAACGGGTGCTCACCGGAAGCCCTCGCTTCCCGCACGCTGCAGCAGATCCCTCCAGCGTGAGAGACGATCCAGTGAAACGGATGAGGTATTGTTGCCGGTTTGTTCCCACAACCCCTCGGAATTGAAGCTGAAGACCGGGCGCAGATCGGTGCGCGTCGAGGCGGATTGTATGGCTTCGACGAGGTTGTCGAGCACCACAGGTTCTTTTCCGGGTTGCGGGTAATACGCCAACACCATGTGCGGTATGAACTGGACTTCGCCGTCGCGTGTCATTGCGGCTCTGACATAGGTCAGACGCAGTCGGTCTGGCGGAATGCCCATCGATAGGAGCGTGAAATACTTCGCAATGGCGTAGTCTTCGCAGTCTCCGGCGCCCTTGTTGAGTGTTTCCAGCGGGGTTGCCCAGTAGTCGTTTTGCCCCCAAATGGCGATGTCATCAGCAAATCGAATGCGCTGGTTGAAGAAACGGTTAACCGCATTGATTTTTGCGGACTCGGGAAGAGTGGCCGTTGAATTATGCATTTTCTGCCAGGCCAATAGACCTTCCACGGCAGGAGCACCCAAGCCCCGCGCGGCACGCAACATCAGGGATTGATCGATCGAGAATGCAAGATTGATCAACAGCATGAAAAGTGCTGCCGTGATCAGCCACATTTTTCTCGCTCCCCGGTGTCTGGCATCGCCGCGGAAGTTTTGATCAGTGTGATATTTGCCCGGAAAAATATCGGGGTTGTCGTATTGCTGACATAAAACCATGCCTAAAGTGTAGCCTGTAAATATAGGTTTGAGGTGTGATCATGGAAATGGAAGAGTTGGTTGTTGACTACGACTGGGATGATGATGTCGAGGAAAGTCTGATTGATGATGATTTTGATGCGGAGGCTGAGTTTGACTACAGGCTGAGTGGTCTTGCCGAGGCAAAGCTGCTTTCAATCTGAATTATTTTTGGGGGGGGCTAAACCCTTCGAGTTTGATGCTGGCCGAGTCGAGGATCTGAACGCGGGCGCATGGCATAATAGGGCGGATTATTTTCGACCGTCAGCCCCCGGCCCCCATGGATTTCTGGCAGCACTGTGGTTATCACTTGCTTGAGCGGGCAACCGACGGGCATCTGATCGTCACCGACGATTACCTCCGACTTTATTTCTCCAGGCCCGAACTGGCGCCCGTGGAGGAGTCCTGTGCGGCCGAACGCAGCCTGCACCAGTCCTTGCTTGACTCCCCTCGGCGTCCGGTATCCGAAAACGATCTCGAGCAACTGGCCGACTCTGATGCCCGGGAAAACTACCGGGTCATGCTGCGATTTCGCGAGCAGCTGCTGGCGGCCGGCACGCTGGAGCGTTTTTACGCCCGGCTTTTCCAATCCGATGTGGCTGTACCCCCCGATTTCATTCATCACACCGCGGAAGTGATTCTCCGCGGTCTGCTTGACGGCGACAGCCATGGCCTGAGAGCGCGTGCTGCCGAGGTGTTTTTCCGCACCCAGCGGGTCACGGTCAAGGACGGCGCGGTGATGCTGGCGGATGCCGAAACCGTCAATCTGCATGCCGAAGACGGCGGTCTGGGTAATCTCGGGCGCATGCTGATGCAGGTCAATGCACCTTTGCGATCGGCGGAATTCGATGTCCTCGACGAGGACTCCCACGAAGAATATTTCCGCCGCGACGGCCGGCGCGACACCGTGCTGCAGATCAATCCCGGCTTGCCGGGTTCACTGGCCCTTTGCGCCATGTTCGAACGCTGGGTCGGTCATTTCCACGGCCTCAAGGTGCGTGTGCAGCCGATCCGCGAAATTCCCGATGAGGAATGGCTGTGGCATGTCGGTCTCGATGTTGAGGCCAGCGCGATGCTTAATGAAATCTATGCCGGTACTGAAGTTGATGAAAACCGCATGCGTCGCGTGATCGGGCTGTTCCGGATGGATTTTGACGATCCGAACGCCCTGCGTCCGGAAATGCAGGGCGCGCCGGTTTTTATGGGCCTGGCGATGACCACGGACGGCATGCTCCGTATGAAGCCGCAGAACCTGCTGGTGAATCTGCCGCTGGCGAGGCGGGCATGAATAACATTGGCGGAGACGGTTTTTCGCCCGAAGCGCGAGCCGCGCAGGAGTGGCGGCGCATCGCCGGCATGCGCGATGAGGATGTTTCTCTGGCCGAAGGTGCGTTGTGGATTGCAGCGAGCGAATATCCCGGTCTCGCCATCGACGACTATCTGGCGCGGCTGCACGAGATGGCGGCAAAGCTGCGCGGACGGCTGCGCGCCGACATTGCCACCGCGGAAAAACTGATGGCGCTGAACCATTTCCTGTTTGATGAGCTGGGTTTTAGCGGCAACAGCGATGATTTTTACGATCCGCGTAACAGTTTTCTCAATGAAGTCATTGAGCGGCGTGTCGGCATCCCGATTTCGCTGGGCGTGATCTATATCGAAATCGGCAGGCGCATCGGTCTCGGACTGCACGGCGTATCTTTCCCGGGGCATTTTCTCGTCAAATGCGCGTTGCGCGACGGGGTGGTGGTGCTCGATCCCTACAGCGGTGGCGTGTCGCTCGATGCGGAAGAACTGCAACAGCGGCTTCGCGTCGCAGGCAGCCCTGTCGAAGTCGATGACGCGATCCTTGCTCATCTGCTCAGTGCAGCGAGTAACAAGGAAGTGCTTGGTCGCATGCTGCGCAACCTCAAAGGCATTTATGTCGACCGTTCGGACTGGCTGCGTGCACTCTCGGCCAGCGAGCGTGTCATTGAACTGACGCCGGAGGATGCGGGCGAGGAATATCGCGACCGCGGCAGCATTTATCTAAAACTGGAGTGCATTCGAGCCGCAATGGGTGATTTCAATACCTATCTGCGCCAGCGCCCCGGGGCTGCCGATGCCGATGCCGTTGCTGCGCAGATTGCCGAACTGGCGCCGCGTGTGGCGAGACTGAACTGAATTGAACTGAGGACGCCATGGCCGCTTCGTCGCGATGCATTGTGCGTAAATCGGCCAAAGGCCGCAGTCGCGCACCATTGCTGTTTGTGCACGGTGCGTTCATCGGCGCATGGTGCTGGGAAGAACACTTTCTGCAATATTTCGCCGATCTGGGTTATGACGCCTGGGCGGTGGACCTGCGCGGTCATGGCAACGACGAGGAGACCGCTGACCTGGCATCCATCGACGACTATGTCGCCGATGTGCTGATTGCTGTCGAAGAGATCGGTGCGGCGCCGGTGCTGATCGGGCATTCGATGGGCGCCATCGTTGTCCAGCGTGCCTTGCGCCGTTCGCAGGCGCGGGCGGTATCGTTGATGGCGCCGGTGCCGCCGCATGGACTGCTCGGCAGCAGCTTCATGCTGGCCGCCCGAAATCCAGAAATATTCAATGAAATCAATAGAATGCAGATGTTCGACGGAATGACCGGTTCGCCGGATCAGCTGCGCAGGGCAATTTTTTCGCAACAACTGCCGGTGGCAGACGTCAAACGCTATCTGCGGCGCATGCGCCATGAGTCGCAGCGCGCCTTGTTTGATTTGTCCTGGCCCCAGCACTTTTGGATTGAACGCACCGACATTCCCGTTCAGGTGATCGGCGCTGCTGACGATCTGTTTTTTCCTCCCTCGCTGGTGGAGGAAACCGCAGAACTGCACGGTGTTGCCGCCGAAATCCTGCCGGATATGGCGCATGCGGTGATGCTCGACGTGAACTGGAAGCAGGCTGCGCAGCACCTGAAAGACTGGCTGGAGCGCGTAATGGGCTGATGCAGCATGGACGCGGATTTGCAGCACGGCTAAGCTGTCGACTCACCTGCAATGGCGTTTGAACGCATAGATCAAGGAGGTGGCATGGACGCGTATCTGTTGTGGCTGATCATCGGTATTGTGCTGATCATCGTCGAAATGACGACCGGTACCTTTTATCTGCTGGTGCTGGGTATCGCGGCGCTGGCTGCAGCAGCGGCAGCCTGGTTCGGGCAGTCGTTCTGGGTGCAGGCGGTGATCAGTGCAGCCGTTGCGGTCGCCGGCGTCATTCTGGTCAACCGTTACCGCAGCAAAAATACACCCGCCACCAAACAATCACTGGACGTCGGCCAAAGTGTGATGCTGGATTCGTGGATCAGCGAGGTGGACGGGTTGGCGCGGGTCAATTACCGCAATGCGCAGTGGGAGGCGCGTGTCACCGGTGAGCGTACCCCAGGCGGTAAGGTCTTTTACATTCATGCCGTTGCAGGCAACACGCTGATGGTGTCCTCGGCGCGACCGCAGTGAAAAAAGCCAAAGTACTTCACATTATCGAATCCAGAAGGGAGACCGCCATGTTTCCGAAGCTGATTATTGTCATTTTTATTACCGGCCTGCTGGTCACGTTTGACCAGCGCTCACTTGCGGTGCCGTTTTTTGTGGTGGCGCTGGGCGTGGTGGTGGCGATTGAATCCATACGCCAGGTTCCGCAGCAGATGGCGTGGGTGGTGGAGCGCCTTGGCAAGTTTCATTCCGTGCTTGAGCCTGGGCTCAATGTCATCGTGCCGTTTCTCGACCGCGTGGCTTACCGCCATTCGTTGAAAGAGACGCCTCTGGATGTGCCGGAGCAGGTCTGCATCACGCGCGACAACACTCAGCTCGGCGTCGACGGCATCATTTATTACCAGGTCACCGATCCGGAGCTGGCCTCATATGGTTCATCCGATTACATCTCGGCCGTCACCCAGTTGGCGCAGACCACTCTGCGCTCGGAAATCGGCAAGATGGAACTCGACAAGACTTTCGAGAGTCGCGACGTCATCAACCGGCAGGTGGTTTCGGTGCTGGATGAGGCGGGTCGCACCTGGGGCGTCAAGGTGCTGCGCTACGAGATCAAGAACCTGACGCCGCCGGATGCCATTCTTCGGTCTATGCAGGCGCAGATCACCGCGGAGCGGGAGAAACGTGCGCTGATTGCCAAATCAGAAGGCCAGCGGCAGGAAGAGATCAATCTCGCTGATGGTGAAAAGCAGGCGGCAGTGCTGAAATCCGAAGGCGATAAAACAGCTGCAATCAACCGCGCGCAGGGTGAAGCTGCACGTATCCAGCTGATCGCCGAAGCGACTGCCGGTGCAATCAGTACCGTGGCACAGGCGCTGAACAGTCCGGGCGGCAATCAGGCGGCCAATCTGGAAGTGGCGAAGCAATACGTGAATGCGTTTGCGCACCTGGCGCGGACCAACAACACGCTGATTGTTCCGGCCAATGTTGCCGACGTGGCGACACTGGTCAGTTCGGCGATGGCCGTGATGGATAACGTGAAAAAAGCGGCGCCGGGCACTGCCGCCGGCGGCGTTACTGCTGAGGCGTAGAAACCCAGACGCGAATGTTCGGCCGGGGCACTTCGTCTCCGGCCATCTGCGTTTTCAGTAGCAGTTCTTCTTCAGCCGGCGTCGGCTGGCCACTCAAAATGATGCTGGATGCTTCGCCTGATTCCACGGTTTTACGAAGATTGACGCCGCGCGCGGCAGGCTGACCGGCATCTGCACCATCATCTTTTTCCCGCGGCGGATTGCCGTCGTAAATCAGGTTGCGCCGGCGCTGCAGATAAGCGTCGCGCAGGAATTCGTATTCGTCGAGTGATGCGACTTCGAGAACCTTGCTCGCGTTGAGCAATTCGGCGCGACGGGTCACAAGTCGGAAGCCCTGCACGGCGTTACGATCGCGATTGGGATCGATATAGCTGGTGGGGTCGGTTTCCCAATCGACAATCAGGCCGGCAGTGTCGCGGATGGTACGCGGACCGAGGAAGGGCAGCACGAGGTAGGGGCCGTCGCCGACTCCCCAGTAACCGAGTGTCTGGCCGAAGTCTTCGTCGTTTTTCTCGATACCGAGGTCACTGGCTACATCCATGATGCCGAGGATGCCGACGGTGGTGTTGATCATCACGCGGCTGATATCGGAAAAAGCCGGGCCGATTTTTCCCTGCAGCAGATTATTCAACGCAACCACAATGTCGTTGAGGTTGGAAAATACGTTACTGACGCCGGTGCGCACAATGGCGGGGAAAACCGCTTGGTATGCCTGGGCCAACGGCTTCATCACTACTTTGTCAACGCCATCATTGAAGGAGTAGATGGCGCGGTTCATCGGCTCGAAGGGGTCGCGCGGGTCGCCCGTGCCGGGAGCTGCACAGCCGCCGATCAAAACCAGGCTGGCAATTGCGCACACGGTCATAAGGCGCAGGCGGCGGACGAGGCGAAGCATGGAGCAATCCTTTTTCGGGGTGCGGCAGAATTCAGGATTCGCCATTATATACAACCATTTGCCCGTCGAGTCGGAATGCGCTGTTTTGCGGTCTGATTGGTCCCTGATTGGTCGGATGGCCTTTGTTATACTCATTTCATCTCGCGGGGATGCCTCTGGCGCCCCCGCTTTTTTTCCAGTTTGCGCAAGGAGTTGAGTCATGTTGCAGAAAGCCGATCCGGGAGTCGAACTGAAGGACAAGAGCCTGTTCCGCCAGCAGTGTTACGTGGACGGCGCCTGGGTGGATGCCGACGACAAGTCGACGATCACCGTGGTCAACCCGGCGACCGGCATTCCGGTCGGCACCGTGCCGAAAATGGGTGTGGCGGAAACCCGCCGTGCGATCGAGGCGGCAAATGCGGCTTGGCCTGCCTGGCGTGCGAAAACCGCCAAGGAGCGTTCAGTCATCCTGCGCAAGTGGTTTGACCTGATGATGGCCAATCAGGAAGACCTGGCGAAGCTGATGACCGTAGAGCAGGGCAAGCCGATCGCCGAATCTCGTGGCGAGATTGCATACGGCGCGTCGTTCATCGAATGGTTTGCCGAAGAAGGCAAGCGAATTTACGGCGACACTATTCCGAGTCATGCCCCGGACAAGCGCATTGTCGTTATCAAGCAGCCGATCGGTGTTTGCGCCGCGGTGACGCCCTGGAACTTCCCCAACGCGATGATCACGCGCAAGGCCGGTCCGGCGCTGGCCGCCGGCTGCACGATGGTGATCAAGCCCGCATCGCAGACGCCGTATTCGGCACTGGCGCTGTGCGAACTCGCCGAACGCGCCGGCATTCCGAAAGGCGTGTTGTCGGTGGTGACCGGTTCCGCCGGCCCCATCGGCAAGGAACTGACCACCAACTCGCTGGTGCGCAAATTCACCTTCACCGGCTCC
>Ga0209358_10001931_pt1 | contig 16088 bp, 18 predicted proteins | sample LauGreFa1BDMLBSN_2_FD_187574 | JGI IMG/M metagenome (GOLD analysis project Ga0209358, IMG submission 187574) | Freshwater lake microbial communities from Lake Michigan, USA - Fa13.BD.MLB.SN (SPAdes) (version 2) | ecosystem: Environmental > Aquatic > Freshwater > Lake | place: Lake Michigan, USA... | reverse complement strand
GCAATGTCAGGAACGGTGACCTCAGGCTTCAGCATCGGCAATTTTCTGATAAGCCGCCGCATCCAGCAGCCCCTGCATTTCCGCCGCAGCATCAGGCTTGAGGCGGAACATCCATGCGGCATAAGGCTCTTCATTGATCTTCTCCGGCGTGTCGGACAACAGTTCGTTGACAGCAACCACTTCTCCGGACACCGGCGAAAAAATATCGGAAGCCGCTTTAACCGACTCCACCACGCCGCAGGCTTCGCCCTGCTTCAGTTTGCGCCCGATGGCAGGCGGATCAACAAAAACAACATCACCCAGCTGCGCCTGCGCGTGATCGGTGATGCCGACGGAAACCAGTCCGTCGCTTTCGCTGTGCGCCCACTGATGCGTGGCGCTGTATTTCAGATGCTCCGGTGTACTCATTGCCACTCCATTCTCAGATTTACTCTGTTGCGCAGACGCCGCTCAACGCAGCGGTGCCGCCAGCACCGCCAGTCGAAAACCCGCCGCGGCGAGATTGCCCGTTTCCAGCGCAAGCCGGACCGTCATTTCCGCATTGGCCGCAATACCCGCACCGATATCACGTCCGGCCCCGAGATATTCCACCGGCAGGAAAATCCGCCGTGCCAGTGTATGGTCGTTGACGTTGGTCAGCACCAGATCCAGTGCCGGATAAGCGACATCATGTCCGGCATGATTGCGCAGCGTGGCGGTCAGCTGGATGCGGTTGGGATTCGCGGGATCAATCACCTGCAGATCCGAAGCTTCGATCAGAATCGACTGCGGCCGCTGCGGCAAAGCCACAACGCAAGCCGCCTTCTCGCACAACCAACCCAGCCCCTGTTTGGCCAGCGGAAAGCGTGCTGCCACTTCACTGCGGTAAAAAAATGTCGCCTGCCCCGCCAGCATCAATACCAGCAACACGACTGCCGCCCGCAAACGACGCTGCGGCTGGCCGGCGCTCGCCGCCGGCGCATGGGTAAACGGATTGTCAGCATCCGGCGGCGTCGCCGATACCGTCAATTCAGGTGCAACTTCGGCGGGCCGGAACATCTCCACATCTGCCGCTGGTTGTTCGGCCGGCGCGGACTGTTCGGAGCGTGGATCAGCAAAAGGATTAAATCCCGGATCGTTGACGGGCCATGGTTCCGGAGACGCCAACGGCAATTCAGCAGCAGGTTCCGGTGCGGTCGAAACCGGATCGGCTACAGATGACGGCTCCATGGCCGCCGGCTGTTCATGCACCACAGCAGACGCAGTTTCATTCGGCGCCGGCGCGGGTTCCGGTGCCAGTGCCGCCAGCGCATCAAAAACCTGCATGCAACGGCCGCAACGCACCTGCCCGGCATGGGCCTGCAATTGCGCAGTCGTCACACGGAATACCGTCTGGCAGTGCGCGCAGCGTGTGGTCAGGGACGAAAAAGTCATCAGATTGAGATGGAGCGGAATCCGGCCGGCAGGGCTTGCATGCGCCCAATGATACCCAAGGCAGCGCCGGTATAGACGCTGCGACGGCAAAAGTCACGACTAACGGCGGCGGCCGGTCAGCAACACCCAGCCCTCATCAGTGGCGGCGCGCGTCATTTTGAATGCCGGCATATAGGCCTCCAGCACCGCATCCGCCTGTTCGACGAGAATCCCGGAGAGGGCAATCTGGCCGCCGGGTCTGGTCAGTCGCGCCAGCAGCGGTGCCAGTACCGTCAGCGGATTGGCCAGAATATTGGCAACAACAATCTGCGCCGGGCCGGCCACATCCTCCTCTGCCGTAGCCCAGGTGATTTCAACGCTGTTCTGTTGCGCGTTCTGCTGCGCCGCCTGTACTGCCTGCGGATCGATGTCGATGCCGCACGCTCGCTGCGCGCCGAGTTTCATCGCGGCAATCGCCAGAATGCCGGAGCCGCAGCCGTAATCCAGCACGTCGGCATCGGGTGTGACGGTTTCGGTGAGCCAGCGCAGGCACAGTCGCGTGGTCGGATGCGCACCGGTACCGAAAGCCACCCCCGGATCCAGCGCGATGTTGATGGCTTCGGGATCCGGTGGGGTATGCCAGCTCGGCACGATCCACAGCCGCGGAGTAATCGGAATCGGATTGAACTGGCTCTGCGTCAGCCGTACCCAGTCGGCATCTTCAACGCGTTCAATGCGGAAGGCCTCTGTCGCGACAAGTCCGGCAGCAGCCAGCGCTTCGGGTACCAGTTCATAAAGATCGGCATCAATCGCAAACAGCGCACCCACTCGATTGCTGCGCCAACCGGTCGCTGGTGCCTCGCCGGGTTCGGCGAAGATGGGCCGCTCATCGGCGGTTCCGGCAGCGGCATCCTGCACATCCACCGCCAGCGCACCGACCTCCATCAGCGCATCGCTGAGAATTTCGACCGATTCCTCGGTCGTTTCGATGATCGCGCAAAGCCAGGGCATTGTTGCTCCGTTACGGTCCCGTCGCTATTCGGCGCGGGTCAACTTGGCGAGGCGTTCTTCGAGATAATGGATGCTGGTGCCGCCGCGACGGAATGCGGTGTCGCTCATCAGTTCCTGGTGCAGCGGCAGATTGGTCTTGATGCCCTCGATGACGGTTTCCGACAGGGCGATATGCATCTTCGCAATCGCCTGTTCGCGCGTGTCGCCGTAAGTGATGATCTTGCCGAGCAGCGAATCGTAATTCGGCGGCACGAAATAACCGCTGTAGGCGTGCGAATCGACACGCACACCGGGGCCGCCGGGCATGTGCAGCGAAGTAATGCGCCCCGGCGAGGGTGTAAATTTGTGCGGGTCTTCGGCATTGATGCGGCATTCAATGGCGTGGCCTTTGATGACCACATCCTTCTGCCGGATCAGCATTTTTTCACCAGCGGCAATGCGGATCTGCATCTGCACCAGATCCAGCCCGGTCACGCATTCGGTCACCGGATGCTCCACCTGCAGCCGGGTATTCATTTCGATGAAATAAAACTCGCCGCCCTCATACAAAAACTCGAAAGTGCCGGCGCCCTGATAACCGATCTTGCGGCAAGCCTCGGCGCAACGTTCGCCAACCTTGGCACGCGCCCGCGCATCGAGCAGCGGTGCCGGCGCTTCTTCGATGATTTTCTGGTGCCGCCGCTGCATCGAGCAGTCGCGATCACCGAGGTAAATTGCATTCTTGTGTTTGTCGGCAAGCACCTGGATCTCGATATGCCGCGGCTTCTCCAGGTATTTCTCCATGTAAACCGACGGATTGCCGAAGGCCGCCTGCGCCTCGGATCGCGTAGTGTTGACCGCGTGAATCAGCGCCGCTTCGGTATGCACGACACGCATGCCGCGTCCGCCGCCGCCGCCTGCCGCCTTGATGATCACCGGATAACGGATTTGCCGCGCAATCTTGACGATTTCCTTGGGGTCTTCCGGCAGCGCGCCGTCCATGCCGGGCACCACCGGCACACCGGCTTTTTTCATTGCGTTTTTCGCGCTGACCTTGTCGCCCATCAGCCGGATGGTTTCGGCCTTGGGTCCGATGAAGGTGAAGCCGCTTTGCTCGACCCGCTCGGCGAAGTCGGCGTTTTCCGAAAGAAAACCGTAACCGGGATGGATGGCCTGGGCGTCGGTGACTTCCGCGGCACTGATGATCGCCGGCACATTGAGGTAGCTGCCGCTGGACGCTGCGGGCCCGATGCACACCGATTCGTCGGCCAGACGCACGTATTTCGCCTCGGCATCGGCTTCGGAATGCACGACCACGGTCTTGATGCCCATTTCGCGGCAGGCGCGTTGGATGCGCAGAGCGATTTCACCCCGGTTGGCTATGAGAATTTTGTCGAACATGGATTCAGTTTATCCCAGGCGCCGCAATCGTCCGGATGTTCCCCGCGACTGGCGGTTCCGCACGATCTGAGACAGGTATTTAAAGGTTCAGCCGATGGTGAACAGCGGCTGACCGTATTCGACCGGCTGGCCGTTTTCGACCAGGATGGCCTTGATCACGCCATCCGCGTCCGCCTCGATTTCATTGAGCAGTTTCATCGCTTCGATGATGCACACGGTTTCGCCGGACTTGATCGGCGAACCGACTTCGACAAAGGGCTTCGAGCCCGGCGCCGACGAGCGGTAGAAGGTGCCGACCATCGGCGACTTCACGATATGTCCATCGGGTTCCGCTGGCGACGCTTCCGCAGCCGGCGGCGCCGCTTCCGGAGTGTCCGTTGCGGGCATCTGCATCATCGGTTGCGGCGCATGCGCCATCATCACAGGCGCTGAGGCGCCGCCAAAACGGCTGATGCGCACTTTTTCTTCGCCTTCGGTGATTTCCAGCTCGGCGATGTCCGATTGCTGCACCAGATCAATCAGTGTTTTCAGTTTTCTCAAATCCATGACTGACCCTTCTTTTTCGTATGGCGCAAAGCGTAATCCAGCGCCAGTTCATAGCCGGCCGGGCCGAGGCCGCTGATCACGCCGACCGCGATATCCGAAAAATAGGATTCGCGGCGGAAAGATTCCCGCGCAAACACATTGGACAAATGAATCTCGACAAAGGGAATGGCCACAGCCGCCAGCGCATCACGCAAGGCAACACTGGTATGGGTGAATGCGGCGGGATTGATCAGGATGAAATCCGTGCCCTCTCGCCCGGCCTGCTGCACCCGCTCGACAAGGTCCGCCTCGGAATTGCTTTGGAAAGCAGCCAGACTGATCCCGGCGGCCTGGGCCCGCGCCTGCAAGCGACTTTCGATTTCAGCGAGGGTCGTTGCCCCGTAGATGCCGGGCTCGCGCGTGCCGAGCAGGTTCAGGTTCGGACCGTTGAGCAACAATAATTGTTTGGGACTACTCATGGCCTTCCCGCTTGTAATGGTTGAACATCTCGCGGCGAGTCACCCCGCCAAGCCCGCTCCGGGCCGCAAAATCAGCTCAAATTCAAGTTAGCCGATTTTGCCAGAAGTTAGCAAAAATTGTCCATAAAAGTCTGTCAAATAAGTATTTTTAGAGGGTAGACCCCTCTAAATTGCTTATTTTTGCGCCTTCCGGCATCTCGTTGAGAGCCTGATGACTCGAACCCATTTTACACAGGATCAGCAAGCATCCCTGAACATCTTCGATTTCGGGTAAATACCGGAAAATAGGCGAAGAAAAATAAAGGTAATTAGGGCGTTTCGTAACCATAGGTATAAGGTAAGTACCTATGGCAATTGGGAAAAACAGTCATTTTAGTTGTGCGGCCAACTTTTTGAGGGGTCGCAAGTGCATTTTTTGCGGTTCGTTCAAGGTGCTGCGCACTGCTCGCGGTTACGTCAAATGCCGTAACTGCAGCAAGTCGAAAAGCGTCTCGCGGCTGCGCCGTGAGATCGCGATCTTGCAGGGGTTCTACCAGTTGCAGCCTGCCTACCGGCTGGCCAGTGACCTGGGGCTGGACATCAAAGTGGTCAGCCGGGTCTACCAGCGCCTGCGGGAAGCACTGTTTCATCTGTGTGAACTGGAGGGCGGCAAGCTCAAAGGGGAGATCGAACTGGACGAGGCCTATTTCGGTGGCCGTCGCAAAGGCAAACGCGGCCGGGGCGCTGCCGGCAAGAGTGTGGTCTTCGGTCTCCTCGAGAGAGAGGGCCGGGTCTACACCAAGGTGGTCGAATCGGTGTCCGCCGAAGTGCTGATGAATCACATCAAGGCACGCACCCGCAAGGGCTCGGTTTACTACACCGACGCCTTTCGGGGTTATCGCTCCTTGCGCCGATTCGGCAAGCATCATACGGTCAGTCACCACAAAACGTTAGTCGACAAACGCACCAAGAACCATATCAACGGCATCGAGGGCTTCTGGAGTTATGCTAAGCACATCCTCTACAACTATCGCGGCGTCTCGAAGTATCATTTCCCGATGTATTTGAAGGAAATCGAATACCGCTTTAACCACCGAAAAGAGAACGTCTTCAAGCAGTTTTTGCAAATCTATTTTGGTTACGTTTCGCCCTAATTACCAAAATAAAAAATAAGGCAATTAAGGATAAGAAAGCCCTTCGGTTCGATGCAAATCCCCGTCTTTTAAGCATTCCGGCCGGTCCGATAACCCGTTATTTCAGCAAGGGTTTCAGCGTAGTCCGCATACGCTCTTCAGAAATGCCGCCGACAAGATGGGTAACGATGCGATCCAAGGGATCCATCACCAAGGTGTAGGGCAGCACACCAGCCTTGTTGCCCGCCTCGCGCGACAGATCCATCGCATCCATTCCGCCGATGACCAAGGGATAATCGACATTGAGCTCTTTGGCGAATTCACGAACTTTATCGATCTGATCGATGGAAATGCCGACAAATTGGACATTTTTAGCCGAATATTCACGCTGAAGACGGACAAACATCGGGATCTCTTCGCGGCAGGGCGCACACCAGGTTGCCCAGTAATTCACCACCAGGATGCGCCCGCGGTATGCCGTCAACGATGTCGGAATACCATCCAGCCCGGTGACGCGGCTTTCCAGAATCTTCCGGCCCAATGCCGTTGAAGAGGCGCCCCCGAAACCGCCGATCCGGAACAGATGGGCAGCATAACCCGCGGCCGCAGCCAAACCGCCAACGCCGGCCAGCAGCAATGTCCTTCGCAGCTGGATCACCGCTGACCCAGCGCCTGGTCCAGCACAGCTGAGAATTTGTCAGCGGACTGGAAACCGATCACCCTCAAGCCCTGGATTTCATTGCCCGCAGAGTCAAAAAAGATGATGCCGGGGGGGCCAAACAGGCGAAACCGTTTGAGCAGGGCCTGATGTTCGACACTGCCGGTGGTTACATCGGCCTGCAACTTGACCATGCCCGCCAGTCGCGACTGCACCGCCGGATCGGTAAAGGTGTAACGCTCCATTTCCTTGCAGCTGACACACCAGTCGGCATAAAAATCGAGCATCACCGTTTTACCCTTGGCCGCCGCGACCGCCGCATCAAGTTCGGCCACGCTGCCGACCCGCTGAAATGCGACGGCCGGTGCGGCAGGGTTTCCCCCGGGGGAAACCCCGCGCAGTCCGGACAGCGGCTGCAGCACATCCCGGCTGCCTGACAGGGCGCCGATGACATAGGCCATCCCCGCCACCAGCGCGATGATGCCGACGCCTTTACTGATGCGCGCAAAACCACGGGCGCCCTGCGGCAGGGGATCAATGGCACGAAGATAAATCCCGGTCAGGATCAGCAGCGCCGCCCACGCCATCATCTGCATTGCCATCGGAATCACCGGTGACACCAGATAGATGGCGACCGCCAGCAGCAGCACGCCAAAAAATCGTTTGACGCTTTCCATCCACGGACCGGCCTTGGGTATTAGTGCACCGGCCGATGCGCCGACGGCGAGCAGAGGCACGCCCATACCCAGCGCCATCGCAAAAAGGGCTGTCCCGCCAAGTAATCCATCACCGCTTTGCGAGATATACAACAACGCGCCGGCCAGCGGCGCCGCCACACAGGGCCCAATTATCAGCGCCGAAAGCATGCCCATGACGAACACGCCGAAAAAGTGTCCGCTGTGCATCTGTCCGCTGGCGCCGGCCAGTTTCGACTGCAAAGCGCTGGGTAGTTGCAATTCATAGAATCCGAACATCGACAGCGCCAGCACGACAAATACCATCGCGAATGCACCAAGCACCCAGGGATTCTGCAGGGCCGCGGACAGCAGCGCGCCCGACATGCCGGCGGCAACCCCGGCCATCGCGTAGGTAATCGCCATACCCAGCACATAGGCCGCCGACAGCAGCAGGCCGTGCATGCGCGTCATCTGGTGCCCGCGCCCGACGATGATTCCGGAGAGAATGGGCACCATGGGCAGGACGCAAGGCGTAAACGACAGCAGCAGACCGAATCCGAAGAAGCTCACGATGAGCAGCCAGGCTTCGCCGTGAAACAGCTGGGCGATCAACGCGTCCTCACCCAGCCGGCCGGGCACACCGGCTACCGGTGCGCCGCCGCCCTTGCCGGCAGGCAGGCGCAACTCCGCCTTCTGCTCCACCGGCACATAACAGACGCCGACGTCGGCGCAGCCTTGGGATACCGCGGTCAGTACGATCCGCCCGTCATGGCCGCCGGGCGCGACCGGTACCGTGATGCGCACCTCGTCACGGAACACCGCCACTTCACCGAAGAATTCGTCTTTCTTGATTTTTCCTGCGGGCAATCGGGGCTCTCCCTGCGAGGCCGAAGCCGGTTCCATCGTGAAACGGAACTTGTCGCGATACAGGTAATACCCCTTGGCGATGACATAACGCACTTCGACGGCGTCGGGTCCCAACACCCGGGCGCTGAACGCGAAGGCCTTTTCCGGCTCCAGCAGCTCGGGTTCGGCCGCCTGTGCAATCCCACCGAACATCAACAGCGCGACAAATAACCAGCGAAAAATCATTGTGTAATCAGGGTCAGGTTTGCAGGATCGGGATCAGGCAGCGCCGGTCGCGGCCGTTACCCAGTCCAGGTAAGCGGGAAAACCGTGCACCAGTGGGACCGCCACGATCTCCGGGAGTTCATAAGGGTGAACGTCGCGGATTGCGGCTTCCAGTGCAGGATAAGCCGCTGCCGTGGCCTTGATGATCACCGGCACTTCTCGTGCCTCTTCAACCACGCCGCGCCAGCGATAGGTGGAAACGCAGGGGGACAGCACATTCACGCAGGCGGCGAGTTTCTTCTCGACCAGATGACGCGCCAGTTTTTGCGCGGCAGCTTCGTCCGGCATAATCGAGAACACAAGCAGCACAGCGGCCGCTTCAGCGGACATGACGCTGCTCCTGCCGGGCAAGCGCCGCTGCAATGCCTTCATGCACCGTCGGATAACGCAGGCGCACGCGCAATTCCTGCTTGACGCGCGAGTTGGTCAGGCGGCGCGATTCGCTCATGAACGAATACAGCATTTCCGGCAGCACGGCGCGCGCCTCCGCGCGGGGCACGCGTGGGGGACGCGGCAGACTGAAGCGGTCGGCAACGAGGTCGAAATAATCACCCATCTTCTGTGGCGCATCATCGCTGGCGTTGTAACTGCGATTCGCCTGTCCGCGATGCAGGGCGGCAACAACCATGCGTGCCAGATCATCGGCATGGACATGATTGACGTAGGAATCATCCTGCGGCAGTAACGCCGGTGTGCCGCGCTCGATGCGCGCCACCGGCAGCCGGTCCGCCGCGTAAATCCCCGGCACGCGCAGAATGCTGACGCACACGCCAGAACGCGTACCCCACTCCCGCAGCCGCTGTTCGGCATCCGCGCGGCGGCGTGCACGATCCGTCCCGGGCCGCAACGGACGTGTCTCGTGCGTCAGGTCGCCGCTGCAGTCGCCATAGACGCCGCTGGTGCTTATATACACAAAGTGCTGTGGTAGACTGCGGCCCCGCCCGAGCACCGCAATCAGGTGCGCGGTCCGGGTGTCGGCAGTTCCCGCGGCCGGCGGCGGTGCAAGATGGATGACGTCATGCGCCAGTCCTGCCAGTCCCGCAAGTGTTGCCGGCCGGTCGAGATCACCGGTCAATGGCGTCACACCGTGATCGCGCAACGCGGCGCAACGATCCGCATCGCGGACCAGCGCATAAATGCGGTGGCGCGGACGCAGCAGCATCGCGACGCGCAATCCGACGTCGCCGCAACCGATGATCAACAGGCGTTTCATATAGTGTCATATTCTAGCGTAGTCACTCTGCACTGAATTCCGGAAATCAAGTCATGTCCAGGCAGATCACCATCCGTCCCAGCGGCCATGTTTTTCAGGCCCAGGAAGGCGAAACCGTGCTGGAAGCGGCACTGCGCGAAGGATTCATGCTGCCTTACGGCTGCCGCAACGGCGCCTGCGGTTCCTGCAAAGGCAAAGTCATTGAAGGCGCGGTGGATCACGGCAATTTCAGGGACAGCGTGTTGCCTGCAGCGGAGCGCGAGCGCGGTAACGCCCTCTTCTGCCAGGCGCGCCCGCAAAGCGATCTGCTGATCGAATGCCGTGAGATCGGTGCAGTCAAGGACATCACTGTCAAAACCCTGCCCTGCCGCGTGCAAACGCTGGAACTGGTCGCGCCCGATGTGATGCGCATCCGCCTGAAGCTGCCTGCAGCCGAACGGCTGCAGTTTCTCGCCGGTCAATACATCGACATATTGCTGAAGGACGGTACGCGGCGCAGCCTGTCTCTGGCCAAACCGCCTCACGACGACGCGCTGATCGAGCTGCATCTGCGCAACTATGGCGGCCCGTTCAGCCGGCATGTTTTCACGCAGATGAAGGAAAAAGATATTCTGCGTTTCGAGGGGCCGCTCGGCAGTTTTTACCTGCGCGAGGACAGCAATAAACCGGTGGTATTGCTTGCGGGCGGCACCGGCTTCGCACCGATCAAGGCCATCATCGAACACGCCATCCACAACAAGCTGAAGCGGCGCATGATTCTTTACCGCGGTGCGCGCCGCCCTGCCGATCTTTATCTGGATGAACTGCCGCAGGGTTGGCAGCGCGACCATGCGGTCAGCTATGTGCCGGTATTGTCCGATGTTGCAGACGGCGATGTCTGGAATGGCCGCCGCGGTCTCGTCCATCAGGCGGTGATGGAAGACCTGCCCGATCTCTCGGAATACGAGGTTTATGCCTGCGGCGCACCGGCGATGGTAGAAGCCGCGCGCCGGGATTTCACCGCGCGCTGCCGTTTACCCGAAGCCGCGTTTTACGCCGACGCCTTCACGCCGGCAGTGCCTGCAACCAACTGATCTTCAGAGCAGTTGTCGGCGACGTCAGCCGCTTGCACGCTTGATCTGGCCGACCGCGAGCTCTAGGCTGGCGCGATAGTGTTTTCGTGCGTCATCGACGCGCTCCAGCCGGTCATGCAACTGCGCCAGCTCGAGATGAGCCGAGTAAGTCGGCTCTACCGCAACGCTTGCTTCGAGATAACTCTGTGCCTTGCCCCAAAGCTGCTGGCGCGCACAAAGCCGGCCCAAAGTCAGCAGCAGCGCGCCGTCCTTGCGGTGTTCGCGCAGCCAGCGTTCGGCACGCTCAATCTGGCGCAGGGCATTGGCCGATCCGCACTCGCCGTACAACGTCACCAGACCGCTTTCCCAATCAGCATCCAGGCTGCTTTCAATGATCGCGACCGCCTCATCACCAAGCCCCAGAACATTAAATGCCGCGGCGGCGGCGGCCGCCACCGAAGTCTCGCGGCGGTAACGCTCCGGCAGACGCTTCCACAGGTCTTTTAATCCGCCGGCATCACCGGAACGGCGCTCCAGCAATTGCCGCCAGGCATGACGACGTTCCGCCTCCGCCTGATCGGCACTGAACACACCACGTTTTTCCAGCTGGTCGATCAGCGCCGGCGCCAGATCCCATTGTCCGATGCGCTGACGCCCGCGTAACTCCAGGCGCAGCGCCGCGGTGTGTTTGACCGGCAGCAGGGCCAGCGTCGCCAGCGCCTCTTCCGGCCGCCGGTCATCGAGCAGCATTTGCGCCTTGCTAACCACGGTCATCGCATCGGGGCGTCCGGCCTCGGCGCTCAGCCGCTCCAGATACCCGTCGCGCCGGCCGTGGGCGCGTAAGCCGTGCGCCGACTGGGCCGCCACCACGATGCCGATGTCGGCAGGAGCACCCTGCTCGACAGCGCGTGCCGCGGTTTTTTCAGCACGCGCATATCGTCCGGAAAAAAACTCGCGAAGTGCTTCAAGCATCGTGCCGTAAGCGGCTTCACGGCGGCGCGTTTCCCGGAATCGCGCCACGCGCGACGGCAGTTCAACAGCCGTAATCAGCAGACGCAGCAGCAAATAACCGGCAACAAAGCCGGATACGGTCAGTACGATGGCAAAATTCAGCGACAGCTCGATGCGCTGCCCGGGCAGCGCGATCAGCACATAACCGGGGTTGAGGTCGGCGAGCAGGGTCAGGCCCGTCGCCAGCACGCACAGCCCGAGTATCCAGATCAGCCAGCGCATCGCCGTCCGCTCAATTCGACGTCTTGGCGCGCGGCAAGCGCAGCTTGCGCAACGCTTCCAGCGTCTCTGCGAGATCGGGAATGTCGACCTGCACCTGCGCCGCCTGGAGCTTGCGCAGCGTACCGATCATCGCAGTAACCGCCGGATCGCCTTTCTCAAAATGCTTTTCCAGCAGTCCTTGCGCAGCACTCAGATCGACCTGATAACTCTTGGTATCGCGCGACAGCAGGGCCACACGGGCGCCGACCAGGCGCAGTTTGAGGTTCTCACGCAGGAAAAAGGCCTGATCGGGAGCAAGTAACGCAGCGTCCTGTACGCCGGTGCGCTGGATGCGCACCAGTTGCCGGAGTTCCTGCCACATCTCGCCGAGCACCCTTTCCCAGACCGGAGCGCCGGCAAGCGGCGCCGCAGCCGCGGACTTCTCCGGCTTGACATGGGCATCCATCGCCAGCGGCAATTTATCCACGGCAGCAATGACTTCATCGAGCCTGGCGCTGGAACCGTAGATATCGACAAGCGGCAATCCTTTGAGCTTTTCAATATTGCGGGCCAGAGCGCGGCGCAACGCGGCGTAGCGCGGCTGATCCATGCGCTGCAGACGCGCTTCCGCATTCTCCAGCCCGATCAGCGCCGCCCGCACATTCGCGGCAATCTGCAGCTGCTGGCTGGCCAGCAGTACCGACTGCTCAATATCGGCGAAAGCCCAGTCATCACGATTACGCGACAACTCCTGATACAGCGTTTCCAGCGCGACCTGCTGACTTTGTGACTCGGCCAGCTTGGCTTCGAGCACGCCCAGCTTGACCTCCGCCTCGCGCAGCGCCGTCGCGGCCTGTGTGGCGCGCGTACTGGCTTCCCTGTTCTGGGTTTCCATTTCGGCAAACCGGCGCGCGAGATCACGGCGCAGCGTGTCTTCGGCGCCGCGGTTCTGGTACCACTGGTATGCCGAAAAAACGGCCGCCAGCACAGCAAGCGCCAGAGCCAGTGTCGCAAGATTGCCGCCGCGACGCCGTTCCGTAGCCGGATTTGCAGCGCCGGCTGCGTCCTTTAACTCAGTGTCTGCCGGAGGAATATCACGCTCATTCATGACGCGGAGGATAGCATGCGCGCTGCAGTGCTAAGCGCGGCCGAAGTGGCGCAACAACGCATCCATCAGGCTGTCATCGCCGGGTGCGGTCTCGGTGACATTGCGGCAGCCCAGTTCGCGCGCGACCGCGGCGATCCGCGGGTGCGGCGCAAACAGCGGGGTCTGCTGCAGCAGCGGCTGGCCGGAAGGGCCGACCATCGTAAACAGGTTACGCATGCCTTCGCTGCTGGTGATGGTCACGGCATGCAAAACATTGCCGGCCCAGGCTTGCAGCAGCGGCGCCGCGTCGGCAGCGGGTCGGGCACGACGATAACATTCGACATAGTCCACCTGCGCACCACGCGCTGCGAGCGTATCGCCCAACAATTCCCGCCCGCCATCGCCGCGGAAAATGACCACGCGCTGTCCGGCCACTTTCTGCAGTTCTGGCAATTCCAGCAGATGTTCGCTGTCGAAATGGCGTTCCGGCGCAAGAACGCCGGTAACGCCAAACCGTTCGAGTTCACGGACACTGCCCTTGCCGATGGCGGCGACGCGCATCGCTTCCGGCCATTGACGATGCGCCATGACCTGCTTCATCGCCCGTACTACCGCATTGGGGCTGATGAACACGGTGAGCTGATAGTCATCAAGTCTGGTGATGGCATCGAGCAGCGGTTGCAGATCCGGGGTATCGATAATCTCCAGCACCGGAAACAGGATGGCCCGACCACCGGCCGCATGAATGCGCCCGGCCAGCGGGCCGGACTGTTGCGCAGGACGGGTGACCACGATGCCGCGGCCGGCCAGCGGCGGAGCGACGGTCATCACGGGTGCGACAGCGCAGCGAGAATGTCGGCAGCGCCCTGATTTTTCAGGTCGGCAGCCAGCGCGAGACCGACAGCCTCGGCGGTTTCCGGCACACCGGAAGCTTCTCCGCGGACAACCCGGGAACCATTCGGTTCGCCGACCAGCCCGCGCAGACGCAGCTGCCCGCCGGCGATTTCGGCAAAACCGGCGAGCGGCACATTACAGCTACCGGCCAGCGCGCGGGAAAACGCGCGCTCTGCCAATACGCACTGTCGGGTCGGCGGATGTACCAGCGGCGCCAGCAGTTCAAAGACGTCTTTGCGGTCTTCACGGCATTCAATGCCAAGCGCGCCCTGGCCTACCGCCGGAAGGCTTTCTTCCGGCGTCAGCAATGCAGCGATGCGATCGGCCAGACCCAGCCGCTTTAATCCAGCAGCGGCGAGAATGATCGCGCCATACTGACCTTCATCGAGTTTACGCAGGCGGGTCTGCACGTTGCCTCGCAGCGGTTCAATCTGCAGCTGCGGAAAATTCGCGCGCAGCTGACATTCGCGGCGCAGGCTGGACGTACCGACACGGGTCCCTGCAGGCAGTTCGGCAAGGCCGCGATAATCGTTGGAAACAAAGGCATCACGCGGATCGGCACGCTCCAGCGTCGCCGCCAGCGCAAAACCCGGCGGCAGATGCATTGGCACGTCCTTCATCGAATGCACCGCCAGATCGGCGCGGCCATCAGCCAGCGCCTCTTCGAGTTCCTTGACGAACAGGCCCTTGCCGCCGATCTTGGCCAGCGATGTGCCGAGATTACGATCGCCTTCGGTGGTCATGCCGAGAATCGAAACCGTGCGCTGCGGATATAATCGCTGCAGTTCCGCCTGCACATGCCGCGCCTGCCAAAGCGCCAAGGCGGATTCCCGCGTAGCGATGACGATTGCACCGGCTTCGCGCCCGAGATTTCTCTGTATCATATTGATTATATTGAATATTTTAAGCCGCTTCAGGTTCCTCATTGTAACATGCGCACTACTCGGTGCCGCACCGGCCATGGGCCAGTTGCAGCAGGCCGACGATCTGGCACAGGCCGCGGCGGAATCACGCGCCAAACGCGTGCCCGTCATGGTCGCCTTCCTGCAGCAGTCCTGCCCTTACTGCGCCATCGCAAGACGTGATCATCTGCTGCCGCTGGAGGCAGACCCGAGATGGCGGGAGCGTGTGCTGATCCGTGTCGTGGAAACGGATCGCAGCACCGCGCTGCGTGATTTTTCGGGCAACCCGACGACGCATCAGGCATTCGCACGCAAACTTGATGTGCGCACGGTTCCGACGTTGATCGTGTTTGATGGTTCAGGCAATCCGGTCGGTTTGCCGCTGACCGGTCTGCTGACCCGGGACTTTTACCAGCTCTATATCGAACAAGCCATTGAGAACGGTCTGACCAAAATGCGCGGCCGCTGAGCGCGCTCAGCGCGCCAGTTCACGCACCAGATGCTGCTGGCGGCGGCTGACCGGAATACGTTCCTCCAGCCCGGCCAGCAATACCTGCCAACCGCCTTCACCGGTCTCCGCGCCGATGCGTTCAAAACCGCGGATCGCCGCACGCGAGACCAGACAGTTGCGGTGCACGCGCACAAAACGTTCGGCGAATTCCTGTTCCAGCCGCGTCAGTGACTCTTCGATCAGATGTTCTCGCTCCGCAGTGCGCACCGTCACGTATTTCAGTTCGGCGCGCAGATACAGGATGTCACCGACGGGGATCAGATGAACCCTGCCGCGCTCGGCGGCGCTGAGGCAGGTCCGGGGCGCCTGCTGCAACTCGCGCAGCACTCCGGCCTTGGGCGTTATCGTGTTCACCGCCCGCGTCAACGCTTCCTGCAGCCGTACGGCGCGGATCGGCTTCAGCAGGTAATCCACCGCATGCAGTTCAAAGGCGCGGATCGCATACGCATCGTACGCCGTGGTGAAAATGACTGCGGGCGGCCGCTCCAGCTGTTGCAGATGCCGGGCCACCTCGACGCCGTCCATCCCTGGCATGCACACATCTAGCAGTACCACGTCGATGCCGCCCGCCTCCGCTGCTTCCAGCGCCTCGCGACCCGTGGCGACCTCGGCCGCCACCGTTACCGGCAAGGCATCGCTGATATCAGCCAGCAGATCACGCATGCGGCTGCGCGCCGGCAACTCGTCATCGACAATCAGCACACTTAGCGGCGTTACGTTCACGTACGCCCCGTCTTGACGTATGGCATGGCGATGCGCACCTCATAGAGATTGTCGCCCACCCGCGTGGTCAATTCGGCAGCCACATCAAAGTGCAGCTGTAGCCTCTCGCGGATATTTCCCACCGCCATT
>Ga0209358_10001930_pt1 | contig 16095 bp, 10 predicted proteins | sample LauGreFa1BDMLBSN_2_FD_187574 | JGI IMG/M metagenome (GOLD analysis project Ga0209358, IMG submission 187574) | Freshwater lake microbial communities from Lake Michigan, USA - Fa13.BD.MLB.SN (SPAdes) (version 2) | ecosystem: Environmental > Aquatic > Freshwater > Lake | place: Lake Michigan, USA... | reverse complement strand
CACCCCACAGTCAAACCAACTGATTTGATGAGATACTTAATCAATTTAGTTACACCACCAAATGGGACGATTTTAGACCCTTTTATGGGTAGTGGAAGCACAGGGAAGGCAGCGGTGAGATGTGGTCTTAATTTCATCGGCATTGAGAAAGAACAAGAGTATATGGATATAGCATCAGCAAGAATAGAACACGAAAAAAATAAACCAGTTCAGAGTAAGCTATTTTGAAAATACAAACTTCCATAGTATTTGACCATTTGATGAGAGCTGAAGAACAAGGCAAGAAATTGGTTGTACTTCAAGGGGGTTCACGTTCAGGTAAAACATTCAACACACTTATTTGGTGGGTTCAAAAGTTATTACGTGAGAAAGGAAAAACTTTATCAATCGTAAGAAAGACATTACCCTCTTTAAAAAATTCAATCTTAAAAGACCTTATGGAGGTTTTAGAAATGTTTGAATTATACAATCCACAAAAGTGGCACAAACAAGATGGTTACTACGAATTACCAAATGGTTCAATTATCAATTGGACCAGCCTTGATGAACCCCAAAAGATAAGAGGTTCAAAAAGGGATTACCTGTATTGTAACGAAGCAAATGAATTGGACATTGAAGATTGGAGACAACTTATAATGAGAACAGAAGGAATGGTCACCCTTGACCTCAACCCCTCTGAAATTAATTGTTGGGTTTATGAACTTGAAAATCGTGATGATTGTTATTACTTCAAAACAACTTGGAGAGATAATCCATTCTTATCAAAATCTTTGATTGAGGAAATCGAGCGTTTAAAAACCACTGATGAAAATTATTATAGAATCTATTCTCTTGGTGAACGTGGCATTCCCACGACACTTGTGTTCAATACTTGGCAAACAATAGATGACATTCCAAAAGATGCACAACTTCTTGGAAGGGGAATGGACTTTGGTTTCAATTCAGCTACAGCACTTGTCGAGGTTTACAAGAAAGACAATTCATTATATCTCAAAGAATTGTTGTATGTAAGAAATTTAACGATGGGGGATATTATCTATAAAATGAACGAATTTTCAATAGAAAAGACCGATGCGATATGGTGCGACTCCGCTTTACCTCAAAATATCGAGGAATTACGAAGGGTAAGGTATAATGCAAAAGGTGTGGAAAAACAATCAATCCTATCAGGAATTGATAAAATCAAAAGACATCAGATATTCATTTTAAAATCTTCAACTAATATTTTAAATGAATTTGGTTCTTACAAATGGAAGGTTGACAAAGACGGAAAATTACTTGATAAACCTGAAGATGAGAACAACCATACAATCGATGCCATAAGATATGTATTAGATAGTACACTAAATAAAAGACAAGGAAATTATAAAATATTAGTATGATAAAGGTTAAAATTGGAAAGAGAGAAATAGAGATTGAAAGTTCAATGACTGTTGAACAATATCAAAGAATTCAATTACAAAAGATATTCTTGGAAAATGTAAGACCCTCAAAACTATTATCTGTTTACTTGGATATACCAGAATCGGAACTAAAAAATGCAAGCAAAAAAGATGTTGAGTTTGTTGAAGCATTTATCTTCCAAAAACTTACCGATGGTGTTACCAAGGATATGGTGTTCACATTTGAAAAAGATGGGGTGACTTATGGATTTGAAAATGATTGGGGAAAACTTGCTTGGGGTGCTTGGAAAGATTTGGAATTCTTGTCATCACAAGATATCACAGAAAATATACACAAGATATTAGCGGTACTTTACAGACCAGTTACAAAAGTCAAAGGAACAAAATATGTTATCGAACCTTATGACGCAGACACAATTGAAGAAAGAGCAGAATCATTTAAAAAGATTCCTGTAAAGATTTGGTTTGGTTCGGCGCAACTTTTTTTTTTCATAAGCAAAACATACATAGAAGATATAAAGAATTCTTTGGAATCCCAGATGAGAGTTTACAGGATGATGGAGACAGGGACGAAAATATTTCCAAAATGGCTCCGAAAGAAGCTACAGCTAGATTCTATTTTGGAGCGTCAATGGAACTCTGTAAAGAAGATATCACAAAACTTAAGCATATAGATTCGCTTGGGGTGTATTTATGTTTGAATACATTATCAATGTTCAAAGACCGAAAGGAAGCTGAACGAAAAGAAATTGAAAAAATGAAACAAAAACAAAAGCAATGGAAGAATATGTAAGTTTTCATAAGGTCTTGGATTTACTACAATCATTCCAAGAGAATAACCCAAGGTTAAATTCCTTTGGTTATGGTAATTTGGTTGACTTCGGAAAGAACGTTTCAGGTACAACTGTTGTTTATCCATTCCTTTTTATTGTTCCATTGTCAATTCAATATGATGAGAACACAACAACTTATCAGGTAACAGCAATTTTTGCTGACAGATTAAATGAATCTCTTGATAACGAAAAAGATTGTGTATCAGATATGTCATTATGTGCAAGAGATTTGTTATCACAAATCAAACGTGGGGATTTGTTTGGTTATTTTGAAACAACCCTTCCAGCACAGGCTCAACCTTTTATGGAAAGATTTAATGATAATGTGGCGGGAGTTGCTCTTGACCTCAATATCCAAATCTTTGAAGATATAAATGCTTGTGTTCAATACCCCACACCGACTCCCACCAATACGCCTAATCAGCCTACACCTTCTGTTACTGCGAGTCCGACAGTTACTCCAAGTATTACAAGCAGTCCGACAAATACTCCATCGGTTACCCCAACTAACACAATGACTCCGACGAATACTCAAACACCTGGTCTACCTTCGCCGACTCCTACCAACACACCTAGTTCAACTCCTGTTGTTTTAGACCCAGCAAGTTTAAATGCTTTGTGGTGGGTTGATTTCACGGATGCTTCAACACTAACCATAAATTACTTTCCGGGGACTGTTGATAACGCTGATGACAAGATTGCCAATGTTGCTTTCTCAGCATCAACTTTATTTGGACCTGGTTATAATGCGACTGGTTATAACGGGGTTTCTGGTGATACACAAACAAATGCTGTTCCACTTGAAAACCAATTAGGAACTTATACAGGACATAAAGACGGATTTACTTGGTTTGGAACACTTAAAGATGATGGTGTAAGTCAAAGAGGGGGATGTTTGGTTGAAAGTTATGATGGTGGATTCCCATCAGGTACAAGAGTATTTTTTGTGAGAGATACAAACACTCCACCTTATACTTGGTATGCAAGAGTAAGATTACAAAGTGGTTCTGATTTGGATTTGGGATTCAATCCAGTTTTATCTGCTTGGACTTCTATTGCTGTAAGAACTTGGACGCAGAGTGGAACTGTTAATCTTGAAGTTTGGGAAAATGGTTCACTTCTCACATCTACAAGCGCTGCTGGTCAAGCACTTTATACTTTATCAGACCAACAATTTAGATTGGTATTTGACGGAGGAATAGATTTCAATACAGAACAATTCTATTTTGATAAAAAGTTGAGTAATTCTCAAATGACATCAATGTTCACATATTTCAACAACAAATACTGATGGAAGAACAAGAAGTATATTTGAAACAAATAGCAGACCTTTTGTATGATGCGATTCAAACACAATTAAGAATCCCATATAGAAGTGAAGGTTATTATGGTGGTTTCAAAAGGGGAAGGTCACCAAGAATTGCATCAAGTCAAATGATAAATTCTTTGAGTGTAAATGTTCTTCAAGATTTCGAAAGTGGTGAACCAATTATTGTAGCTTCTTTCGATACTGACCCTGACTTCCTACCTGAAATGATTGACCAAGGTAGAAAACCATCATTCAAATATCCACGACTTGAAGCTATCGAAAGATGGATAAGAATCAAACCTGTTTATTGGAGAAATGAAAGGGGAAGGTTTACAAGAGCTTCGATGAATACAAAAAGATTTTTAATAGCCCGTTCAATAAAAGAAAAAGGATATAAGGGAATAAACTTTTTTGAGAAAGCACAAAATGAAGTTATCGATGAACTTGTTCTCAAAGGTGAAGAAGCAGCAGCTGCATATTTTCAATTCCTTATTGATAGAGATTTAGTACAATTATTTAGATAATATGGCAACATTCATACAAAAGACACCTTACGAATTTCAACCCACAAAATCAGATGGGATTTATTGGACTGTATCCGCAGACACAGCCTCACAACCAAAGTTCAGATATGTTTATAATCTCTATGTAAACGATTATCCTGTCTTCCAAGGTAAAGCAACCCCAAACCCATCCAATCTTGGTATCATCGATGTATCAAGAGTACTAAACAATTATGTTCTAAATGCGCCAATAAGTTATTATCAAACTACACCAATTTTTACACATCAAACTGGTGTATTCTCAAGACCATATACAAACGAAGTTGTTGATTATTATATCAACGTAGGAGAAGAATATGCTGATTCATTTATCGGAGCTACCACGGGGTATACAGGGATTGGTACTCAAGTCGGTAATCCAGGAGTAAGAAGCTCCACACACAAAGCATATTTGGGGACATATAACGTTAATAGAAGGAGTAACTTGCCTTATCTTAACATTGGGCAGTATACTCTTTCTGGTTCCCCAAGTCCTGCGTTTCCAAATACAACAAATTGTCTTTTCCTTACAAACGCACCAAGGATAAGAGATATAAGTTTGGATGAATATTCAACCCTATCTTTCACAAACGGGGATTTGGGAGGTCAATATCTTTCTGAACCATATTATGTCAAATATACTTTTTATGACGCTGGTGGGTTTGAGATTACTTCCTATTCATATTCTAATACAACTGATAATGGTGGTGGACCAATGACAAGTTGTACTCAAAACTATGTTGACTACACTTATACTGGAACACAGATGTACAACATCTTAAACGTGGGTGTTGGTCCAAAAAACATTTATAACTTTCCTCCAGGAACTGCTTATTATCACGTTCAATTATATGGACTTTCAACTGCGGTCACGCCGACTCCCACTGCCACACAAAATGCGACGCCCACTCCGACCCCCACCATTTCAGTTACCCCAAGTATTACTCCGTCTGAAAGAATTCCTGTTTGTACTTGTAAACAATATTCTGTTGAGAATTATGGAGGATATACTTTTGAGGTATCCTACCAAGAGTGTGATACTTTGGCTGTAATAAGTTTCTTCCCTGACCCATTCACAACTTACATATTCTGTGCTTGTGAGGGTTCAATAGGTTACGAATTTGGAAATCCTGTTACCGTTACAGACCTTGGAGCTTGTCCAAGTCCTGCGCCGACGCCGACTCCTACCCCAATGTCAAAGTATGTGTATGTGAGAGATTGTTGTACACTTACAACTGAATATCAAGTTACCGTTGATTCAACCTTATTTGTAAATGATGTAATTGCTGTATCGGGTCAATGTTGGACGATATATGCACTTGGTGGTAATGGTGGAAATGGTGATTGGACAAACGCAGCAGAATATACAACTTGTAATGAGTGTATTGCTCAATATCCTTGTCCAATTGAGGTCGACCCTCCATCAATTACCAAACCAGCTGTTGAACCAGCACAATTCGTTCCATCAGGGGGAACATCTCCTTGTTTGTCTTATGTTCCAGTATCGGAGATATTCCAATTTAATGTGATTGGAAATTGCAATTTCTTTGAGAATGATATCATAATGTTTAAGAACAGATTTGGTTGTTGGGATTATTTCAGATTCCAAAAATATAGAAGTGAAGGTCTTGGTATTGAAAGAAGCACTTATGGTCAAATGAATAATGCTTGGGGTTCATCAAATCCAATTAAGACAACTTATTCAAGAGGAACAACAGATTATCAAACAACCATAACCGAAACACATATTGTAAATTCTGGTTACATCAATTTCCCTGAATTTGTTTGGTTGGAAGAACTCTATACAACAAATGATGCATATCTTATTCAGGAAGACGGAACATTATTCCCAATCAATATTGTGGGTAATGATTTTGTGAGAAAGACAAAAGGTACAAGGACAATGTATAACCTTGAATTAACTTACGTATACTCAAATAACATTCGACTCCTGAACTCATAAGATGAATACAACCCTATTAGTTTTAGCAGATGATGACAAATGGAAAGAACTTGATTTATTTGAGGACTTATCCATCAATGTCATAATTCAAGAGACAGATATTACAGATGTAAAATCTAGAAGGAGTCCCTATTCCAAAACTTTCCAAATACCAGGAACCTCCATCAACAATGATTTTTTTGAACATTTCTATGAGGTAAATGGAACTGGATTTGACCCACTTACAAAAAGACAATGTGTTGTACAATACAGAGGTACAGATATTTTCAAAGGATTTTTAAGGTTAAATGCTGTTGAGATTGTTGGTGACAATATTCAATATGAGGTTTATATCCTATCTGAAATAACAGATTTTAGTTCAATTATTGCAGAGAAGGAATTAAAAAAACTTGATTGGAATAATTACAATCACATACAAGATTATACAACGGTAACAACATCTTGGTATGCTAATAGTGGTGATACACAGGGACTCTTCGGTGGGGATATTTTATATCCGATGATTCACTACGGGTTACAATATCAAACTAGTACAGGTTCATCTTCAACCTTCCAGTTTGCAATTAACACCACAGGAAATACGGGTATCGATTATTCGGGGTCATCAGTCAACCCAACATATTTCAAACCTTCTATAAGGTTGTATGCAATTTTAAACAAGATATTCTCTGATAGTGGATATCAAATTGTATCTGACTTTTTTGATTCCCCATATTTTAAAAGCATCTATGTTGACCTTGCAGCAAATGGAAAGTTGGGAGCAGAAACAGCATCAGGAAAAACGAATCAAAATATTTTTAAGGTCTATGGTAATGAGTTACCGAATGCACAGAAATTCTATTATTCCAATGGAGCCATACAACAAATAAATTTCGGAAGAATAAGTTCAACAGATGGATATGACCCATCATTAAACTTTAACGAAACATTTGGTGTATATCAAATACCAGTTTCAGGTGATTATTCTTTTGAGTTCAGAGCCAAAGTAAATCAGTTATTCTCAAACAACTATGTGTCAACTTATTGGGGTCTTACAATATTCAAGAGTACAACAATAGCAGGATTATCAAATCCTGCCACAAGAACTGCTGTTGGGGGAACTCCTGATACTTATTTCGCTTTAAATTACAGTAACTCAAATAACCATCGAATATTCATCAATAATGTTTCATTAAGTGCTGGTGATTACATTGGTCTATTCATAAGATTTAATACATCAGGTAGTTCAAATAGAAATGCTGGTCTTTGGGTTGGACCTTATGATTGGGCATCATTCAACTATGGAGCAAGATGGGAACTCTATAATTCCCCAACTTTCATCACCAATAATTTGGTAGATATGAAACTCCAAATCCCTGATACATCAGCTTTGGATTTCTTCAAAGCAATTGTTAAGATGTTTAACCTTGTGGTTACCCAAACTGATAATCCAAAAGAGTTTAGAATTGAACCATTCAATTGGTACTATTCACAGAACTACGCAAACAAATTGGATTGGACACCAAAGATTGATACCAAAGAACCATATAAATTAGAGCCAGTAAATTACCAATTACAAAAAGCGTGGAATTTTCAATACCTTTCTTCTGAGGAAGAGAACCTCGGAAAACTATGGGAGGGCCAATATGTAATTCCATTTGGAACAAAACAATTTAGAGCTATTGGAGATATCCTCCAAGGAGAAGAAACAATTGAGTTTCCATTTAGACCATTACCATCAGATGTAATATCAGGGTCAACAAATATCATTATTCCAATGGTATATGACTTTGATATTGCAACGGGTAAAGAAATACCATACTCACAAAAGAACCATATATTCTTTTGGTGTGGGAATAGATATTTCTATGGTCAATCAGGATATACTCAACCAAAAACTTGGTGGTTAACATCGGGAGCCACTCCTGTTGAATGGACAACTTATCCTTGTGTTAACCATTTATCGACACTAGATTCATTAGACCCCGAAAATATTTCTGATTTAAACTTTGATAAATCTTTTGATTTCTTTGGAAACACAAATTCAGGAATTCAGCAGTTTACATCATACAATCTTTATCAAACATTTTGGGGTGACTATTTCACAAATCTTTATTCTCCTGAAGTAAGGAGATTGACAGCAAGATTTATTTTCAATCCAATTGAAATTGGGGCACTTGATTTAAGAGATAGAATATTCATCAAAGATTCTTATTTCACCATTGAAAGATTAAATGAAGCAGACCTTGTAAATTGGAAATCAACAGAAGTATCCCTTATCAAAGAGGTTGTGGCTTACAATAAAATTGAACCACCATCACCTGACCACTCAATTTATCCAAACCAACCATATCCTGCTTCAGGTGCTGTTTATAGTTTGAGTGCTTATGTATCTACGGACCAATTCTCCATATGTACAAATTCAGTTACAGGACAAACCATCTATGCTTCAACCCCTTCGATATCAGGATTTACTTATGTATATCAGGATGCACTTGGAACACCATATCCGATTGGATATTACGTTCAAGAGACAACATCATCAACTGTTTATAGTACGGTCAACTATTTGGGTCAGGTACTTCAAAATGATTGTTAAATAATATCTAACTAAAGTATTTATCAGTATGGCTAAAAAAATTGCATTAGAGCTTGAGATTGGTGGTGTAAAAAAATCAGTCAGTTCAATAAGTGAACTTGAAACCGCTATTAAGGAAGCTAATGATGAACTCAAGAAGTTAGACATTGGTTCTGCAGGATTCAATAAGTTACAAGGGGAAATCAAAAAGGCTAAAGACCTATCTGAAGATTTACAAGAAAGTTTAAAAGGACAGGATTTAGAAAAAAGGGTTGGAGCTTATGCTAAAGTTGGTTCAGCAATTGTAAGTTCATTTGCTGCGGCTAATGCGGCAATTGCTTTGTTTGGGGAAGAGAACGAAGAGGTTGCCAAAGCGGCAGCCAAGGCTCAATCCGTTTTAACGATAGCACTTACTGCTCGTGAAGTGGCAGAGGGAGCGGTAGCCATCAAGACCGTTGCGGCGAATATTGCGACAACGGCATCTGCTGCGGCAGCAGGGGCTGCGACAACAGCGACAAGAGCTCTTTACGCCACTCTTGCAGCGAACCCTTATGGAGTAATTCTTGCTGTGATTGGAGCGGTTGTAGCAGCTCTTATTGTGTTTACAGATGAGTCAGAAAAACAAGTAGACATTCAAAATGAATTAGCAAAAGCAACATCTGAAGAAGCCAACGCTCTTTCAAATTCTCTTATAATCCTTACACAATTTAATGGTCAAAGAGATTTACAAAATAGGGAGATTGAAAAACTGAAAAAAGAATATCCTGGTTTTAACGCATTTATTGACAAAGAAAATAAGTTAAACCAACAGGGTGTTAAATTTATTCAATTAAAAATCAAACAATACGAACTTGAAGCTCAAGCGAAATTGGTTACACAAAAAATTGCTGAAAACTCAATTAAGATTCTTGAGATTGAAAGTAAATCGATATTAGATAATGTATCATTTTGGGAAAGTGCTTGGAACGTTATCAAAACTGGTGGTCAAATAAATGCATCTATTACGGAAGATTTTAAAACAGGTATTGAAAATCAAAGAAAAGAAATTGAAAGTATTACCAACGAAAATGAAAGATGGAGAAAATCTTTATCTGACATTTATCTTCAAACTGATGATGTATTAAAACAAATCAAACCTTTTGAACAAACATTAGAAGTACAAGTTCAAACTGAAAAAGATTTGGTTAATACACAAGATAAGAAAAAGAAATTACAACAAGACATCAACTCAGCAAATGAAAAGGGATTCAAGAGTACAATTGATTTAGCAGGGGCTGTCAAAAAACTCGATGAATCATTCAAAAATTATAATCAAACTTTAGACAGAATAAGTAAAATTGAATATGATGCACCCATTATTGAACAACTTAAAAAGATTGAACAGGCAAGAAGGGAAGCTGCCAAAGCATTACTTACTGATGTTCAAAATATTAATCAATCTTTGAATGAAGTTGCGGCAGGGGCTATTCCTGAAGACCAATTAATCAAGATTTTTCAGGATTTAAGGGGTAGATTGGAAAATGAATTTACGCTTATATCGGGAGGATTACCAGGAAACTTTGCTGCAATTTATGAAGAATTCATAGCCAACAATGACAAACTATCAATTGACCAAAAGAAATTATTATCTGATTTGGTTGATGCCTACAAAGATGTTTCAAAATTTGTTATCAATACACCAGGTTTTGTTCCTTATATCAAAAATCTAAAAGATGTAAATGTAGCTTGGGATGATTTTACAGAAAAAGGTAAGATGGCTTATAAGGAAGGTGATGCACTCTTACAAATCATTGGTGACATTAGTGCTGCTAGTGGAGAATTCAGATTAGAGTTTGGAAAAGATTTTCAAATTACACCAATCAACTTTGACCCAAAGACAGTTAAAACAAATGCTCAAGCTTATATCCAACAACTTCAAGTTTCCTTATTTAGACCAATAGGTGAGGCTTTAATAAAAGAACAAATAGACCTTGAAAATAAGTTATTATCAATAACAACTGATGCAGTTGCAAAAGCAGAAATTGAAGGTAGATTGAAATCTCTAAAAATTCAATTAGAAGAATTTAAGAAAACAGGACAAATAACTGGTGAAACAACCAAGGTTACAACTCAAGTTATAAATGAACAGGTAGTTAAAACAACTGACAACTTTATAAAATTTGTAACCACTATTACAGCAGCTGAACAAAAGTTTTTAGTTGTAAATCAGGAAGTTGACAAACTTACAAAGACATTAGCTGGCAATGAAAAAGGATTATCCCAAGCAATAGGTGGGGTTGTCACACAAAACATTGATAAGATTCTGAATGTTATTTTCAAGGCTAGAACTGAAGAAGGAAAACTTGAAGAAAGGTTTACAAAACAATATCAAAGCAGTGAAGTTGAAAGAGCAAATTTCAAGAATCTTTTATTACAGCAAGGTGTTAATGTTGAGAAAGCTTCATATGAAGATTTACTTCAAGCCTATATTGCTTACAAGAAAAAAGAAGGTGAGGTTACAGAAAAAAGTGAACAAGATAAGAGAGAGAAATTCAATAAAACTTTAGATGATATTGGAAAAGGAATTCAATTGTTTCAAACTAGTTTGAATGAATTGTCATCGGTGGCTAGTGAAAGAATCCAAGCTGATTTGGAAATGTTAAAAGTTGCGGAACAAAAAGCTTTACAACAAGTGGTTGGTGATAGTGAAACAGCGGCTGAAAAGAGATTAGAAATACAAGCAGAATATGAGGCTAGAAGAAAAGAACTTGAGAAGAAAGGTAGAGTAACCGCATTACAATTTTCATTAGTTCAATCTATAGCAAACGCAGCACAAGCAATTACCGCTTTGTGGACAAATCCATTCGTAGCTGCGAATCCAATCTTGGGTGCAATACAAACAGCCCTAATAGCAGGTGTGACCGCAGCACAGATTGGAATTATCCAAGACCAAATACAAACGGCACAAGCACTTCGTAAAGGTGGATTAGTCAAAGCCCAAGGGGGAATGTTGTTATCTGGTCCAACCCACGAACAAGGAGGAATTCCTTTGGCTCAAATGGGAGTAATCGCAGAGGGACAAGAAGCAATAATAAACAGAAATTCACTTATCAACTACAGGGATTTATTATCAACAGTAAACCAAGCTGGTGGTGGTCGACCACTCGTGGTTAATAGTTTTGATGATACAAGAATTGTGGAGGCAATAGCTCAACAAAAACAGAAACCATTAAGAGCATATGTATTACAAAGTGAAATAACTAATGAACAAGCTCTATCAAAAAGATTGGATGACTTGTCAAAAATATAATTTATGGGACTTAAAGTAATTGAATTATTGGTTGATGATTCCTTAACAGGTGAAACAAGAGTTGAAGAAATTGCTCTTGTGTTACAACCAGCTATTGAAACTGAATTTGTATTTTTCAATAAACAAAAATTCCAAGAGAGTTATTCTGATTATCCAGAGTCAGTAAAGAATAATGCATTGAAAGCTGTTAAATGGGCTGAAGAAAATGGATGGGGTTCTTGTGGTACAAATGTCGGAAAACAGCGTGCAAGCCAATTGTCAAAGGGTGAACCTATTTCCCTTGAAACGATTCAAAGAATGTATTCTTATCTTTCAAGACATAAGGTGGACCTTGAGACATCAAAGACCTATGAAGATGGTTGTGGATTATTGATGTATGATGCGTGGGGTGGAACTGATGCACTTGACTGGTCAGAAAGAAAACTAAAACAAGTTGAAGAGAATATGGGTTATGACCTTGGGTCATTAACCCCTTGGTCGCAAACATCAGGTACAACAATTACAGAAAAGATGTTGGAAGAAAATCCTTGTCAAGAAGGATATGTTGCTTATGGAACTAAAATGAAAGATGGTCGTGAAGTTCCAAATTGTATTCCAAAAGAACAGATGTCAATAGATGGTAATGGATGTGGATGTGGTTGTTGGGATGATGGAACTTATCCATTCCCAAGTGATACAATGTATTTTGAAAATATAATGATTAACGGATTACCCGTTTTCGAGACAATAGAGGAAGCCGAACAATATGCGGATGAGATGGGTTGTGAAGGAACGCACGTCCATACAATCGACGGAAAAGAGTATTATATGCCGTGTGAGATTCATCCTGAATCAATGTGTGGTTGTGGATACAATGATAAGTCAATTGAAGAAGTTCCATATTATTTTTCCGATTATACAGAAGAAGAATATGAAGCAGCAAAACTTTTAAAATACCTCAAAGATACTGATTACCAAAAATTTGAAGCTGTTGTGGCAGGAATGAATGGGGCTACAGAACAAGAGGTCTATGCAAGAAATCATAGAAGTGCTACCCCATATTTTAGATATGATAGAATCCTTACTGGTTCACCAGACAGAGATTTCTGTACATCAATAGAAGGAAGATATTTTAGAAGATTAGAAATAGATTTATTAAGAGATACAAATAGAGATTTTGGTCACAATAGAGAACCATATTCAAAATGGTTATACAAGGGTGGTCCAAATTGTGTTCACGCTTGGAGAAAGTTTTTATTCCAAGGAAGAAACAAAGTTGATGAAGGAATGGCTCAAGGATTAGCAGGAACACCTCCAAAATCAATGCCAAATAACGGGTACTATTCCGAGGAAACAAAGAAGAAATCTGAAAAAGCATATGCAATCTCTCAATCTCAACAGATGTCAAGACAATCAAGTTCTGTAATCATTGTTGATGTAGATGATACGCTTCTTCGTGGGGGAGCAGCAATTGAAAAAACAAAATCTTATATCAATAAGAAATGGGATACTCATAAGATTGTTGTTGTATCTGGTAGACAAAAAAGTGATGAAGGTCAAACAAGAAGACAACTTGAAAGAGCGGGGATAAAGTTTGATGAAATATATTTATCAGATTTCCCTGTAGGACCAAACGCTTCAAGAGCATTTAAAGAATATAAAGTTAAAGATTTGATATCAAGAGGATATTCAATTGTTGAAGCAATTGATGATGATTCAAATATAAGAAGAGATTATACCAAACTTGGAATAAAAGCAATTTCCCCAAATTCAGTTGGTGAATTTGTCAAACAAGAGTTCAGATTGGATGGGGAAAAAAGAATGGTTTATTCACCAGCAATGAAACCAGGAATTCTTATTCCAAGAATTGATGAGGCTACAAGAGAAAGATATTTTGTAACATTTAGACCAGAGACCATTGAAAAGATGGCTCAAAGATATATGATTGATAAAAGAAGTGGTGGAGGTCATACCAATTATGAACATTCAGATTTGAAATTTGAAAATGTTTATTTGGTTGAATCGTGGATTGTAGACGGAGAACAAGATAAAGCATACTCACTCGGATATACCAAAGAACAAGTTCCAAGTGGAACTTGGATGGTTGGATTCAGAATCGATTCTGATGAAGTATGGCAAATGATAAAAGACGGAGAAATAAAAGGGATTTCAATTGAAGGAAACTTCGAATATTCATTTAAAAAGGAAGATAATTTTACATCATCCACAAGTGATGAATATTTACTAAAAGAAATCATAAACATTATAAATCAAATTAAGTAATATGAACGCAACTCACGCAATTGATAAGATTGTACATTTACTAGGTTTGAAATTCAAGAAAGAACAATTCTTCAAAACAGTATTGGAAGACGGAAAAACAGAGGTTACCAACAATCAAGAGGGTGAACTCCAAGTCGGTCAGACATTATATGTTGTGGGGGATTCGACTTTGACACCAGCACCTACGGGTTCTCACAAAACAAGAGACGGAATTATTGTGACAGTTGATGAAGAATCAATCATCACAAAATTGGAAGTTTTGGGTAGTGAAGAAGAGGTAGAAAAAGAAGAAGTGGATGAAGAAACTCAAGAGGGTTTAGCATTCACTGAAGCTAGAGATGCACAGGGTCAATTATTGGAATCACCAACTTTTGATGTTGGGGAAAAAGTGGAAGTTGTCGGACCAGATGGTGAGAAGTCACCAGCTCCTGATGGCGAACACCAAGTTGTCCTCAAAGATACAAGTGGTAATGAAAATAAGATAAGAATTCAAACTGTAGACGGTGTCATTGTTCAAAGAGAAAATGTTGAACAAATGAAAAAGTACAAGATGGAAAAATATCCTTGGGATGAATGCATAGCTGACCAGGTAGAAAAGTATGGTGATGAAGAAATCGCCAAAAAAGTATGTGGTGCAATTAAAGCAGGAAACTTTATGGAGATGCCAGGTGCTCCTGATTTGGACATCGAAATGGCAAAACAAGAACTTGTACGTTCAGTATTCTCAACACAAGTAACTAAAGAAATTGATGATATCAAACAAGGTATTACTGAAATTCTTGGTGTTGTTGAAACACTCAATGGCAAATTCAAAACGGAGTTATCGGATTTAAAATCTGATTATCAAGCTTTCAAAAATTCACCTGAAAGAAAACCAGTTGAAAGAAAGACAGATTTCAAAGAAACATTCGATGATTTTAGAACAGAATTCTTAAAACAATTAAGAAACTAATAAACAAAAATTTAAATTAAAAACAAATATGAAAAACGTTAAAAACGAAAAGTTTTCATATAACCTTTCAAACCTTTCCCCTTGGATTGACGAAAACGCAACAGATATGTTGATTAAATCAATCTTGGGTGAAGTATTACCTAGATATGCGACAATTCGTCCAAACATCAAAGGTACTCAACAAGTTGGTTGGTTAGAAAACGATGTGATTTTCCAAGATGGTTCTTGTGGATTTTCACCAACAGGTGATACAACCATAAACCAAGTTACAATTCAAACTTGCAATAAGAAGGTTAACCAAAGCCTTTGTGCTTATGACCTTTATGATTACTTCTTGAGTCAGAGATTATCTAACTCAAATTTCCAAGAGAGTGTTCCGTTGAGACATACCTTAAGCGGAACAGAAAAATCGGAAGAATTGCTGGAAACTCTTTAACCAAGACAATCAGCAGCCGAGCCTGATGGGGACATCAGGAAGGTTCATCGACTAACGGTATACAGGTAGAACACCAATGAAACCGACACGAGCATCCGACACCGATAAAAAGGTGATGATATAGTCAAAACACTACAAATAAGGTTAAAAAAGAAAGTAGTGAAATCAGAGATAAACAACTCTGGTAGATAAAAAGAAAGTGTTGAGGAATTGATTATGACTGATATTTCAAACAGAATCGCTGATTCTATTGAAAAGCAGTTGTGGAGAAACACTACAGCAACTGGTGGTACTGAATACAACAGTCAGTGTTTTGATGGAGTTTTGGCTCTTGTTACTTCAGGTAACGGTGCAACTCAAGTTGCTTACACAGCGGCTACATCATCTAACGGTTTGACTGTATTCTCAACTTACTATGAGAATATCCCAGCTAACGTATTACACAGAAATGACCTAGTTATGTTCTGTTCTTATTCTGACTATAGAGGTTTAGTAGCTTCTATGAGAAACTCTTCTTACATCAACTTGTTCGCATTTGATGACGCTAGA
>Ga0209358_10001927_pt1 | contig 16106 bp, 20 predicted proteins | sample LauGreFa1BDMLBSN_2_FD_187574 | JGI IMG/M metagenome (GOLD analysis project Ga0209358, IMG submission 187574) | Freshwater lake microbial communities from Lake Michigan, USA - Fa13.BD.MLB.SN (SPAdes) (version 2) | ecosystem: Environmental > Aquatic > Freshwater > Lake | place: Lake Michigan, USA... | reverse complement strand
TGCAGGGCGACCTCTACGTTTTGCAGGTGCAGTTGCTTTCGCTTTAGCAGGTGCTTTCGCTTTTGCTTTAGCAGGTGCTTTTGCTTTTGCTTTAGCAGGTGCTTTTGCTTTAGCAGGTGCTTTTGCAGGAGCAGAAGCCATTGCAGGAGCAGATGCTTTCGCTTTTGCAGGGCGACCTCTACGTTTTGCAGGTTTAGATTCTTTTTCAGCAGATTCTCCGATTGCTTTCTCACGTTTTACCAATCTATATCCACCTTTAAGTCGATTCTTTTTAAGGATATTTCCGCATCCATCAATCAACTCTTTACGATTTGCTTTTCTTCCGATTGCCATTGTTATTTGTTTTACTTGTTTATACTTATTAATTTTTTAAATACCCCAAAGGTCTTTTAGTTCTTCTCTTATAACTTTACCATTCTTGTAAGCCATAACACCAACAAGTGTTATTAGAGAAGCAAAAAAAGTTATGTTTATAATTTTATTTTTATTCATAACATTACATCAATTACGTCTTAATTAAGACATTAAAAACCGTTAAATTTTGTAGGGTAATTAAAACAGAAATTGGAATAACCTATTTGTAAGGCTTCCATTTTTATTCGTTTTAATTAATAAGAAATATCTTTGTTCAATGTCAAAAATAATACTTTTTTTTATAAAGAACATTATTTATGTTTTTTTTATTAAAAAAATGCAATTTTTAATTGTTAATAAATACTCCCTATCCCTTGTCATTGTTGAGATTTAAAAATCTCAATTTATATATAAAATAATTGATAAAATCACTTTTTTTATCAATAATTAAAATTCAATAAAATCATCGTAATTATCATCAATATATTCTTTTAAAGAAACCTTATTTTTAAACATAATTGGATAACTCATATTGGTAGAAGTTAAATCTAATTGTTTATAGTATATTTCAAAAGAAATAGTTTCATAAGGATTTAATTGATATTGATTAATGTACGTTCTACCATCAAATATTATGTTATCCACATTTATTTCTCCAATATTACCTTGTTGCTGATAAGCACTAACTTGGTTAATTGGGAAATTAGGCATAAATACTTGATTACCATTTGAATCAATCTTTGTTAACTGAACCTCATTATTTAATTGATTTTGATTTTGAACCAATAATCTTATTAACTGAATAGATATAGGCTCATTATTCAAATTGTTTACAAATGAATTATAATTTGATGCTCCTGTAATGTAATAATTTGAAGAATATACATTTGCAGTTGTATATAATTGTAAATTAGTTGAACCACTAAAATCACCTACAAGTAATTGATTATTATATGGATTAAATTCTAATACAATAAATGTACTTATCGTAGTTATAAGTCCTAACTCTAAATTATTTAGTGGATTGAAATAAATTACACTTGTATTTACATAAGATAAATACATTAAATTTTGGTTAGAATCAAATGCTAACGTACTTGTATTTGAAACCTCACTAAAAGAAGTGGATAGTAAAAAAGTATTAGTATTAGTATCAAAAATATCAATACTATTAGTTCCTGCTTGTGGCGAAAATATTTCTCCATTTAAAGGACAATATGATGCTCCAAAAGAAGGCATAGGTGCAAATGAAGGAAAAGGTACTGCAATATTCACAAATGTATTTGTAGCACAATCTATGTACTCCATAGTATTTGTTACGTTATCACCAAAATAAACTCTATTTTGTAAATTATCGTAAACAATAAAATATGGTTGTGGTGAAGTAGGTATTGTTGTGAAATTCAAAGAAGAATCCAAACAAACTACAAAACCTATATTTGTTGAAATATAAAGTGAATTTTCGGCTGAACAAAATACACCACTAACCCAATTCGATATTGGTGAAACTACCGATGCAATAATTGTGTAATTAGAACAATCAATTATTTTAATTGTGGTACTTGTTAATGGTATAACATACAATGTGTTATTTATAGAATTATAAAATAAATCCCTACTTGTGTTTATAAAAGGAAACCCTAAAGTTATAGTAGTGATATAATTATAATTTGAATCATATACATACAATAAATTAGAAGCACTTTGCCCTACAAAAATATCTCCATTTGATGTGTTAAAGGCAGTTTTATATGCTCCAAAAGGAGTAGAAAATGTACCTAAAGAAGTATTAGCAGGATTACTAATAGTTGGATTTGTAGTAACAGGAGATAAATTAGCAGTATTAAACAAATTCAAATATAAATTTTGATTTGTAGTATTTACTACATTAAACTGAACTACATTCTCATATTTTTCGTCTATTATTTTTTCTATTTCGCTATCCATAATTCTAATTTAATACACAGATTTTATAATTCGATAAAATCCGTATAATTTTTATTAATATATTCTTTTAAAGACACTTTTTCCTTAAAGAATATTGGATATGTTTTAGTCGCACTTAATCTATCAACTTGTCTGTAAATAACCTCGAAACTTACTACCTCATTTGGATTAATTACATATTGATTTATATATGTTCTTCCATCGAATACCATTCCATTCAACATAATTTCAGCAATATTATTATTTTGGTCAACATCAATTTTGTTAATCGGAAATTCGGGAAAGAATACTTGATTACCATTTGAATCAATCTTAGCAAATTGTAATTGATTTGATAATTGTTGTAGTGTTAATGATAATATTCTTATTTCATCAACAAATATTGGCTCAAAATTTAAACTATTAACGAATGTATTATAGTTTGTTGAACCACCTATAAAAAAAGGTGTTGCAGTAAATGTAACAATAGAATATAAAGAACCACTAATATACATTGTATTAGTAGTATTGTTATAAAGAACATCAAATGTTTCTGCCGATGTGGAACTTAATGATTGTACTGAAACTGAATTATTATTACTACAATCTATTACTGCATATTGAGAAGCATTTTCATTTGCATCTGTAATAAATATCTGATTTGTATTTGTGTTCAACGCAGAATACAAAGGTGCAAATGTATATGATGCAGGTATTGTAATAGATGAAGAATAAGTATCTGTTGAAGTATCAACAACATCAATTACTGAATATAAATCGCTTATTACATACAATGAATTATTTGTAGCATTATATTGTAATGATTTAGCATAGTTATTTACATTTGGTAAACTAACATTAATTAAAACCAAAGTATTGGTTGAACAATTTATTTTTTGAACGTAAGAATTTAATATGTCAAAAACATAAATATCATCATTAGTAGTTACCTGTGATAAAGCAGGTGAATAAAAGAAATTGTTCGCTAATAGAATAGTAGTTACAAAAGTATTTGTAGCACAATCAAGAACCAATATTTCAGATTTACTTAATGTACTATCTTTAGTTAAATAATACATATAATCATAAGTAGCATTATATGTAGATGAATATGTTCTTTGAGTAGCAACAGGTAAAGTAATAAAATTTTGTAATATACTTTGTCCATCACCACTTATCTGAATTAAATATCCTGCATTTGCAACAGAACAATAAAAAGAATCATTTGATGGGCAATATTGAATATCAGAAGGTAAACCAACACCTTGAACCTGCAATATCGTACTTAAATTCCCATTACTTTCTAATTTTGTAAAAAATAGACATTGCCAATTTCTATAAGTAGTAAAAACACCACCAACAAAAATACTACCATCTGTATTTACTAAAATACTTTCAATTAAACCACCTTGAAAACCTGTTAAAGCATCAAATGAAGAATCAATAGTACCATTTGAATTTAATCTGTTTATTTGTTGAGCATTTGTTGATTTATATGTAGTGAAAGCACCACCTACAAATATTTTACCATCTGACTGAACGACTATTTCATTTACAAGATTATCATATCCTATTGAATTATCAAACGAAGTGTCTTTTGTTCCATCTGAATTTAATCGAATGATTCTATTTGCACTAACCCCTTTGTAAGTTGTGAAATTACCACCAACAAGTATTTTTCCATCTGATTGAAGTGCTAATGCTTCTACACTATTATTAAATCCTATTGAATTATCAAACGAAGTGTCTTTTGTTCCATCTGAATTTAATCGAATGATTCTATTTGCACTAACCCCTTTGTAAGTTGTGAAATTACCACCAACAAGTATTTTTCCATCTGATTGAATTTGTAAAGACCTACAAAAACTATCAAATCCAACTGAATTATCAAATGAAGTGTCTTTTGTTCCATCTGAATTTAATCGAATGATTCCATTTGCACTAACCCCTTTGTAAGTTGTAAAATTACCTGCTAAAACAATTTTTCCATCTGATTGAATTTCGATTGATTGTACTGCAAAATCAAAACCGATTGAATTATCAAACGAGGTATCTTTTGTTCCATCTGAATTTAATCTGATGATTTTGTTTGCCGTTACACCTTTGTATGATGTAAAACCACCACCAACAAGTATTTTTCCATCTGATTGAATTGCTGATATTAATGCAATACCACCTGCAAATCCTATTGAATTATCAAAAGAATTATCTTTTGTTCCATCTGAATTTAATCGAATGATTTGATTATTGGATAAACCACCATAAAATGAAAATTGACCTATACAAACCAACTTTCCATCTGATTGCCTTAATACTTTATAAATAGTACCATTAAAAGTTGAATTTGTATAATTATTTAAAGTAGTGTTAGTAGAAGAATCTATAATTCTAAATGAATTTGAATCTTTACTACCTGCAAGAATCTTATTATTTGTTGGATTAAATGATAAATAACTACTTTTTTCTAAAGTAGGTAATAAATCATTTGAAGATGTATATGTAGATACCTGCGAACCACTTGTAGGTTGAGTAGTTAATGATGCAGTATCAAACAAAGTTATAGCAATAGGAGATGAGGTATTGTTCTCGAAATTAAACTGAACAATATTCTCATTCCTTTCCTTTATAAGACTTTGTAATTTTTCAACATCATCTTCCATAACTTATTATTTCTTTTGAGTTGAAACTTGCCCCTTTTCATATCTCGAAATAAAATCGTTTATTATTTTATATCGCTTATGATTTGGTTCATTATTTGCGTTTTTAAACACTTGTAAAAATGTTTTATGTGCTTCGTATGGCGACCAACCTTTACCTAAATAAACATACAAACCTTGAATGTCTGCTCCTGTTTCATAACTGATAGGTTTATCAATATGTGGATTCAAATATTTGTGTGCAAATTCGTGCAACAAAATAATTAATCTCATAGGTATAGTGTATTGAAGAAATTTATTCTTACTCACTTCGATAATACCTGTATTATGACCAATCCTTGCAGGAGTTGTCAACATCTTATTGGTTTTCTTATCTATAATATTGTTGTAGTAGTCAATAGTAAACTTACCATCATCACTTCTGTAAATATGTGGCTTAGTTTCACCTGCCGATAATATACCTGCGTTTTGACTAAACTCTACTGCAAAATTGTAAAAGTTCTGCGTGTCTTTGTTCCACCAAACATCATATTGTGGAAGTTTTTCCACTTTCATATCCGTTATAGTAAAAGAATCATCTTCACCATAAGGTAAATTACCATTAGCAACATTGTAAATGACTATCTTCAACTTTTTAGGCGAAATAGGAAATTTTAACTCATAAATCCTTTTGCCTTTAAGTTTCCCAACTCTATCAACATACCTTGTCGCAGGTTTATTTGGGTCTAATGCTATTATTCTTATTCTACTTAATTCTTTTGCTTCAATCGTAATATTAAGTTGAAAGGAATGATAGTTAGATGGAATCTCTATCTCCATATCCAATTTTTTATTTTTTTCCTTTTACAATATAATATATCCCTGCTACTCCAACAATTCCTATTCCGATTGCTAACCACTTATTAATTCCGAAAATCGTGTCTTTATATTTACCTGTTATTGGGTCTATTTCTTTACCTGTGCTTGGTTCAATCCATTCTCCCTTTTCATTAAGAACAGGTGCTTTTGCATCTACAACAGGACTATCTTCAATAGTACCATCTTGCATTGCTCTTTTGTAATCTTCGGGTGTTTTATCATCTTTATAAGGATTCTTTTCACCACCACTTTTTGTAAAAGCCGTAACTAAACCTGCTAATGCACCTAAACCTGTTGTTACTGCTCCTGCAATTGCAACTGCATCATCTACACCTGTAACTTCTGAAAACTCAAAAACAGATTCACCATCAAAACCACTTTTAGTTTTTGCAACTTTGTATGGTTTCTTTTTGTAACCCTCGATAATTTTTTTCTTCAATTTATCAGAATCACCACCCATATTTCGGTAGCCATTAGAAACTTTTTTCCAACCTTTTTTGGCTTTTTCTATTGCTTCGGGTTTAAATAATTCTCTCGCTTCTGCATCGGGCAATAAAGCAGGTGCTACCCTTGTAGCAAATCCCCAAGTATTTGCACCAACTAAGATTAATACCCCACCACGACCTAACGCAAGTAAAGGATTTACTTTTGCAGTTAATCTCCAAGTACGACCTAAAATATTACCACCTGCATCTTTAATTTCAGAACGCTTTTCTTTACGTTCTTTTTTAACGCACTCTTTGTATTGCCACTTTTGAATTTCTCCACTTTTTAATTTGGCTTTACAATCTTTTTTGTCAGAACGAAATTCTTTTCTTACTTCCTTTCTTTCTTCTCTATCTTCCCTTCTGCCTTCTTGCTTTTGTGATGGCTTGTATTTTGTATCACACGCTTTTTGACAACTTTCTCTTTTTGATTTATCGAATGGATGCTTAGAACCACAAGCAGTTCTACAAACGGCATTTTTACCCGATTCTACTTTACCTTCAAAACTTGAATCACCACCAAGTAATTTGATTTCTGATTCTTCGATTAATTCTAACTCTCCATCAACATTATCAAATTCTTCTTCCAATAACCCTTGAACCATTGAAATTAATTCTTCTGAATCTTCGTCTGCGTTTTTTAAGTTTCCAAAATCTTCCACTCTTAAACCACCAATCATATCCATACCTGTATCTCCAAGTCCTTCTGCTGATGCGTAGGCTTGTGAATCAAAAACCGTTGTTGGATAATAGTGCATTAAAGCAGGATTCCAAGTCATACCATAAATAGAACTTGTAATTTCTTGATGGTCTTTTTCATCTACTATTTCACGATTAGGTATTGCATAACCAACATTTTGATTAAACTTCATACCATCACCATAAGTCAATATTTCATTTTCTGCATCTTCTGAAACAACTAATCCTTTTGGTGTAAAATATCCCATAGGAACAAAGAAATCCCTATAATCATATCCTTTAGACTTTAAATAAGTTTTAAGATTAATATTTTTACCCTTAGAATCTTTTTTAAATCCTTCAAGAATATTAATTCTATCAGATATTTTTTGAAGTTTATTAAGACAAGCATTTTTTCTACGTTTCATTTCGTCAAGTAGAAAATCTTCTTTACTCACTTTTAAACCTCTATTACGTTTCATTACTTGTGCCATATCTATTTAATTTTTGTAATAGTAATAGAAATACCTATAATAACGGCAAAAGATAAACCAATAGCAACAAAAGGATTCATTCCTAATACTCTATACTTTGTTCCTCTTTCAGACATTTCTTTTTCCTTTTCCGCTTTTATTTCTTGTGGAGTTTTATAGTCTGTTAATTGCTTAAATTCAGTATTTAGTTTATTTAATGTGTCAACCCAATTTTTTTCATCTTTAGTTGCATCAAAAGAAGAAATATTTTGTGCTGAATCACTACCTAATAAATCCATTTCAATTTGCTCAAATTTGTCAGTTGAAACTTCATTGTTAGTACCACTCATACTTAATTGAATATCAAAATCTTTCATTTTTTTTATTCTATTGGTTGAACATCATTATTTCCCTGCTTTGCAACGTGAACTTTATGTGAAACATATCCACCTATTGCCACACCTAAAACAGAGAAAACCCAAATATTTTTTTTAAAATACAATGCCGTGAAAATACCACAAGCAAGACCTAATACTGCTCCTTTTTTATAAGAATCCATTTCCTTTTTCATCTGTTTGGCTTTCTTACCTTCAATAGTATTTTTTACATCACTACCAAAATTTTCAAGCCTTTCTCTTTCTCTATCACTTAAAAGGACAGATTGTTGCTTAATTCTATTAATAGTTTCATCGAAACTACTTTCTTTTTTAAGATAAGGAAACTTTTCAGTTTTCTCTACATATTCCAAAGGAAAAACGAATCTATCGTCAACAATAATGTAATTCTTCTTGTAGTAATCACCAATTAATAATTCACCTTCTTCAAAATGTTCAGTAATAGGTTTACCTGCCAACTCCGATTTAATTATGTCGGGTGCTTCAAACGAATAATTTAACTGATATACATTTTTTTTAGGCATTACTAATTTTATTTTTTAGTGAACCAACCTTTTTTGAATCCAATAATTGCAGTAGCAACAACACCAACAACTACAACACCAATAATGATGTTTTTAGTCGTGAACATAGATGGTTTTTCATCTATTTTTTCAGTTGGAGCAGATGTAGGTGCAGAAGTTCTTAATTCCGTACCACTACTTTTACTTGCATTATATTGTGCCACACATTTATCATATTCAGCACGTTTCTTTTTCAATACAGGTTTTCTACCACAAACTTCTTTAAGTTGTTTTCTGCGTGATGGTGCTTTTGTTCCATCACCTTTAAATGCTTGTATAGTAGAACTTACTGAACTAATTGCACCTGCCGTTGAAGTAACTCCTTGTGCTATTTTTTCGGGGTCAAATTTTGTTTTGTCCGTTGTAGGCTTATCTTCTCCCTCAAAATATAAATCCTCATATTGACCATCTGCCCCTAAATAAACTTGGAAAGATGATTTTTCACTTGGATAAGACATAAGGGTACGATTTGAATTTAACACATCTGCACCACTCATACTTGAATTTAATTCAAAAGAAGCATCTTTATCAAATAGATTTTCCATAATAATCGTTTTTAATCTTCTTTTTTATCTTCTGATTTTTTACCAACGGCTTTACCGATGAAAAATGCACCTACACCAACTCCGATAATAAGTACGCTTGAAATAATTATTGCAGTTCTTGACATAACTTTTGATTTTAAAATTTATATTATTTTATTTTATTTTTAGTTTGCTTGTACTTTTGAAAACCAACCTTTTTTGTAACCAACAAAAGCAGTAATACCTAATGCTAAAACAACAACTCCAATAATAATATTTTTCTTTCTTCTTTTTGCTTTTGCTTCTTCAAGTTTTTTCTTGTCTTGCTCCTGTTTTATTTCTTCGGGAGATTTATTGTTAGCAACATCATTTAATTCGCTACCTAATTGCCCCATTTTAGTCTGTGTAATTGTATCAGATAAAATAGAAATTGAATCTGCAATAGAAGTTACTGCATCTGCACCCTTGTTCCAATCAACAGGTTTTTTATTTTTTGCAGGATTTGTTGCAGGTTTTTTACCTTTAAGTGGGTTATTTTCATTTACAACTTCACCCTCAAAATAAGCATCTTCATTAGTTCTGCTTTTTTTAATTTCTTGTTGCATTAAATTGTTATTCTCTGCAATCAAGTAAGCAAGTCCAACTTGTAATTTTTTATTTGATTTTAAATTGTTTGCGATAATTTCAGACAATTCTTTGTTTGTCGGTTTATCACTAACTTTTATATTAATCTTTTTAAACAAAGAAACTAAATCACCCTTTTTGTATGCAATCAAATTTGAAATTTGGTCAACAAACATTTTATGTAATGACATTTCATCATTTGATTCGACCATCGAGTTGAAATTTGAATAAAAATCGTTTTCTAAATAAATCATATTCTTTTTTTTTATTTGTTATACAAATATCTTGGTAAAATTCCTAATAAACCAAAAAACAGGATAAATCCTATCATTTTTTTCTCATCTGCTTCGGTTTTTTTAGCAACATAATATCCTAAACCTAAACCTGCCACAGGTAAACCATAATTTATAATAAAATTTTTGGCTTTTTTGGGTTTCTGATACGGCTTAGTAGCATCAGTTATTTCTTCTTTATTTTCTGCTTCCTCGAAATTAGCAAATTTTCCTATATATAGATTCACAACTTGTGGTGAAATATATCCTTTTTTATCTTTTAATTGAATAAACTTAAACGGAACTCTTTCTCCATCTATATTTACAATCCTTGTTTTTAATTGACCATCAACGATAGTTCCCTTCAAAAGTTTTTTATCACTTTCTTCAATATTAGATTTTTGCCCCAATTCGTAAATTGGAGTAGTTTCTTTTAGTATAAACTGCAAAGTATTATTAATACCATCCTTTTTCATACTACATTATTTTTTTAATACTACAACAAATACTGCCGTTATTATACTTGTCATAGCAATTATAGGCAACATAGTTTTTATATCTGTGTGTTGTGTTGTGTTTGTATTTGAACCTTCAAAACTCATCATAGTTTGTTTTGCTTTGCATACAGGACACATATCATCACCATTACAATTAGATTTCTTTTCTTCAACAATAGGTGTTAGTTGTGCGTAGTTAAGAATTAAATCTTTGTGTGGATGAATTTCTGCTAATTCTTTCAATGCTTCATCTTTATATTCCTTTGTAAATTGAAATAATTTCTGAATTAAATCATTAAAACTTCTTGCAGGTCGATAGCCATATTTAACTATTAACGCTTTTGCTTTCGGTGTGTTGTTAATTGCTATTAACTCTTGTAAACTTATATTTTGGCTCATAAAATCATTTTTTAAACAAAGAAAGGCAAACGTGATAAGTTTGCCTTTCCTTATTTTAGATTATGGTAAAAATCTCTTTTACTTTCTCTTAGAAACCTCTTCGTGGCAAACGTGCCATTTTAGATTTTGGTCGCCCTTGAATTACAGGTCTTTTAGGGAAAGTCATTCCACCAAGATTAACTTGTGGGTTTCCGTAAACTTGAACTGCACCCTCACCTGCTAAACCTTTTGCTACATTAACTTTTTCCGCAGGGAAGAAAGTATAAGTAACCGTTGTGTTAGCCAAGATAGTTGAAGTCAACGAAGTGTTGCCGTCAATTTTAACTTGGTAAGGAATATCAAGGATTCCACTTTGTTGCTGATAAGATGAGAAGTAACTTTGAGTTATAATTGGCAAAGTTGCACTCTGACCATTAGCATCAGAAACCGTTACGGTGATAATTTGAGTTACCTGCGTAGAGTTAGACGATTGTACACGCAATAAAGACGTTTCAAATGGTTGAGATGCTGACTGAGTAAGCAACTGCAAGTATGATACGTTAGATTGTGCAGGAGCAACCGTTAAACCTGCTGATGAACCATAGTTCGCTGATAATAAATATTGGTTGTAACCAAACAATACTAATGTCAATGAACCTGCCGTTGTGTTCGACACCGTTACTTGGTAAGGTGCAGGTGTTTTAAGCATATTAATACCTCCACCTTCCGCAGAAGAATAAGACATTAAATCATCACCCTCGAACAAATCGAAATCATCTCCTAAAAAATCGTCATAATCATCTCCGTAGAATCCCGAAAATCTTTCTTCGGCTTCATCAAGATACCTGTCAATGTTGAAATTGTTTCTCATCATTATTGGTTTGTTAAAAAAAAATTAACATTATGCTTCAACTTCATCCGTTGCCTTCATTTTAGGGGCAACAAATTTGTCGTGTACATAAAGTCCTACCATCACTACTGCAAGTGTAATACCTGCGTTGATTAACATTTCTTTGCTGAAAATTTTCATATCTAAATTTTTTTTAATTCTCAAATGTATATCGTTTATTTTATACTTAGGTTAAAAAATAATAACTTTATTATTGACACGTTTGTAAACTTTCCTTTGTATAGTTTTATTTTATTGATTACCTTCGTTGTCAACTTTAATTGATTTAGTATGAAAAAAATTTTAATAGCAAGTCCAACTGCTGACTTGAAAGACTATTGTTTCGATGAATGGATGAAAAATGTAACTCAATTTACATATCCGAACACAGAATTATTTCTATGCGATAATAGTTCAGATAGGGAATATTTTAATGATATTAAAAAAAGATATAAGCATTTGAACGATTTTTTTAATGTTGGCAGAGTAACACCTTCTCAATTTGATTTGTCGTACAAACATATTTTAGCGAAATCTCACGAAAGATGCAGATTATATGCACTTGAAAACAATTTCGATTATATGTTACACCTTGAAACCGATATTTTCCCACCGATTGATGTAATTGAAAGATTATTGGAAGCAAAAAGAAAAGTTATTGGTGCATTGTATCATATTGAACTTGGTGAAAGAAGTACATTAATGGTTCAACAAATTGAAGAATTTGGTGATGCCCATAGAGAAACATTTAATTTAGATGAAACTGATTTAGATTTTGTAGATGGAGAAGTTAAACGTGTATTTTCTTGTGGTTTAGGTTGTACATTAATTCATAAATCTGTTTTAAAACAAATACAATTTAGATATGAAGAAGGTTCGCCTGTGCATCCCGATTCATTTTACTTTGCAGACTTAAATACAAACAACATTCCTGTTTTCGTAGATACTTCTATTTACTGCAAACACGATAACCATACATTAATGAGAGTATGAGGATAGAATTAAACATAAAAGTAAGTGTAATTATGCCATCTTTTCTTGGTGAATATGATGGGTGTGCAACAGACAGAGAAAATAAATTTGTTCGTGCCGTACATAGTTTTTTAGAAAACTCAATTGTAGAAAAAGAACTTGTGGTTATTGGTGATAATTGTGAAATTACTGAAAGGTTACTAAAAGAACATTTTACAAACGAATTAGAATGTGGTAAAATTGTATTTTATCAATTCAGTAAAAAGCAAAAAGTTTTTTCGGGTTCTTTAAGAAGCAAAGGACTTGAATTATCATCGGGAGAATATATATGTTATTTAGATTCTGATGATATAATTGGTAAGCATCATTTATCTTCAATTTATAATCAAGTAAAAACTCAAAATTTAGATTGGGGTTATTACAATGATTATATAAATGGAGATACAGGCTTAGTTACAAAGAATGTTGAGTTAAAAAAAGATTCAATAGGTACGTCAAGCATTATTCACAAAAAACACAGGAAGTTAGATTGGAATAAGTGTGATGGGTATGGACACGATTTTAAGTTTGTTGAGAAACTTATTAAATGGTCTAAAAATAACGACAAAATATATGGTGCGACATACATAATTTGTCATATACCTAATATGATTGATAAATAAAAAAAGAGGGGCGATTGCCCCTTTTTTTTTTGTATATTTTTTAATTACTTCTTTGCTGATTTTAAGTATATAATCGTTCCTAAAACTAAAACTAAGGCAACTATACCACCATAAACATAAAGTTTTTTTGAAGATTTCTTTTCGTCAACATTTGATTTTTCTTTTTCTAAATCAGATGCTATCTTACTTTCTTCAATAGAAGCCATTCTTCTAACGATTTCTTTTTGTTCATTTTCTTCTGCATCCATTCTTTTACGAACTTCTTCTTTACAACCTTTTATTGCATTTTTTGTCTTTTTTGGGTCTAAGAACTTTTTATATTCCTTACTATCTTCACAATCTTTTAATTGTGCTTGTCTTTTACCACCAATTTCTTTTATTTTTGCTTCTGCTTCCTTTTTTTTTGCAGATGCCTGTGCTATGTTACCAATACCCTGTGCAGTATCTCCAACTGCTTTAGCAATAAGTGTTGCACTAAATGATGATTTTTGCTCTCCATCACGAGTTAAAGTATCTATTTCCCAATGTTCATTCATTTGTTTTTGTATTTCTTAAAATCAAAGTTAATTTTTTTTTGCAAAAAACAAAAAAAGGGGCAAATGCCCCTCTTAATAATAAGATATTGATTTATTACTTACTTTTTCTTTTTCCGTACTTCTCGTGGTTCATAATTTCCTGTTTCACGAATAAGAAAAACTCAACTTTATCTTGTAAAGTATTTGAATCTACTAAAGACAAGAATTTATTGATACCATCTTGTAATCGTGGATTTGGAATTTGTTTTGCACGTTCAACGATTTCGTCAAATGTGTTCTCCACTTCGATAGCCATTTCATCTAACCATTTTTCGTAGCGTTCTTTACGTTCTAAATAGTTAGCATATAATTTTTCCTTTTGAATTAAACCACTTTTGATTTTGATGATTTCAATTCTATCTTTTGCTTTTTGAATTTTTGAAGCAAAAAAACTATTTGCTCTTTTTTCAAATTGTTTTATAAGGATTTTTTCGGCTTCGATAACTTCTGAATAAAAGTGTACCTTTTCTTTTGTTTCGGGTAATAATTTACCTACTTCCGTTGCCATAGCAACTTGTTGTTTATGCTCGTTTTCCATACTAATTGTTTTTACAAATTTAATAATTAATTCTGATAATTCTAACTAAAAGCAGTCAGATTATTATGTGGGTTTGTTTGTGATGTTTGTGAATTATACATATAAAAATAAAGTTTGTCTTGAATGTGAAATTCTGTATTAACAACTCTATTAATTCTATCTGCATAATCCGAATCCTCTCCAAAGTTCTTATCCGTAAATAAGCAACTAACGGCTATTTCTCTCTTTACAGGACATAAATGATTTGGCAATCTATACAACATATTTGGTTCATTATAATTACCTCTATGCACCTTACTTATTGAGAAAGGAGTTCTTATCTCATTCTCTACATATTCACCACAAAATGTAATTACATCAGCATTGCTTTCAATTGCTCTAAATATTTGAATTAAATAGTTTTCCGATACAACATCATCATCATCAACAAAACATACATACCTGCCTATACTCGTATTCAATAACATATTTCTTTTTTCACCAACAGAAATATCTTTAGTATCACAAAAACTCAATATTTGCACTCTGCTTTCAAGATTATACAATTTAATTTGATTATTAAGAATTTTAATCAAACGACTATAATCATCAATCCTTGCAGGTAATGTTGGTATTAAAATAGATAAATCCTTCATATTAATTCTCTATAAAAAGCATTAAAATCATCTTCAAAAATATCCCTCACTAATAAATCACTTTCTTCTGTAATGTCATAAAAAAAAGAAGAAATATTAATATGTGGAAATGAATTTATTTTATCACCAACTATATCGGACAATTCTTCTAAATGATTATTTATTTCTTCAAGTTTAAAAATTCTAATAGAAGAATCTATATTACCATCATCATCTATTAAATGTGCTTTACAACTTGTAATAGAATTATCACCAATATTTTTTAAGAAATAACAAAATTGAGTAAATGTTTTATTTGAAAAATAAGTATGTAAATGATGTTTTTTATTTTCCATTATACTTCTATATAAAGAAATTGCTCTGTCAAATGGATTTCTAACTAAGGCAAACTTATTTGCTTTATTGAAAAATTCCGTTTCTCCATTTACATCAAAAACATACTTAGTTTCAAAATAATTATAATGAGTATCGTTTATATTTTTAACGATTTGTTTATTCGGTAGAACATCAGACATACTAATCCCACCACACTTAGGAATGTGAAAGAAAATGTAATTATTATTTCTACTTACAATAGCCATTTTTTACTTAAAAAAATATGTTGGAGTTGAATTTGGTATTGTTTCAATTTTAGGAGAAATACCTTTTTCTGCAAAAAATTCCTCACAAGCAATACGAACCCCATCTAATGCCCAATCATCAATAATAATAACACCACCAACAGAAATTTTATCCCATAATAAATCTAATGTATATTTTGTAGGATGATAAATGTCCATATCTAATCTAAGAATTGATATTTTTTCAATTCTATCAAGATTTGGAGCAATAGTATTTTGAACCCAACCTTTTACTAATTCGATATTTAGGTTATCCCATAATCCCCAAGTTTTTAAGTTGTTCATTACATTTTCTTCTGAATGAGAAGTAATACCACTTGAAACCAATAAAGATTCATAAGGCACGTTTGTATCGTGTGTAATAGCACCAATACCTGCTTGTTGTGTATCTTTTGAACCTGCTAATTGTATTCCCTCGAAACTATCGAAACCCCAAAACTTTCTATTTCTTCCACCTTCAAAAGAAATTGCACCTAACATCATAGATGCGAAATTACCTGCCGAAGCAACTCCACACTCAATAATATCACC
>Ga0209358_10001925_pt1 | contig 16110 bp, 23 predicted proteins | sample LauGreFa1BDMLBSN_2_FD_187574 | JGI IMG/M metagenome (GOLD analysis project Ga0209358, IMG submission 187574) | Freshwater lake microbial communities from Lake Michigan, USA - Fa13.BD.MLB.SN (SPAdes) (version 2) | ecosystem: Environmental > Aquatic > Freshwater > Lake | place: Lake Michigan, USA... | reverse complement strand
TGTTTAGGGAATCGAGCTTTAATCGCTTAGCTCGTAACGGCTCTCACCATGGGTACTACCAGATACGCAATACCAAGCTAATAGATGCACCATATGATTATCAGTTCTACTTCTATTGGAAGTATGTACAACATAGGTATGGTTATACAGAGTATGATGAGCCTGACTATTGTAAGGCTTTACATCATCTCAAGATTAAAGGATGGCAATGAGTACTAAGAAGGGTGATCCTCGACTATCGAGAAAGTACAAGGAAGTACGCCTTCGAGTATTGGCTAGAGATGGGTATGTGTGTTACTACTGCGGTGCAGAGAATAAGAACATGACGATTGACCACATCATTCCAGTTAGCAAAGCGCCAGAACTGGCGATAGATGAAGCTAACATGCGTACATGCTGCGTGTCATGCAACAGCAGCAAGGGAAGCCGTAATGAGCGTGTTTTTTTAGAGCGCAAGAGTACCCCCCCTGTTTTTTCTGCCTTTCCCTCTCCGATGCAGTCCGAGATTCACCAAGACAGTCCATTTACAGCCAGACCAGTCGGCAATTAACCCGATGCCAGCCAAGCAGTCCAAAGCCCTACGAGGGGCAACCAAACCAAGGCTTGCCAGCATCCCATTAAAGGGCGCTAACAAGCTGCAAGATGTCAAAGACCTTTGCACGATCATAGATATGCCGCTTCTGCCTTGGCAGGAGTACGTTCTTAAGGACATGCTGGGCGTGGACAAGAAGGGCATGTGGATTCGCAAGACAAACCTGCTACTTATTGCTCGACAGAACGGAAAGACCCATTTAGCTCGTATGCTCATACTGGCTCACCTGCTCAAGTGGGATAGTAAGAACGTCCTAATCATGTCCTCAAATCGAAGCATGGCTTTGGACACCTTTAGACAAGTCGCTCAAGTATTGGAGAACAATGACCACCTCAAAGGCTTCGTCAAACAAATCAGGTACGCCAACGGCACAGAGTCTATTGAAATGTTGGACGGAAGAAGGCTGGACGTTGTTGCGGCAACTAGAGATGGCTCTCGCGGAAGAACTGCAGACTTCCTCTTCATTGACGAACTCCGAGAAATTAACGAAGAAGGATATAGAGCGGCTATCCCTACAACTAGAGCGCGTCCAAATGCTCAAACGCTTCTTACCTCAAATGCAGGAGACGCTTTCTCGGTAGTGCTAAATGGCATGAGAGAAAGGGCGCTGGAGAACCCGCCTAAGAGCTTTGGATTCTATGAGTATTCGGCTCCCCAATATTGCAAGATTACAGATCGTGTTGGTTGGGCTCAAGCCAATCCAGCACTCGGATATACGATAAGTGAGGAATCCCTTGAAGAAGCCGTTGCGACAAGTCCTATTGAAAATACTCGAACAGAGCTGCTCTGCCAATGGATTGACTCTCTTGCTTCTCCGTGGGCTCATGGAATCCTTGAGGAAACGAGCGACTCAACACTCACGATTCCTGTGGGCGGTTATACAGTATTTGCATTTGATGTCAGTCCGTCTCGCCGTAATGCAAGTCTGGTTGCTGGACAAATACTCCCAGATGGTCGTATCGGAGTTGGAATCCTACAGACGTGGGAGTCACAAGTAAGCGTTGATGATCTAAAGATTGCGGTGGACATCAAGGCATGGGCTGACCAGTATCGCCCGCGCCAAATCTGCTACGACAAATACACAGCCCAGTCAATTGCGGACAAACTCTCAAACGCTGGACAAATCGTGCAAGACATATCTGGCGCTTCCTTCTATCAAGCATGCGGAGACCTTAACGACAGCCTTAACTCAAAACGGCTTGTGCATGCGGGGCAAGAGAACTGGATTCAGCAGATGAATAACTGCGCAGCCAAAGTAAATGACTCGGCTTGGCGCATTGTTAAACGCAAGAGCGCGGGCGATGTCTCTGGCGCGATTGCAACCGCCATGGTTGTTCACATGCTTTACAAACCACAACAGGTAGCGGCTATATACACAGAATAATCTATATGTAGTGTATAATTGCCTTCTATGGGTCTCTTTTCGCGTAAGCCGCAAATCCTTGAAGCTCAAGAAGCTCCAAGAGTCATGTCTGATTCTTATCTATCTTTCGGCAACTACTACCCAATCCTAGTAACTCGCCAGCAAGCTCTCCAAGTGCCTTCAATCAAAAGATGCCGCGATCTAATCTGTGGCACGATTGCTTCTATTCCACTTGAGTATTACAAGAAATCAACTGGCGAGAAGATTGCTGCACCACGTTGGGTTGAGCAACCATCAAAGGCACAGCCACGCTTTGAGACCATGTACTTCACATTAGACAGCCTCATGATGTACGGGCAAAGTTTCTGGATTATTACCGAGACCTATCTCGAAGACGGAAGAATGGCTAACGCCGAGTGGGTAGCAAACAGCCGCGTTACATTCGTTACTGATCCAGACAATAGTTACGTCACACAGTATTACCTCGATGGCAAGCCTTTGCCAATGGCAGGTTTAGGTTCTCTTATTACTTTCCAAAAAGATGAAGGTATCTTGGCTGTCGGCGGTTCTACAATTAAGGCAGCCCTTGATGTACAGAAGGCAGCCGCCATTGCTGCCGCGACACCAATGGCTTCTGGAATCTTAAAGAACACAGGCGCAGACCTACCACCTGCCGAGGTCTCTGGACTTCTCGCAGCTTGGAAGCGCAGCCGTCAAAATAACTCTACTGCTTATCTAACTAGCACCCTTGAGTTCCAAGGCACACAGTTCTCACCAAAGGATATGCTCTATAACGAGGCAATTCAGAACCTTGCTACAGAGTGCGCACGTCTTTGCTCCGTTGATCCTTATTATGTATCTGCTTCACAGAATACAACCATGACTTATGCCAACGTCCAAGACGAGCGCAAGCAAATGGTTGCTTTCACTTTGCAGCCTTATGTTTCTGCAATTGAGGCGCGTCTATCTATGGATGACATCTCTACAACAGGTCATTACGTTAAGTTCGCACTTGATGACACATTCTTAAGAACTGAACCTATGGAACGTCTGCTCGTACTTGAGAAGATGCTTGCCCTTGGTTTAATTACAACTGAACAGGCAATGGAAATGGAAGACCTCTCACCTAACGGGAATGGTAACTAATGGAAACCCTATACATCGAAGCATCATCTATTGAATGCAGCGAAGAACGCCGCGAAATTTATGGCAAAATTGTGCCAGTAGGTACTGGCGAAATCGGACACACTAATCTTGGCGCTTATACTTTTGCTGCTAACTCAATCGAGATTGCAGATCCTACAAAAATTAAGTTGTTATCACAGCACGATCTTAAAAAGCCTATCGGTCGCATGACTGCTGCTGAGACACGCGCAGATGGCATTTATGCAACATTTAAGTTAAGCCGATCATCTGGTGGTAACGATGCTTTGATTATGGCTCAGGAAGGTCTTGTTACTGGACTTTCAATCGGCGCTGAAATTATCGCTTCACAACCATCTAAAGATGGTCACACAGTTGTATCGTCAGCAAAAATAAAAGAAGTTTCTTTAGTAACTGTTCCAGCATTTGCGAGTTCAGAAATACTAGAGATCGCGGCAGAGGAAACACTCCCTGTCGAAGAAACCCCAACTACAGAAAGCGAGACAGTTTCCGTGGAAATCACAGATACAGTTGAAGCAACACCAGTAGAAGCTGCGGCTGTGGAAGCTGCTCGTCCTACTGTCACAGCAATGGCGTACACAACACCGCGCCTTAACCTAAACATCACAGCAGGCGAATACGCCAAGGCTCAACTTAACGCATCACGCGGTGACGCAGATGCACGCGAACTAGTAGCAGCTCTACAAGTTGCAACAGTTGCAGAAAACACAGGAATGGTTCCACCTACATACCTACGCGATGTAATCGGAATCATCGACTCATCACGCCCATTTATCGACTCAATCGAGCGCGCAGCACTTCCAGCATCAGGAATGAAGATTTTTACACCTAAGCTTGGAACACAGGCAGCAGTTGATCTAACAGCAGAAGGCGCAGAGTTTGCATCAGCAGACACAACTGTAACTTTCCAAGAAGATAACGTTGTCAAGTTCGCAGGTGCGGGTATACTCGACCTCGAACTCGTTGATCGCTCTGATCCCAGCTTCTTAGACCTTTATCTACGTGAGTTGGCTGCAAGCTACGCACAGAAGACAGACCAGTACGCAGCTAAGATTGCAGCAGATGGTTCTTCTGATTCATCTTCATCAACAATCTACAAGGCAATTGCTAAGTCAATCTCTGATTCATTCGGCGTAATGCGCCAGACACCTAACAACCTCTTGGTTGCAACTTCAGGTGGAAATGACGATGTTGATTTTGCTGGTCTCCTTGGAGCAGTTGATACAACAGGACGCCCACTCTACGCCGCAGCAGCACCACAGAACGCTAACGGCTTAATCACACAGGGTTCGACAAACGGCACAGTTGCAGGACTTAACCTCGTAGTTGATCCTAACTACACAGGTGGAACATCAAACATCAAGGTTGGTCTTGTTTACCCAACAATGGCAATGCGATTCCACGAAAGCGGAACGCTACAAATCCGCACCAACGTTGTCTCAAACGGACAGCTTGAAATCGGTATCTACGGATACGTTGCAGTAGTTAATCGCTACCCATCAGCGTTCCGCGCAGTACAAGTTGCTTAATAAGTAACACCCTAAGTCGCTCAGAGGGGCTGCCAGAGCCCTTGCAGTCCCTCTGAGTCTTTAGAAAGGATAACAATGTCAATCACGACAGTTGCGGAATTACGCACAGCACTTGGAATTGGAAGTTTGTACCAAGATTCTGTGCTTCAGTCAGTCTGCGATGCCTCGGATGATGTCTTGTTGCCTTTTCTATGGACAAACGTACTTCCAGCAACAGGTCATTCTAACAACGGCACAGATGGCGTTTTGTATTTCAACGATTACGTTAATGAAGTCTTCTATGTCGGGCAGCAAGTTACAGTCACAGGATGCGGGTCAAACTTCAACGGGTCAAAGACAGTAAATGCAGTTAATGAAAAAAGTATTAACATTACAACTACCCATGCAGCCAATGTAGTCAAAGCTTTCCACCCAATTTACCCTTATGGTCAGGTAGCGGCAACTACTTATACAGATTACTCAAGCAAGCCAGCAGTTCAGGAAGCAAGCCTCATGATCAGCGTGGCAATTTTTCAGGCAAGGCAAGCCCCAACAGGTCAAGGCGTATCTATTGACGGCTACGCACCAAGCCCTTACACCATGTCTAATCAGCTCATGGCTCGCGTTCGTGGCTTACTAGCACCATTCCTAAGCCCTAACTCAATGGTGGGCTGATGCCAGCGATTACAACCCTTCGAGCTTCTATAGCCTCGGCACTTACAGACAATACAAAGTGGAGCGTGTTTTCGTTTCCACCTGCTACGCCTATTGCTAACAGCGTTATTGTCAGCCCTGCTGATCCATACATCACGCCTACAAACAATGACCGCACATCAGTCGCGCCATTAGCAAACTTTACTATTACCATCCTTGTGCCATTACTGGACAATCAGGGAAACCTTGCAGGGATTGAGGACGATGTGGTCAGAGTTTTTCAGCTCTTGGAAGCCTCATCTATCGTGTTCAATGTAGGAACTGTGTCCAGCCCTAAAGTGCTGAACCTGCCTACAGGAGACTTGCTGGCTTGCGACATTGCAATCAGCACACTTACGGAATGGAGTTAAATCATGACCGATTTAGCACAATGGGAAAAAGAGAACGAAGCCTTCCTGATTAAAATCGGTCAGGTTGCTTCTAAGCCAGAAACAAAATCAACCAAGAAAGATGAGGAATAAGCCGTGTCAGTATATCTAAGCAACGGAGTGGTTCTTACTGTAAACGCGGTAGACCTCTCAAACCTAGTTTCAGCAGTAACAATCAACCGATCATTCGATGAACTTGAAGTCACAGCAATGGGCGATTCAGGACACAAGTACGTTAAGGGTCTTGAAGCATCATCTATCACAATTGACTTCTTCAACGATGAAGCAACATCTAAGACACTGCAGACATTGCAGGCAGTATGGGGAACTAGCACCACAGTTACAGTAAAGCAGACTTCTGCTGCTACAACAGCGACAAACCCGCTCTACACAATGAGCTGCCTAGTAAACAACACAACACCAATTAACGGCGCAGTTGGAGACATCTCTACACAGTCCGTAACTTGGAACGTGAATGGTACTATTGCAGTAACAACAGCGTAAGAAGGAGATAAGGGCTATGGCAAAACTCAAAGTAACAAGGGCTGACGGACAAATAAACGAATATGAGATAACCCCAGTTATTGAATATTCTTTCGAGCAACACTTTAAGAAAGGCTTTCACAAGAGCCTCATTGAAGATCAGATGCAAAGTTCAGTCTATTGGATATGTTGGGAAGCCATCAGACGCTCGGGTGAAGTGGTCAAACCTTTCGGGGAAGATTTCATTTCGACATTGAAAAGTGTCGAGGTGCTTGAGTCTGACCCTTTAGGTTAGATCGGAACTCCCTCACCTATCTCGCAGCTCGATTGAGTTATGAGTATGGAGTTCCGTTCAACACCATCGTGGAACTTCCTTCGATGGCTTTCAAGGCTCATGTACAGGTATTAAAGGACATAGCAAAGGAGCAAAGCGATGCCAACAAAAATCCAAGGCGTAATCGCTTATCGTAAAGCCCTTCGCCAGTTTGAGCCTGACCTAGCCAAAGAAACAACTAAAGAGATAACTGCCTTCCTAAAGCCAGTAGTTAAGGATGCTCGCGGTTACTTACCATCAAACGCAGAAGCTCCAAGCGGATGGTTGAAGCGTCCTAACGCTAAAGGTCGCTGGGCTAATCGTTATTACGATGCCACAATTGCCCGCCGTAGCATCAGCTACAAGACAAGCCCTAGCAAAGCCAATCGTTCAGGCTTTCGCGCTTTGGCATCTATATTTAATAAAGGAGCTGCTGGCGCTATCTATGAAACTGCTGGACGTAAGTCTGGAGTAACTGGCAAGTTCACACCTAAACTGGGTGGACAACTCAAAGGCGATAAGCCAAAGATGACAGGTCGCGCAATCTTTAGAGCTTTCGAGGAAGATCAAGGCAAAGCCACAGCAGGAGTAATTAAGGCTATCGAGCGTTCAGCCGCTAAGTTCAATGCAAAGGTTAAAGGATAATGGCAGACTTAAGAGTTGATATAGCGGCGGAGTTCGTAGGCAAGAAGGCGTTTAAGGATGCTGACAATGCAGCCCTTAGACTAGACAAGACAATTAAGAAACTGGGTCGCACCCTTGGCGTGACGCTTGGCGCATCTGCCATTATTGCTTACAGCAAGGCATCAGTTAAAGCCTTCTCTGATGACGAAGCAGCAGCTCGCAGATTATCTAGCGCAGTTGATAATCTTGGCTTGTCCTTCTCTAAGGTTCAGGTTGCAACCTTTATATCAGACTTAGAGCGCACAGCCTCTATTGCGGATGATGTTCTTCGCCCAGCCTTTCAATCTTTGCTCAACATAACTGGATCACTTACCAAATCTCAAGAGCTTCTTAACAATGCCATCCAGATTAGCCGAGCATCAGGCGTTGATTTAGCCACAGTAACCAATGACCTTGGTAAAGGTTATGTAGGAATTACTCGTGGGCTTATCAAGTACAACACAGGACTTACAAGGGCAGAACTACAGACCAAAGGCTTTAATGAGATTCTAGGCATCATGCTGGCAAAGTCAGCAGGAGCAGCACAGGATTACCTCACGACTACATCATTTAAGATGGATACTCTTGCGCTTGCATCAGAAAACGCCAAGGAGACAATTGGTAAGGGTTTGGTAGATGCCTTTGCCCGCATCGGTGGTGGCACAGAAGCCAAAGATGCTGCTAAGGCAATTGACAACATTGCTAAGGCTGTAAATGGCGTAACGCTTGTCCTAGGCACAGCAATCGGCTTGGTCAATAAGTTCCGTCAGGGTTACACCAATTTCCTTATGGATCCGCTAGGTACAGGCATGGGTGGCGCTGGTGCGTCATCTACCAATCGTTCAGCATCTCCAGCAGGTACAGCAGTCCGCCTGCGCCAGCAACGCGAAGCAGAAGCAGCAGCAGTTAAACGCGCCAAGCAAGTTGCAGACTTAACTAAGAAGCAGGTTGCATCTACCAAGGCACTTACAGCAGAGCAGAAAAAGCAAGCCTCACTGAAGAAGTCGGGCACAGTCTTTGATTTAGAGCAGATTCAGATAGTTGCAGCTCTTAAGGGTCAAGTTACAAAAGAAGAAGAAATCCGCTTACAGGCTCAATTGGCTTTGCTTAACGGCAATGCTGACTTAGCAAAGAAGCTGACAGATCAGATTCTTAAGGCTCAAGACTCATCAGGCAATCTTGCCAAGTTCTTGGCTGCCCTGCCTAATGCTCGTAACCCATTCGAGTATCTCGATGCTTATCTAAGTTACTTGGCTGGCAAAGCAGCCGCCATTGCAGTTGGCACTCCTTTTGGACAATCTGCACCAAACGAAAACGCTGCTCCAGCTCCAGTTCCAGCGACTAATATTCCTACAATGCCATCAGACGGCATGATTACCTACAATACCCGCACAGGACTTAACTACAACCCTAATGCCAATAACGTAGTAGTTGAGTTAAAAATTACAGGCGAAGGCGATGTAACCAACGCCATTGCAAAGGGCTTACAAAACCAGTCTTTATCTACTGGAGATTCTGCCTATATCAACCGCAGAACAGGTGGCTTTGCGGGATGACATTACCTGCACAGATAGCAGTCAGCTTCGACTTCTCTGGCGGAGCAACCTTTGGTTCGGGGTTCATTATTGGATCACCAGATAACGGCGTTATCGGAGTATCTTCATTCGGCTCATCTGATGTAATCATTCCTACAGTTGATTTAACTCCTGATGTGTACAGCATTTCAATTAGGCGTGGTCGTAACATTATGAAAGACCAATACGATGCAGGTACGGCTATAGTGCGTGTCCTAGACCCACTGGGCTATTTCAACCCACAGAACCCTGCCAGCCCTTACTTTGGCTATTTAGTGCCTTTGCGTAAGCTACGTGTCTCTGCCACTACAGCAACAGCAGACCACTTTTTATTCTCTGGCTATGTCAATGACTACAAGTACACCTTCCCTACAGGTCAAGAGACAGCCTATGTAGATATTCTATGTACTGACGGCTTCCGTCTATTGCAGATGTCCCAGATTCAGACAGTAGCCGATTCAGGTGCAGGGCAGACCACAGGCACACGCCTTAACAAGATTCTGGATGATGTGCAGTTCCCTAACTCCATGCGTCAGATAGCCACAGGTGATGCAACCTGCCTTGCTGATCCTGCAACAATACGAATCACCCTCGATGCGATTAAGAACGTAGAGTTCTCGGAAGGGCTCGGAGCTTTCTACATGAGTCCAGACGGGTCAGCAGTCTTTAAGTCTCGTAGCGAAGTTACTGGAAGCCTCGGAGATAGTGCTATTGCCTTTAACCAGACCACAGGCATCCCATACAAGAACCTCAAGTATGCCTTTGATGACAAGCTCATTATTAACGATGTGAAGTTCAACCGCATTGGCGGCACAAGCCAGAACGTGTTTAGCCAAGACTCGATTGACAAGTATTTCCCACACGCTTTGACCCAAGAGAACCTTGTGGCAGAGACCGATGCGCAGGTGCTAGGCGCAGCCCAGAACTATGTCAATACCCGCAAAGAGACCACCATACGTATTGACGAGATGACAGTTGATTTATTAGACCCAGCAGTTCCAACCGACACCATGATTGCCTTGGATTACTTTGACAATCTCAATATCACTAACGTTACCCAAGAAGGCTCGACAATTCAGAAGGTTCTGCAAGCGCAGGGCTTTGCTTGGGACATTACCCCAAACAAGATGAGCGTAACAGTTACGACTCTTGAACCTATTGTGGATGGCTTCATTATCGGAAGCAGCACATACGGTATAATCGGACAATCTACATTGAGCTACTAGGAGCAACATGGCAACCTTTCCAGTCACTACAGGCGATGTCTTAACGGCAGGCACATACAACAGCCTTCCTACATTCACAGTAGCCACAGCCAACACAACGGACTACACAGCAGTTTTAGCGGATCAGTATCAAGTCTTAGAGCTTATGAATAAGGCAACCGCTATTGCCTTTAAGATTCCCACCAATGCTTCTGTAGCCTTCCCTATTGGCACAGCCATTACAGTCCTCAACATCGGTTCAGGCACTTGTACAATCAGCGCAGTCACCTCTGGCACAACCACAATTCTTTCTGCTGGGGCGGTTGCTGCTGCTCCTACGATTTCACAGTACAAGAGCGCGGTTTGCATTAAGACAGCAACAGACACTTGGTACGTTGTAGGCGGCATTGCTTAATGCTTAATCAAATTGCATCTTTACACGCGGGCGCAGCAGCGCCACCAGTTGCATTGGTAGTGGATTATTTAGTTGTTGCGGCTGGAGCATCTGGCGGTGGTGGAGCTAATGGTTCTGGCGGTGGCGGTGGAGCTGGTGGATTGCGTTCAACTGTAACTGCTACAGGCGGCGGCGGTTCATTAGAAAGTGCGCTAACTCTTTCTGCATCTACAAATTACACAGTAACCATTGGAGCAGGCGGCGCATCTACATCTGGTGATGTGCGCGGTAATAATGGCAACAATTCAGTTTTTTCAACTATCACATCGACTGGCGGTGGTGGCGGTGGTGCTGCTGGCGTTAACATAGGAAACACAGGCGGTTCAGGTGGTGGCTCTTATGCTAATGCCACAGGTGGTTCTGGTACTGCTAATCAAGGTCGCGCAGGTGGATCAGGTACAAACAATGAAGGCGGTTCAGGTCGTTATCCATCAGGTGGCGGTGGCGGTGCAAGCGTTGCAGGTAGCGCGGGAACTGGAACCTCTGCTGGCGCAGGTGGAGCGGGTGTAAGTGTTGATATAACTGGTTCGTCTGTGACTTATGCAGGCGGCGGTGGTGGCGGCTATGGTCGCGAAACTTCAGGATCAGCAGGCACAGGCGGCGCAGGTGGTTCTGGCGGTGGCGGTGCTGGTACAGCTAACGGCGCTGCTGGCGCTGCTGGAACAGCTAATACTGGCGGCGGTGGTGGAAGTTGTGGTCAGGCAGGTGGTGGCTCAGGCGCAGGCGGTGGCGCAGGCGGTTCAGGAGTTGTCATTTTAAGGTATCCAAGTAGTTATTCAATCACCATCGGCGCAGGGCTGACTGGTAGCGAAAGCGCAGCAAGTGGTGGCTACAAACGAGCAACAATTACTGCTGGTACTGGAAATGTGAGTTGGTCATAATGGCACATTACGCATTTCTTAATGATTCCAATATTGTCACAGAAGTTATTACTGGAATTGACGAGACAGAACTTATTGAAGGTCTATCTACTGAAGAATGGTATGGCAATTTCCGAGGGCAACGATGCGTTCGTACTTCCTACAATGGAAATATTCGCTATAACTATGCAGGAATTGGTTATACCTACGATCCAATAGATGATGCCTTTATTGCTCCAATGCCAGAGTGCGGACATGATGAACTTACCCTTAACGATAAGAAAAAATGGGAGTGCGACAATGTCGAACACACCTTGGTTGTGTAAGGCAGGTCAGCAGCTTCGCGAGCAGCTCGATGATTCGTACCCAGATAGAGATAGAACCTCGGACGGGTGGATTGGTGATGCTCGACATTCACATCTTAAGTCTGATCATAACCCAGATAAAGGTGCTAAATCAGTTGTTCGAGCCATTGACCTTGACCGCGATCTCTGTGGAAAGTCCAAGCCCGACCTCATGCCATACCTTGCTGACCAGATTCGACTCTGTGCGAAGTCTGGAGATTTACGAATTAAATACATTATATTCGATGGACGAATTGCATCATCCAAGAGGCGCTGGGCTTGGCGAAAATATACTGGAAGCAATAGCCACAAGTCTCATCTTCATATCAGCTTTACGAGCAAGGGTGATCTCGATGGCTCGTTCTTTAATAACATCCCTATGATAGGCGGAACACTATGAACATGAAGAACCCAGCAATCCTTACAGCAGGTGCGTTTCTAGCAGCGTGGGGTGCATCTAACTTTGCACTTGATTATCGCTCTGTCCTTTGGGCTGTACTAGCGGGCGTATTCGGATACGCAACTCCTAAGAAGTGAAGGCGGCAGACCTCGCAGCTTGGGCTGTAGGAATTGTTACAGTCCTTGGCGGCTTGGCTGCTTACACGCAGTTCATGATTAAACATTACCTCGCAGAGTTAAAGCCTAACGGCGGCTCATCTATCAAGGATCAGGTCAATCGCCTTGAAGCGCGTGTCGAAACCATAATTGAGTTGTTAGGTAAGTAACACTTTACCTATGGCAAGGAAACGACCAGTCATAGACTTAGATACTTACAGCGCGCTTGATGCTTACTGCATAGCGATGAATGAGTATTACAAGTCTCTGCGCAGGGCAGGATTTTCAGAGACTCATGCTTTCTGGATGCTCGGTGATCGTGAATCCTTCCCTGATTGGATTATCCCTAATTTACCCAATCGCATAGATAACATCCCATACGATGACGATGATGAGGACTAATGGCTTCAGTCAAAAGGATAGTAATCCTGAGCGACCTTCAAGTTCCGTTTCACGATGTCTGGGTAACACAGAATATAGCCAGATTCCTTAAGACCTTTAAGCCAGACCAGACTGTCACCATCGGCGATGAAATTGACTTCCAGACTATAAGCAAGTGGTCAGAAGGTACGCCTCAAGCCTATGAGCAAAGCCTTGGAGATGATCGTGACCGATGTGTAGAGTTGCTTTGGGAACTAGGGGTCACAGACTGCATCAGGTCTAACCACACAGACCGCCTTTACAACATTATCATGAAGAAGATTCCATCATTCCTATCCTTGCCAGAGCTTCGATTTGAGAAGTTCCTCAAGTTCGATGAGCTTGGCATAACCTTCCATAAGAACCCTATGAACATTGCACCCAACTGGATAGCAGTCCATGGAGACCACACACCCATCAAGCAGCTAGGGGGCTTATCAGCCCTAGAAGCGGCTCGTAGGCATGGGAAGAACGTCATCTCTGGTCATACCCATAGGGCAGGGCGTAGCGCCTTCACAGAAGCCTCTGGCGGGCGTTTAGGGCGTGTTTTACATGGAGTTGAGGTAGGTAACCTCATGGACTTCAGACAAGCCTCATACACCAAAGGAACGGCGAATTGGCAGCAAGCCTTTGCCATCATGTATGTCAAGGGTTCTAACGTCCAAGTGGACATAATCCATATTGAGAAGAACGGCACATTTATTGTGCAGGGCAAGGTCTATGGCAGAGTCCGCTAGCATCGCCATACCCGATTTAGGGGATGAGTCTGTGGATAACTTTGTTATAAGACTGTTACCTAAATTGTCTATCTGTTGGGTTAGATAGGGCGTATTGTTCTTCTTGTAGCGGAAATACCGATTACAGAAGGGCTCAAAATGAACAACATCTACACAGACTCAAAGGGCAATAACTTTAGATCCATCAAAGCTGCTATTTATGTGGCAAGAGAACTTAATGCAACCGCTCAGGGCGGAATATGGACTCATGAGATTGACAATGATAAGAATATTTATCTTTGGTTCCAAGAGTTCGAGCCAGCAAACGTAGGTGCATAATGAATATAGATCATGCACTTATAGGAATGGGTTGCTTAGGCTTAGCCTTTGGCTTCCTGCTTGGCTACGCCAAAGGACACGAACATGGCAAGATTCAGGGCAAGATAAATGCCCGCCGACTTATCAAGGCACAGACACAGCATCAGGTTAGCCGATGAACGCTCGTGATTACCTCAACGAAGCGAGAGCTACTATCCAAGAACGAGGACTTGATTACGGACACCCTAGCGACAATATGCAAAGGACAGCCGCACTCTGGGCTTCATACCTCGAAATGCCCATTACTGATTATCAGGTGGCGATGTGTATGGCATTGGTCAAAATCGCAAGAAGCATGGAAACTGCAAAGCCAGACACTTACATCGACCTTGCGGCGTACGTTGCCATAGCAGGGCAATTACATACAGAGGAGAACGAACTCTATGTTTAATCTAGAAGATTACGAGACAGTAGAAGAACGCCTAGTTAAGTTCTGGAAGGATCACCCAGATGGTCAGATACATACAAAAGTCCTTGAGCATACTACTTCTAGGTTTATCGTTGAAGCTAGTATCTATCGAACTGAAGCTGATCCTAGACCTTGGACTACTGGGCTCGCTGAAGAAACGATACAAGGGCGTGGAGTTAATGCTACGTCTGCCCTTGAGAACTGTGAGACAAGTGCGATTGGGCGCGCATTGGCTAATGCGGGATATGCAACTAAGGGCAAGCGAGCATCTCGTGAGGAGATGAGTAAGGTAAAGGCTAAGGTCGAAGTCCAGAATATTGTTCAAGAGACCAAGGCAAAGATGGCTACAACAGCAGGTGAATATGTGCCAGTAGCAAAGGAAGATGATCCATGGACAATGCAAGTAGCAGCCCCAGTACAGACAATGGAACAAGCAGTCGGGATGGTCAAGGATGTCCTTGGTGGCACTCCGACAGACGAGAGCTGTATCCATGGTGCGCGTGTATGGAAAACAGGAACTTCTAAGGCTGGTAAGCAATACGGCATGTGGCGCTGCCCTGAATCTAGCACTAGAGATATGCCTGGGGGTCAAGTGCCTTGTGATCCTATCTGGTACGAGATTGCCAAAGATGGCACATGGAAGCCACAGGTGAAACGTGGGTAAATTATACTTCCGTAATCAAGATGACGAATGGGAGCAGTTCCCTACAGATGAGCAGTTACAAGCTGCACAGGCAGCAGCTCATGATCTACAGAAACTAGGCTTTGCTATTATCTGCCAGTTATGCAATACGCCACCAACGATTCAACAGATTAAACAAAGGGCATTACAGCACGAGTGGAAGTGTGACAAGTGCGGAACAATTAACAGCGCAGGTAAAGCATGAAGCACACATATAGCTTCCAGTCATCCTTTGGCTGGACTAACTGCTCGATCTGTGACAACGATGTAATGTGTAATGAATACCAGCGTGGCGATGGGCTAGTAGTCTGGTTGTGTAAGAAGTGTGAAGATATAAATCACTTATGACACGACACAGGAAAGACCGAGGCTTGCGTACTGAGCGAGTGGTTGCAGCCTATCTCTCGCAATGGTGGAGAAGCGCATGTGTCGGTCGTGGGGCTGGTAAAGATATTCTCAACGTTCCGTTCGATGTTGAGATAAAGGCTAGGTCGGCGTTCCAGCCCCTAGAGTGGTTGCGTCAAGCCACCAAGAGAGCGGATGGCAAAGAGCTTCCGTTCGTGGTGTGTCGTATGAATGGACAGGGTGAAGATGCTTCCGAGTATCTTGCTTTCATGCGGTTTGGTGACTTGGTGCAATTACTCTTACCAATCTACGGAGATATACAGAAAGATTCGGTAGAATTAGAGCCTGAAAGATGCGCACAATGCGGATCGTGGAAGTTGGTTGATGTGCCATGCAGGACGTGTAAGTAATGCCTATATACGAGTTCGAGTGCAATAACGAGAAGTGCGAGGCTAATGCCCGCTATGACAAAGAGCTATCCATATCAGAGCCACACGATCTAGATTGTCCGTTCTGTGGTGAGACCATGCGAAAGGTGTACTCAAGTGTTCCAGCAGTCCATTTCAAAGGTTCAGGGTTCTATTCAACCGACAAGTAGTTATGCACACCTGTGGATAAGTAGGGTACGACACGCACTCAACGCGGGAGTTATCCACATGTTTGACACGTCTGGTACTCTTACGGCTAGAGCCTTCAAGGGCTCAGAGCGAGCCGCTACGCGGATAGCTCGCTCGGTAGCCATCGTTATTGGGATAGCTCTGTCTATGCAGAGTACTGCAATAGGACAAGGCTCAATAGATCGTTATTACGATTTACATTCATTAGCTGATTATCAACTTACAGATAAGCAATATAAATGCCACCAAGAGATAGTGTTTAGGGAATCGAGCTTTAATCGCTTAGCTCGTAACGGCTCTCACCATGGGTACTACCAGATACGCAATACCAAGCTAATAGATGCACCATATGATTATCAGTTCTACTTCTATTGGAAGTATGT
>Ga0209358_10001921_pt1 | contig 16117 bp, 13 predicted proteins | sample LauGreFa1BDMLBSN_2_FD_187574 | JGI IMG/M metagenome (GOLD analysis project Ga0209358, IMG submission 187574) | Freshwater lake microbial communities from Lake Michigan, USA - Fa13.BD.MLB.SN (SPAdes) (version 2) | ecosystem: Environmental > Aquatic > Freshwater > Lake | place: Lake Michigan, USA... | reverse complement strand
AGTGACGGAAAGTTCGGCTGTGGTTCTACCTGCGGGTAAGACACAAATTAATTAACAACCCAGAATCATGCGCTGCACAACGATTTGCAAAAACAGCAACACGACTAAAGGCGAAAGATCGAGTGCACCCGTTCGAGGCATGACTCGCCGCGTCCAGTCAAGAACTGGTTCAGTAAAGCGACCAACAAAGTATGAGATCTGCGCGATTACGCCACCACTTGTTGACGGAAACCAAGACAAGACGACTCGAACGATAATCATGTAGATGAAAATTTGCACGAGACTGCAAAGTATTCCGGTCATTGAACTAAAACCCAATCTGCGCTAACCGCGCGTGATGCGTGCGCCAAATGGCTTCATCATAAACACACCATTACTCATTTTCTCCATGGTGCCGCTATTGGCGTAGCAAACGCCGCTTGCAAAATCAATAATTCTGCGCATCGTCTTTGGGTCTGTTGACTGCACGTTGATAATTACTGGGTTGCCCTCTTTGAAACGATCGGCAATTTCTTTTGCGTCTTCGTAACTTGTCGGACGAATCGTGACGGGATCACTCGCCGGCATAACTGGACGCGCAACTGCCTCGGTGCGACGACCAGCAACTGGTCTAACAGTTACTCCTGAATCATGTTGAGCCTGTTGTGCGCGCATACCAGTGGATCGTGGATCACTCATCGCACGATCGTCGTATTCGTCGTAGCCAGGTTCGGTTTCATCAAATCGCTCTACGCGCGCACGACCTCGACTCGGCATGCGTCGATCGCGCTCAACTGCAACTGATTCGTCATAATCGTCGTACGCCTCATCTGGCCCTAAACCTAAGTAATCCATTGCTCGGCGAAACATTGACATACGGCAAGGATAGTTCAGATTTTGGCGTTAAATACGGACTATATCTATCGGCGATCTATCGGCGCGGCCCGAACAAGGCCGAGCCGACTCTGATCATTGTCGACCCTTCGGCGATTGCAATCTCAAGGTCACCAGTCATACCCATGCTGCATTGCTTGAGCCCCAAGTCATCAACGAGCTTTCGCACCAAACGAAAAGAGCGTTGCGTTGATTGAGCCTCGTTACTTGTTGGTCCAACTGTCATCAAACCTAAGACCTCTAACCCCTTGGCGTTGGCAGTTTCGACGAGATCGCTCACCTCATGCGGTTTACACCCACCCTTGTTGGGCTCGTCAGTGGCATTGACCTGCAACATTATTTGTGGTCGGTCACCCGCACCTGGCTTGACGCAGCGCTTGGCAATCTCATTAATCAGCTCTACTCGATCGACGCTTTGCCAAACATCGACTATCTCGGCCATCAACTTAATTTTGTTACTTTGTAAACGTCCAATGAAATGCACCGGCAAGCGTTTTGCAATTGGCAGTTCGTTTGACTTTGTAATCAGCTCTTGTGCGTAATTTTCGCCGACACCGTCACACCCCGCATCAAACGCAGCGACCATCGCCCCAACATCAAATGTCTTTGTAACCGCAATCAGTTTGACGTCTTTACCACCCGCCGCGTTTATGCGCTGGCGAATTTCTGACGCGCGCAAAGCAACCTGCGACGCATCAATTGAAGTCATGTCGTTACCGACATGCGATTTTTATTTTAGAAACGATGGAAGATCGTCGTCGTCATCTGCGCCACTCAATGGATCAGACGCGCCGCCGAACAAATCTTTCAATCGTCCGCCTTTGGCATCTGGGCGAACTGTGCCAGATGTGGCCGTATTACGACCATCACCGCGAGTGGCGGTGCGTTGCACTGCGCTATCCCATCGTTCGAAACCAGCGGCAACGACAGTGACCCGTACTTCGTCATTTACGTCGTCATCAATTACTAAGCCGTGAATGATGTTGGCATCTTGATGCGCAACGCCACGCACGATCTCCATGGCGTTAGTAACTTCAAACAAACCAACATCTGAAGGACCAGTGATGTTGACCACAATGCCACGTGCACCTTCAAGCGAAGCTTCAAGCAACGGCGAATTGATCGCAGCATTTGCCGCCAACACCGCACGATTGTCGCCACTTGCGGCACCCGTGCCCATCAGTGCAGTACCCGCATTTGAAAGCACGGTCTTGACATCGGCGAAGTCGGTGTTGATCAAACCTGGGGTCGTGATCAAACCTGTAATACCGGCGACACCCTGAACCAAAACCTCGTCAGCTTTTTTGAAAGCATCAAGCATTGTTGTCTTGTCGGTCGAAATCGTCAACAATCGCTCGTTTGGAATGACGACAAGTGTGTCAACTTTTTCTTTCAGCGCTGCGATGCCCGCATCTGCCTGAACAGAACGACGTCGACCTTCAAATGCAAACGGTCTCGTGACGATTGCAACTGTCAACGCACCTTCGGCTTTTGCAATTTCTGCAATAACCGGCGCCGCGCCAGTGCCAGTGCCACCACCTTCGCCAGCGGTTATGAAAACCATGTCGGCACCCGCGACAACTTCTTGAATCTCGTCGCGGTGTTGCTCGGCTGCTTCACGACCTACTTCTGGGTCAGCACCTGCGCCAAGTCCACGAGTTAACTCTCGACCAATATCAATTTTGACGCTCGCATCACTCAACAACAGTGCTTGTGCGTCGGTATTGATCGCCACGAACTCGACGCCACGCATGCCTGACTCCATCATGCGATTAATTGCGTTCACGCCACCGCCACCAACACCGATGACTTTGATTACTGCCAAATAATTTTGTGGTTGACCGACCATTTAGGATTAACCCCCGCTACTCGCGCTTGTTGTGCTCACTGTTTGTGAGTGCAGTTATTCTGCCACATCAGCCAACAAGCACCAAACATCAGCGAAACGTTCAGGAAGGTTGAGAGAAAGTCTCTACTTCGACTTTACAGTTGGTGTTCGCGGATCTGTCAGGTCAATCGAGAGAATCTGCTTTGCATCTTGTCTGCGCAATAAGACAAGCAACGAAATTAACTTGTTCTGCAAGTCGACTGGTGGGCCGAAATTTATCAATGTGCCGGTACGCAGTGTCATGATCAACTGATTTGGTCCGCCCACACCGACATTCAAAACTCGTTCACTCAACTCATCTGGCAAGCCAGCGGCGAGCTGTGCAGCCGCTTTGTAAACAGTGCCGGCACTCGCCCCAGGTGCAAGGTTCGGGCCCACGCCTGTGATCTGCAGATATTGAGTGGGCTGGCCCGTCTCAACAGCCAAAACACGCCCTTGCGAATCGACAACTCGCGAACGATTGTCGACACCTATATAAAAGGCCACGGGCTTGCGCTCGACGATTTCGATCACCAATCGTGACGGGAAAAACGATCTAATTCGCACTGACTCAACCCACGGATCACCCTCAAGTCTTCGCTCAGCCGCACGCGTATCGACCGTCAAGATCGACTTTCCGTCAAGCGACTTTTCAACCGCGATCAGCAAGTCGGCACTGACATATCGGGCGCCTTCGATCTCAATTTTGCGAACACCAATAATTGGCGACGCGAGCACAATCAAAACAAGTGCAACGACACCAATAACAGAGCCCGCAGCGGTCAACAGTCGTCGACGATTAGACGCAAGTTTCTCAATTACATTTTTGCGTCGATCGTCGATGCGCGAATCACGAATGATGTTGCTCGGGTCAGATGTAGGCGCGATGTTTACCGAACTAGTCATTTCATCTATCGGATGATCAGAGTCAACAGGCAGTCGAAGATCTTCGTCAACAATGACTATGCGACCATTGTTGGTCTTCAGAGTTAGCGACGTGTTGGTCGTCGACGATTTATCGCGCGTTTGATCACGTGAAGTTTGCTCAGATTTGTCTGGATCATCTGGCAGCACAACTCGCAAATTTGCACTTGGTGTTGCGTCGCCATCAAATGCATCTTTGAGTTCTGCCAACACCTCGTCAGAAAGTTGCTCTGAAAACGATGGCACCGGAATCGACAAATCAGTGTTGTTCGCCGAACCAAAAGCCGACTCGAGTTGTGTATTTCGCAAAACTTCACCTTGTTCAATTGCGCCTGCTTCTTGCGAGATCGCTGCCGAAAAACCAACCAAACGAATTTCACTTCGAAGTTCAATGCCATGCGCCTCAGCTACGCGTTGACGAACGAAGGTCATAAGTTCGACTACATCATCTGCATTGCCATCTTCATCGGCTTGTATGAAATTGGCGTGCTTTTCAGAAATCTCTGCCGTGCCAATTCGATAACCACGCAGCCCGAGACCATCAATCAAAGCGCCTGCCGAAGAAGCACCCGATACAGGATTGACGAAGACAGAACCTGCGTTTTGCCCGCCGGGTTGATTCTCGCGACGCCACTTGACAATTTCGGCTAATCGTGACTCGCCTTCAGCTTTGTCGCCACGCGCCAGACGCAATGTCGCCGAAAGAACAATGTGCTGATCATTTAAATCTGAGCCACGAAACCTCAACCCGAGGTTTGCAGCTGAAACATTGGCTTCAATGCCCCGCTCGATGTGAAAAAGTCTCACACTCAACAAGGACGCGATCATGTCTGAACCGTGCCCGCCAGCATTCATTCGAACTGCGCCACCAATCGAACCAGGCACGCCGACCGCCCATTCGAAACCGCGCAGACCTGCAGCAACACTTTGTCGAGCAACAACTGGTAGCGAGGTCATGGCACCAACGACAACTATTGGATCTTGATCTGGACTCGGCATTGCTATCTGCTCTGCAAACGGCCCCAAAGCAATAGCTAAACCGCGAAAGCCACTATTGCTGATCAACATGTTGCTTCCACGGCCGAGCATCAAGACCGGAATCTTCACTTTCGCTAGCGCGCGCGACGCGGCGTGCAAATCGTCAACATTCATTGCTCGCATAAACAATGACGCAGCCCCGCCAACTCGATAAGTCGTATACGGACCGATCGGCTCATCTTTCGTTACGCGATCGCCAAGCAACGCTGCGAATCGGCTCAAATCTTTGTCGCTAGGTCGACCAAATTCTGTGATCAATTTGACTTACCTCGGCGCCGGGCGATCACTTCGTTCGGCAAAGAAGAAATATCTCCGCAGCCCATTGAGATGCACAAGTCACCATCTTTGATTTCATCTGCCAAGAACTCTACGAGATTCTCACGACTGGGTTGATAAATGACATGACTTTGTGGTTGCGATTCGAGAATGGCATCAACAACTAGCTGACCAGTCACACCCGCTATAGGTTCGGTACCAGAAGAATAAATGTCGGTGATCACAATTAGGTCGGCAGCGACAAACGAATCACCATAGAGATGCGAAATCATCGACATGCGATTAAATCGATTCGGCTGAAAAACTGCGACGACACGTGACCAATTGTCTGACTCATCTCTCACGCCTGACAGCACAGCCGAAATCTCGTTTGGCAAATGGGCATAGTCATCAACGAATGTTGCACCATCGTCTACACCTCTAACATCAAACCGACGCGCCACCCCACCAAAACCACTCAAAGCTTTCGCAGCCTGACCAAACTCAACCCCAAACTGCATCGCCATCGCGATTGCTGCGAGAGCATTGCTCACATTATGAAGACCTCGTAACGGAAGATCGACTCGACCTAGTTCAATTCTTTTTCTGTCGTGATTCTGAGTGACGACAAATGAAGACTTGCCGTCTTTGAACTTGATCGATGAAGCCACGTAGTCTGCAAAAGACTTCTCGTCGACAGAATATGTAGTCGCGCTATGCGTCTTAGAAATTGACGCACAAACTGGGTCGTCAAGACACAGAATTCGTGGGCCAGCGATACCACCGACATAATCGAAGAAACTTCGCTCAATAGCCGACTGCGTTTTGAAGTGATCTAAGTGATCGATGTCAATATTGGTCACGATTGTCGCAGCGAGTGGAAGCTGAGAATGAGTGCCATCGCTTTCATCGGCCTCAACAACAAACAGTTCACTATTTGACCATGACGCACCACGATTCAATGCGATTACATCGCCGCCAATCAGATAACAAGGGTTTTTGTTGGCGCTTAACAAAATTGTTGTGAGCATCGACGATGTCGTCGTCTTGCCGTGCGTACCTGCGACACCAATACTTGTGGCGCATTTGCAAATGCTTGCAAGTGTCTCGGCTCGAGAGAGAACCCGAATATCTGACTCGCGAGCTCTTTGATACTCGATGTTTGATTCAGCAATCGCCGGCGAACCTGTAACGAAATCACAACCAAAAACAACTTCAGGATCGTGACCGATATTTACTTTGATCCCCAGAGCTTCAAGTCGAGTGATTACATCGGAGCGACGAATATCGCTGCCCGAAACTTGATGACCCATTTCAGCCAACACGGTTGCAATCGCAGACATACCAGGGCCGCCTACCCCGACGACATGAATACGTGTTGGTTTGCGAAGGTCTATTAGCTGTCGTTCTTTTTGACCAGCAACATTAAGAATCAATTTGGCGAGGGTTGTTTCGCGGTGTTGCTGACCTGCCGAGCGCGCAGCACTGGCGAGAGATTGAAGTTTGGCTCGATCGTCAATTAACGCAATGACCTGATCAGCCAATTGATCGTTGGTGACTGATTTTTCATCTATGACTTGCGCCCCGCCGAGATCACCGAGCCAACTTGCATTTGCGGTTTGGTGATTTTCTGCTGCCCCACTCCACGGAACCAAAACACTGGCAATGCCAATCGTTGATACTTCAGCCACCGTGCTTGCACCCGCGCGCGCAACGACAAGGTCAGATGCGCTGTATACATCTTGCATCGACACGGTCGATTCAAGCCGCATGTACACAATTTTTGCATCACTTTTCAGAATTGGAAGATCGTCACCGATATATCTTTGGCCGGTCAAATGAATAACACAAATGTCACTTCGATTTTGATTTTTCTCGACAAGTGTTCGCGCCACAGAATTTAGTTTTGCCGAACCTAGCGACCCACCAGTAATACAAATAACTTTTCGATCGATCGGAATCGATAGTCGCCTGCGAGCATCGGCTCTAGTTGATGAAAGATCAAGATTTCGCAACACCCGGCGAACTGGCGCACCAGTAAGAGATGCATTTTTAAATTTTGATGGCAAGTATGCGACTGCAACAGCAGCAGCGCTTCGCGCCTGCAATCGAGTTGCCAAACCAGGTTGGCGATCGTATGAAACTGTCACCACCGGAATGTTCAACTTCTTTGCGGCCCGTGTTGCCGGCACGCTCGCATATCCGCCAACCGACACGACTACAGCCGGTCGCAAACTCGACAAGATTCGTTCAGCATTTCGCGTGGCGTTTCGCAAAATCTTTATGGTGCGAATGTTTCGCTTTAAAGCCTGAAAAGACAACACACGACCAAAGCCCTGCACGGTTAACAAAGACATTGGAATACCAGTTGATGGCACGAGAGTCGTCTCGATGCCAGTTGATGATCCAACAAAATGCAATTGATCTTTTGAAATACCCGCGTCTTGCAATAGTTCGGCTATCGCCATCGCAGGTATTACATGACCGCTAGTTCCCCCACCAGTTATTACGGCAAAGACGGTGTGGCTGGAGGCGGTCAAGAGGTTCTACTTGTGAAGATTGCTCACTTCATATTACGCGCGACGTTCATCAACAGCCCAGCTGCCGACATACATACCAATAGCGAACTTCCGCCGTATGAGATAAGTGGCAGTGTTAAACCGGTCACGGGCATCGAGCCGGTTACCCCACCGATGTTGATGATCGCCTGAATCGCAAACCACATCGTTACCCCGCCGGCGAGAAGTGCGCCGAATCTTTCTTCTGCATGCAGGGCCGCACGCAAACCGAACACGACGAGAGTTAAGAACCCACCGATTACGACTGCAGCGCCGATCAGACCCATCTCTTCGGCAATCGTCGAGAAGATGAAATCGCTGTGCGCTAGAGGTACATAGCCCCACTTGCCCGTGCCAGCACCAACACCGACACCAGAGACACCACCGTTGGAAATTGAAAGTATCGATTGCCAAACTTGATAACCGAATGAACCCTTGGTTTCATCCAAGTTCAAAAAGGCTGTCCATCGATTTCGGCGCGACGAAGTCATAAGCGTGAAAAACAATGCTGCAATAACACCCGAGCCGGCGATTGCGTTGACAATTCGCATCGGAATGCCAGCCATGCACATGACTGCCAAGACGATGCAGGTCATCACAATTGCGCCACCGAGGTCGCGCTGAACAAGACAGAGTGCGACTGACGCAACCAATGCAACGATGACGGGTCGTGAAGTGCGATTGAAGTTAGTTACTTCTTTCTGACGACGACCAAGAAGGTTTGCGCAATAGACCAATAGAGCCAACTTCAAAAATTCTGAAGGTTGAAAGCCAACTGGACCCATAGCAACCCACGCGCGAGCCCCGTTGATGCTGACACCGATGCTTGGTGCAAAAGGCAAAAACATTAAGCCGAACGCAAAGATCAAAGCCGGAAACACAAATTTACGCAACAGAGAATATGGGAAGCGAAAGAAGAATGCCATTCCCAAACCACCCACCGAAGCCCACATCAATTGCTTGAAGAACATCGTCCAAGGCGAAAAGCCGCGGTTTAATGCAACTATCGAAGATGACGACATGACCATCACCAAACCAAAAGCTACGAGTGTCAACACCGTGAGAAAAATCATGAAGAAGGTTGTGTTGGCAGGCTTCTGCGCAACCCGACGAGATGACAGCAAACCACCGCGATCAAGAACCGCGCGACGACGCTGAGCAAGTGTCAATGTTCGATTTGGCCCTGATGTTGATGCTGCTGTGCTCATGTTTCCTCGATTTGTTAGTTTTTGATTTGCATATTCTTAATTAGTGCCGACACTTCGTTTTTGAAGTCAGCACCCCGCTCGCCATAGTTTTTGTACCAGTCGTAACTGGCACAACCAGGTGAAAGCAGAACTACATCGCCAGCTGTGGCAAGTTTGCTGGCAAAATTCACCGCATCGCGCATCGAGCCAGCAATTTGAACTTCGCACGCACCCGAAAATGCAGCAGCGATTTCTTTGGCCGAAGTTCCGATGGCGACAACTGCCTTGACTTTTTTTGAATTTTTGGCCATTTGCGTCAGATCGAGACCTTTGTTTTTGCCACCGGCGATCAACACAATCGAATCAAACGAATTCAAAGCGACGCTAGATGCATGTGGGCTTGTTGCTTTCGAATCGTTAAACCAACGAACCCCATCACTTTCGGCGACAAATTCAATTCGGTGTGGTGCATTAACAAAATTTCGCAAAGCCTGCGCGACCTGTGTTGTGTTCGCAAGACCCGCTTCAATTGTGATCGCCGCTGCGGCCAACGCGTTGGTCACATCGTGCGGCAGACTTCGCGCCATTTCACTGCGATGCAAAATCTCGCCAGACGGACAAGTGAGCACGCCGTTTAAAACGTGATAGTCACCCGAGTCTGCACCAAAACTGACGACTCGTGCACCAGACGACTTTGCGACCTTCGTTATCGCCTGATCGTGCATCGGCACAACTGCCACATCTGAAGACATCAAGTGAGACCAGATTTTGGCCTTGGCTTCGTGATACGAGTTGAGAGAAGAATGCCAATCTAAATGGTCAGGAGCAAAGTTCAACCACACTGATGCTTTAGCACGAAAAGTTTGAGTTAATGCCAAACGAAAACTTGAACACTCAACCGAGAACGCCTGTGCGTCAGAGCGCAATGCTGCGATCAACGGTATTTCAGTATTACCAACCGCTAAAGACCTCTTTCCGGCTGAGTTCAAAATCGCAGCCGCCATCAAAGTGGTCGTCGTTTTGCCGTCGGTACCAGTCACTGCAACCATCGGTCGGGGCGACGATGACTTTTGTTCAATTTGATAAGCGAGTTCAATTTCTGACATCACTGGCTTTTGCATTTGCCGAGATACTTCAAACAATTCATGAGTCTCAGGAACTCCGGGTGCAGGCACGACTCGATCAGATTGTTGCAGTAGCTCAGCGAGTTCGGCAGATGTTGGTCGAATTCGAATCTCACTATTTAAGCTGCGAGCAAATTCTGAGTGGCTTGAAGAATCGAGATCGTCGACAAGAATCACTTTTTCTCCACGAGACACAAGTTCGCTAGCCACTGCTCGCCCAGCAATAGCAAGACCGTAAACAAGTGTTGTTGTCATCTCAGCGCCTAAACCCAGTGAGGCTCTGAATGTTTGTGAAGTCAGCGATAAAAGCCGCCACGGCAGTTGCGACACAGATCGCAGAGATAATCCAAAAGCGAATAATCACGGTTGTCTCAGGCCAGCCGCTTTGCTCGAAGTGGTGATGAATCGGCGAATTCTTGAATAGGCGCTTCTTGCGACCCGAGGCTTTGAATACCCCCATTTGAATCGCTACAGATCCGGCTTCGATCACATTGATGCCGCAAATCAATGGCAACAAAAGATGTGTATTGGTTGTAACAGCAAGCAGACCAAGTGCGGTACCAAGACCAAGAGCACCGACATCGCCCATGAAAATTCTTGCTGGTGCGGCATTCCACCAAAGAAAGCCACCGCATGCGCCGGCCAAAGAGGCTGCAAGCACCGCGAGGTCAAGCGGGTTTACAACATCAGCGTAAATTTGCGGATTTCTAAAAGCCCAATATGCAATAACGGTGAACGCAATGAAACCAAACGATGCAGAGCCAGCGGCCAAACCATCAAGCCCATCTGTCACATTTACTGCATTTGATGTTCCCCAAACCATTAAGGCAGTCCAGATCACAAAAAGTGGCCAAGTGAAAGTGATGCCAGGCAGGTCTGCTCGCGTAAACGAAAGCGTTTCGCTGACACCAGTTGCTGCAGTCAGCCACCAAGTCAAGCCGATGCAAATGGCAAATGTGATGTAGCCCTTTTTCTTCCAAAAGAGTCCACGATTGTGTTGACGCTGCACTTTGAGAAAGTCGTCAAGAAAACCTACAAATCCGAGAACAAACACGGCAGCCCAGATGATCATCGCCTGATCTGAAAATGGCAGCCCATCTCTAAAGTGGGCAACGAACCAACCGAGTGCGGCTGAAAACAAAATTGCAATTCCGCCCATTGTGGGTGTGCCTTGCTTTTTCATGTGCTGCACGGGACCACGGTCTTCGGCACCGAGAATTGGTTGACCTTTGCCTATTTTTTTAAATACCGAGATCAAAACTCTTGTGCCGACGAGTGATGCGATCATCGCAACGGCCGCCGCGGTGAGAATTGCAATCATGAAGCCACTTTCAGCAACTCGCGCGAAACTTCTACATCGCTGAACGGCGTTTCATCTGCGCCAATTGTCTGTGTTGCCTCGTGGCCCTTGCCAGCGATGATCACGATGTCGCCAGCTTTTGCAGACTCGAAGGCAGCAGACATTGCGAGTCGACGATCTAACTCGATATTCACTTTGCTCGAAACACTTGAAACATTCGATACCCCTTGTAGAACTTCTTGGGCAATTGTGCGGGCATCTTCATGCCGAGGATTATCTGACGTGATGTAGACAAGATCTGCGAACTTTGTCGCAATGTCGCCCATCTTAGGTCGCTTCAATTGATCTCGCCCACCGCCACATCCAAAGACGAGTATGACTTGTGCATTAGAACCGACGATTTTTCGCCCGGCGAGCAAGACATTTTGTAACGCCTCAGGTGTGTGGGCGTAATCGACAACGACAGAAAAGGGCTGCCCTGCGTTCACCGATTCAAATCTGCCAGGCACAGCGCTTGCAGCAGCCAAACCTTTAGCGATGTCACTAACAGTGACACCAAGTTTGGCTGCTGCAGTCGCGGCAGCTAGCGCGTTCATTACGTTGAAATAACCACCCATCAATGCTTCGATCTTCTGGTTTTGCCAGTCAAACGAAATCTTGGATGCATCTGCGTGAATTTCTTTTGCATCTGATAATCCGAATGATTCACACCGAACTTCTTTATCTTTCGAAATCGTGTCAATCAGCAGAGATCCGTGAACATCATCGCGATTTATGATGCACAGACTTGTGAACTGCTTTGTGAAGAGTCGGGCTTTAGCAAAAAAATAATCTTCTATTGACTTATGGAAGTCAAGATGATCTTGACCGAGATTTGTGAACACCGCGGCCTTGAATAAAGTTCCTTCGACACGGCCAAGAGCAAGTGCGTGAGAAGAAACCTCCATTACGACTGCTTTACTACCTCGATTTAGTTCTTCAGCCAAGATGCGCTGCAAATCTGTTGACTCTGGTGTCGTCCGCGCACCAGTGAGCGTGCCGATAACCGATGTCGACCAGCCGTGCTGTCGCAGAATCGATGCCAACATGTGTGCGGTTGTGGTCTTGCCATTCGTTCCAGTGATGCCTATTACATTCAACTTTTCGCTCGGACGATTGAATAATTCGGCAGCAAGATACCCCATCGCTGAGCGCACATCGCTGACGACAATTTGTGTTACATCCACGTCAACGCGTCGCTCAACAAGAACCGCCACAGCACCATTTGCCACCGCAACTTTCGCAAAGTTGTGGCCGTCAACGTTTTCGCCCACGATGCAGCAAAACATGACGCCATTTGAAGCTTTTGAAGAGTCGTGCGTAATATCTGAAACTTTTACTTTTGCGTTACCGATAATTTGATTTACAGCAATTTCAGATGTACTTGCCAGTAGTTCGTCTAACTGGCGTTCCAATCTGCTTGACATCTCAGTGACTCGGTCCGAGTTCTGCAGGGCGTGAACCGACACACCCCAAGTCATCGCCCTCGGGGCGAATGTTCAATTCGTTTACCAATACTTGACCGATGCGTGCGAACACTGGTGCTGCCGCAGTGCCACCAAATCGATCATTTGAGTATGGATCGGGTTCGTCGATTGAAACCAAAACGGTCATACGCGGGTTGTTTGCCGGAAGGAAGCCAACAAAAGATGCGAAGTACGTTCTGGCACCTTCATCGTTCGTGTATGTGCCGTTTTCTTGCAATTTGTAAGCCGTACCAGTTTTGCCTGCGACACTTAACCCAGGCATTTTTGCCAACTTGCCGGTGCCGTAACAAACAACATCGGTCATAAGCGATGTCATGATTTGTGCAGTCGATGCTGAAAGAACCTGGCGAGTCTCTGAAGCCGGAGTAGCAGTTTCAACACCATCTTTGTCTGTTGTCTTGAGCACCATTTTGGGTGCGACATAGACACCTTTGTTGGCGACAACATTTACCGCGGCGGCAAGTTGCAACGCAGTCGATGTGTAGCCGTAACCATAAGAGAACGAAAACTTTTCGGTGCCTTGCCACTTAGAAACTGGTCGCAATGAACCACGAGATTCGCCCGGATACTCAACGGCCGTCTTGGTACCGAACCCGAACAGTTTCAGATATTCGTGATTCTTTTTTGTATCGAGAGTTCTTGAAATTTGAATCGTGCCGATATTCGACGAGTCAACAAAGATTTTGCGTACCGACATATCTTCGAGCCCGTGTGGATATGCGTCTGTCACTGGGTACTCCCATTGAGTGCCTTTGTCGAACACTTGATAACCAGGGACACTGAAACTTGAAGAAGTGTTTACGGCACCCTCATTGATCGCAGCAGCAATGCTGAAAACTTTGGCCACCGATCCTGGCTCATTTGCCTCGACAGATGAAAAGTTTCCTGACTCACTTGAATAGCTACCGTCTTCATTTATGCGAATGTTCGACATTGCATAAATTTCACCAGTCTTTGTATCCATAACAATTGCCATGCCGCCACGAGCACCGAGACGCTCAACTTGTTGCTTGACGATGCCGTCAACTTGAAACTGAATCGTTCGATCAATCGTTGTTGTTAACTGACCACCAGATTTTGGTTCGAGAACTTCGCCTGAACCTGCAGCAATAGATTTGCCACTGCTATTTACTTCTCTAACGATTCGACCGTCAATTCCGGTCAACAAGTCGTGGTATTTAAGTTCAAGTCCCGAAATACCCACGCCGTCAATATCGGTGCGACCAACTACCGCCTGCAAACTCGCGCTCGAAAGAGCACGCCCTGACTCGCGATACGAAGAAACACCCTTAAGACCGAGAGCCAAAATCGCGTCAGCAACTTCTTTGTCTGCTTGACGGGCAATGTACACGAAGCTCGATTGCTTGTTCTGCAACTTCGCTGCAAGCTCACTTTCGGCTTGCGGGTCAAGTTGTAACACACCTGCGACGACGTTGGCTACACCAACTGGGTCAACAACAGACCGCGGGTCAGCAAATACTGTTCTGGTCGGAATGGGAAGTGCCAGCTCCCGACCATTGCGATCCAAAATTGAGCCGCGCTCTGCGCGCATGACCTGCACTCGAGTTCTCTGCGAAACACTCGCCTCGCGATAATCACTAGCCCAAAGGGTTTGCAAAAGCGCCACACGAACACCGAGAAGTGACAGCAAAATCGCCACGACGGTGAACATCGAGACGATGCGCCTGTGCATGTTTCCGCCCCGTAAATCTTTTGTAAAAAAGTCTTTCGTTTTAGTAGTTGCCGTCGCGGCTCGATATGAAATCTCAGAACTGCGCACACGGTTTGCATCAATTCGATTTGTAGAGCGACCACGAGAGCCGGCTCGACCACGACCTGCGACGGTGCTCATGGTGTAGCACTCTTAGTGTTGCTAGAGACAAAGTCTTCGAGCATTGGTGAATTCAATATTTCTTTGTCCATGTCGCCAGTTGCAGCAATCACGCTTGCCACAACATCTGCAGGAACTTCTTCAAACTCGGCCGACACACCTTGCGACATACCAAGCATCATCGCTTTTTCGCGCAAATAGTCGGGGGCGCGAAGTTCGGCACGTTGCTGTCTCAATTCGTCATAGTGAATGCGTGCAAGTCGCACATCAGTCGTGATCTTGTCTAAACGCAATTGTTGCTCGGCGATGACTGTTTGAAAGACAACTATCGAAGTCAAAACGAATGCAATGACGATCAGTGCAGATGTCACCAACGAAAATCTCTTGACTGGAATTGACTCAACTAACCGCAGGTCTGGACGCTCAGTCGGTTGTGACGACGATTTTGATTTACTGCGCGGCTGGCGAACTGGTTGCACTACCGAGCCTGCTGGTCGACGCATTCGCACTGGCGCCGGACGCGATGCAAGAGCGGTTGCCATTTAGTTACCAACCCCGACGAGCGTTTTTTCAAGTACGCGTAGTCGCGCAGACTTTGCCCGACGATTCAGTGTTTGCTCTTTGCTCGACGGATGCTTAGGCGCGCGCACGCGACGTGTGCGTCGCTCGCCTGATTGTGATTCGTGCATAAATGGTGACGCTGTGGTTTGAACATTGGCGTCACGCTCTGACTCAGAAAATACGCGCTTGACAATGCGATTTTCGCCCGAGTGATAAGTCAATACGGCTACTCGCCCACCCGACTTAGTTGCATCAATTGCAATTTGAAGTGCGCGCTCAAGAATCTCAAGCTCTTTGTTAACTTCGATTCGAATTGCTTGAAATGTTCGTTTAGCCGGGTGTCCGCCCGTGCGGCGTGCCGGTGCGGGAATCGCTGCTACTACAACTTCGGCAAGCTGTGAAGTTGTTGTTATCGGTCGAGCAGCGACAATCGCCTTGGCTATTCGACGCGCAAACTTTTCATCAGCGTTGTCAGCAATGAGCCGAGAGAGATCTGATTCTTCGTAACTGTTGACAACCTCAGCCGCGCTTAAAAGACTTCGTTGATCCATCCGCATATCTAGCGGACCATCGTGGCGATATGAAAACCCGCGCTCTGCAACGTCTAACTGTGGTGAAGAAACACCCAAGTCAAATAACGCGCCAGAAATTTGACCAATCGAAAGTTCGGCAAGAACTTCGTCAAGCGAATCAAACCGCACACGGCGCACTGTCAATCGACCCTTAAGAGATGCATCCTCAGCGATCATTCTTTCGGCATTGGCAATCGCGTAGGCATCTTGGTCAAGACCAAGAATTTGTAAATTTGGGTAAGCATTAAGTATCGCCACTGCATGTCCACCGAGACCGAATGTCGCGTCGACGATTACGCCCTCAGGTACAGAGGAAAAGCATTCAACAATTTCGTCAACCATGACAGGAAGATGCGAAGCAACTTGTGGATTTTGAGTCGTCATAACTGTTGCGCAACTTGCAACTTGTCACTGCTTGTTGATGTCCCACTTATCTCGCTTATCAGCAGCCCCCCGGCTAACGGTGCCTCCGGGATTTCTCCCCGGATAGCGAAATGGAAA
>Ga0209358_10001919_pt1 | contig 16130 bp, 16 predicted proteins | sample LauGreFa1BDMLBSN_2_FD_187574 | JGI IMG/M metagenome (GOLD analysis project Ga0209358, IMG submission 187574) | Freshwater lake microbial communities from Lake Michigan, USA - Fa13.BD.MLB.SN (SPAdes) (version 2) | ecosystem: Environmental > Aquatic > Freshwater > Lake | place: Lake Michigan, USA... | reverse complement strand
AAGACGAAAAAATAATACTAAAAAAGGATTTGGTAAAAGACGAAAAAATACTAAAAAAGGATTTGGTAGAAAATATACTAAAAGACGTTATATCAAAAAAAATAAACATTCAAAAAGTAAACGAAAATAATTATTACAATTAATTATTCGTAAAATAAACTTATTATATTTCTTATTTTAAATATAATATGTCACAAATGAATACAATTAGCGAAATGAATGATTATTTTAAGGTACCTATTTTTTATAACGATAAAAAGGTTAAAATCAAACAAAATATTACAAATGATTTAGAATTAGTTCAAACAATTGATGCGTCTGGTTGCCAACCTATTTACAATTATTTTTTTAATAATAATAACGATTTATCTAATAAATTAATTGAACAAGTATCAGAATATTATACCACAGATGTTAATTTTATAACTGACAATCAAGAATTATTAAAAGAATATAAAAAAATAGATAAAAAATACACCGAGTATTCACCAAATTATACAAATATTTTAGAAATATGGAACGAAATTAAATGCGAAACTGATTTTAAAGAAAAATATTATTATATTGAATGGCCTATGTTGGAATTTTTAAATAAATCCGAACATTTCTTACAATTTATGAGTTTATACAATTTGGCTTCTCCAGTAATTTCTCTCTTCATACCTATTATAATATTAATTGTACCCTTTTTTATTATTCGCATGAAAGGACTAGAATTAACTATGAGCGAATATGTAGATGTTTTAAAAATTTTAGCTCAGTCTCACGCAATTGGAAAACTTTTTACACAATTTAACGATGTGTCTTTTAATGAAAAAATTTATTTACTAATATCAGCTGCGTTTTATGTTTTTTCTATATACCAAAATGTAACTATCTGTCTAAAATTTCATAGTAATATGATTAAAATACATAACCATTTCAATGAAATTAATAATTATTTGGATTATACTATCAAAACAATGGATAATTATTTGAGTTATTCAACTAATTTATCCTCACAAAATGAGTTCAGTCTGGTTTTAAGAGAGAAAAAGAAATTCCTCGAGGATTTAAGAAAGAAATTCTCTTATATAACTGAATATAAATTAACTAGTGTTAGAAAAATACAGGAAATTGGACATGTACTAAAATACTTTTATGAATTACATGACGATAAGATTTACAATGACGCCATAATGTATTCATTTGGATTTAATGGATATGTTGATTGCCTTGAAGGGTTAATAAATAATATTGAAGAGAGAAAAATAAATTTTGCTGCGTTTATTAAAGATAAAAAGAAAACTATATTTAAAAATAGTTATTATGCTCCATTAAAAGACCAAAATCCTGTTAAAAATACAATCAAGTTTAAAAAAAATATTATCATTACTGGACCAAATGCATCAGGAAAAACAACTACACTTAAAACTACACTTATTAATATTATTTTTACACAGCAATTTGGGTGCGGATTTTATGAATCAGCTCAGCTTTCACCTTTCAAATATGTACATTGTTATTTAAATATTCCTGATACATCTGGTAGAGATAGCTTGTTCCAAGCTGAGGCAAGAAGGTGTAAAGATATTTTAGATATAGTTAAAACTAATGAAGAAGAGAGACATTTCTGTGTATTTGACGAATTATATTCTGGTACAAATCCAGATGAAGCTGTTACAAGTGCCACCGCATTTATGAATTACTTAATTAAAAATCAAAATGTACATTGTTTATTAACTACGCATTTTATCAAAGTATGTAAAAATTTGAAGAAAAATAAAAACATTTTGAATTGTCATATGGTAACAGAGAATAAAAATAATAAATTAATATACAAATACAAATTAGCTGAAGGCATTTCTGAAGTAAAAGGTGGAATTACAGTATTGACTGAAATGAATTATCCAAAGGAAATAATTGATAATACGATTAAAAATCAAAAATAATATACACTTTAGAATTCGTTAGTTAAATAATTAATTTATATGTTCTCTTTGTAATAATATGGCTTCTTTAACAGATTTATTTAATCCAACTTTTTTAATGTTTTTAGGAATATTAGTGCTTGTAGTAGCATTATTAGTAGTTTATTTTGAAAGTAAATTTAGAGAACAAAATCACAAAATTTCTTCTATGTTAAGCTTAGTTTCTTCTTTAGCAGAAGAATTAAATGGTACTAAAATGGTAATACAACATTTATCAATGAGAGGAGGAGTTCAACCACAAAATTTTCAACAAGAACAACCCTTTTCCAATTTTCATGATTTAGAACAAAATGTTATTGTACAAAATACAAATAACACCAAATTAATTCAGGTTTCAGATGATGAAAATAGCGATTCCGATAATGAATCTTCTGACAGCGATTCTGAAAGTGATGACTCAATTGAAAATTTGGATGATGATGATAATGAAAATATTGTAAAAGAAATAGATGATGAAAGTGTCAGTAGTGAGAACAGTGTTATTGAAATTGGTGAACATAATGATATTAAAATTCTAAAACTGAACATTACTCAACAAAATGATGATGAAAGTACAAACTCCAATGAAGAGCAAAATTTAGATTTTGATGATTTAGACGATTTAGAAAATTTATCTGAGAGTAGCGAGTCAGTATCTATTAAAGATGACATACAATTAGAAGAAGTAACAGAAGTAAACAAGACAAAAGATGACAACATTAAATCTATGGATTTGAAATCAATTAATATTACTTTAGAAGAAACAAAACATGAATCATTAGATTATAAAAAAATGGGATTGCCCAAGTTAAGAAGTGTTGTTACTGAAAAAGGATTAATTAGTGATGCTTCCAAATTGAAGAAAAATGAACTTCTTAAATTGCTTGGAATTGAATAAGATTTTTATCTAGTGATTATATAAAATGAGCTGGAGAACGTGCTATAGTGGATCAAATAATATTCATTTTAATTTTCCCCCAATCATGAACGATGGTCGAAACTACGCGTCTTGGCAACCAGATGCTGTTATCAATCAGCGTATTCAAAAACAAGAAGGTATCACAAATAATTGGAATTATCGTCAATACTTACAACAGAATGGTCTTCAAATTATGAACTACAATAATAAGGAGGCTTGCTACGAATTAGGCTTAGACCCACATGTACAAACTGGTAAAACCCCTTCCAGCAATGTGCCATATACATTTAAGTCAGCATTTGATACGAGTACTCCTGGTTTCGGATACTGTAATAGCGATTTAAAGAATCCTTACCTATCAAGTGAACAATTGAATGCTAGATTGGTAGCTCCTTCTATTACCCCACCCAAAATGTAAATATTTATATTTTAAATTTAAACAATATTTTAAAATATAATTCATAATTATCTCCTTATAAAGCTCTTATTTCTATTGCTTCTTTTATTTTTTCTTACCCTTTTTGTTTTCTTTGTTTTTCTAATATTTCTCTTTATTTTTCCACCAAAAACCCCTAATAAAAATGGCGTTGCTACTAATCCTGCTGTGCCTATTCCAGCGGGAGCTGCGTATTCCCATTTAACTAAACTATCTTTTTTGGGTTCTACACCTTGACCTTCATTATTTCCTTGTTTTTCAACCTCTGGTCCACATTTATTTATATTATAACTCAATTTAAATGAAGTAAATTTAAATATATTTGCTTTTAAATCAAATAATAACTTGAATTCTAGTGTTCCGCATGGATATTCTGGGTCCATCCCCTCCCCGTCTCTAGACATAATAATTTGTGATTTAAATAAATATTCCATTGTTGTTTGCTCATTATTAATAATAATAGTTTCAGATTTATCTGGTCTAAAAACAGAATTAACCTCCGGATGAGTAATTTCTGATAATTTTACAGTTATTAAATCTGTTATAAGACCATACATATTTTGACAAGATAAAAGACCTATTTTGTTAACAGTATCGTAATCAATTTGTTTATTAGCATTCGCATTATAAAAAGCATCTATTAATGTTTGATAAAATATGTCAGTTATAACATAATTTGTTTTACTTTGGTCAGAATATAATGATGCATTATATTCCTTTCCATTTATTGTTCTATCGTGTCTTCTAACATCCTTTCCTATTTGGTATTTTAATAATTTTAAAAATTCTAATTTATTTTTATTTATAAACATCGATGATGATTTAATATAATATGAATACGCGATTAATTTATCTAATGGCATATTAGGATTTCCATCTATAGAAGAATCGAATGTATACTCTCTCTCTCCAATTTTAAATTTATCCTTTATATCAAAACAATCATCTAAAGTAATAATTTTATAATTACCTTCACTTTCTAATTTATTCTTTAAAACAGAATATTCATTAAAGTTTGTTTTCACGTATGATATTATATTTGTATAAGGTAATAATGGTGAATTCTTAAAATTTTTATTGTAATAATTAACTTGTGTATCCTTTCTACGAACTGTCTTATTTCTTTCATTAATTCTTTGATTAACAATTCTTTGATTATTTAATTGATTATTTCTTTGATTTCTTCTTGTACTCATATATATTAATAATAAATTATTAACAAAATTAGATAATAAAATTAGATAATATAATTAGAAACAATTTAATAACAAGTATTTTAATAAACTAATATTGTATGAAAATACTTAGTATAGATGTTGGTATCAAAAATTTAGCATTTTGTCTTTTTGAAAAACCTGAAAATTCCGAATATTTTAAGATTACAAAATGGGATACAGTTAATATTTCAGAACAAGAAACACATAATTGTAGTTTTAGCGACAAAAATGGTTTATGTAATAAACCCGCTAAATTTAAAAAAGATGATGTATGCTTTTGTTTAAAACACTCAAAGAAACAAAATTATCAAATACCTTCATCCGAACTTAAACCTACTTTTATCAATAAACAAAAACTTAAAACTCTTCATGAAATAGCTGACTCACATGGTGTCAAATATGAACCAAAGATTAAAAAAACAGAGTTAGCAGCTGCTATTAATGACCATATTTATAATAATTATTTTCAAGAAATTCAATCTAAAAAAGCATCCGAAGTTAATCTATATAATATTGGCACAAATATTAAAATACATTTTGATAAATTATTTTCTGGGGAAAATTGTATTGAATATGTAATTATTGAAAATCAAATCGGTCCTATTGCCACTAGAATGAAAACAATTCAAGGTATGTTAGTACAATATTTTGTAATGTGTCCGGTGAATGTAAAAAATATAGAATTTATTTCTGCATCAAATAAACTGAAAGACTGTGATATAAAAGATAAAACCAAGTATAGCGATAGAAAAAAATTAGGTATTTCAAAATGTTTAGAAACAATTTCAACAGACCATAGATTTATTGAGAAAGTAGAATATTTTAATGGACATAAGAAAAAAGATGACTTAGCTGATTCCTTTTTACAGGGTATATGGTTTATTAATAATAACAAAATTTAATATATGTTTAGGTATTTATATTTAATTTATATTTAATTTATATTTAATTTATATTTTTTATTTACATTTTAAAAAATATATATAATCAATTCGTATGACTTAAAATTATAAGTTCTATTTAATCAATAATGAGTGATATAATTGAACTATCTGAACTAGAATTTAATGACAATTTTGGTGGAGGGAATGATGATTGGGGTAAAAAATCTAGCAATTTTGGAGGAGGACTTGAATTTTTAATGAATGACAAAATCAAAGAAAGTTCCAAGACAACAAGTGATATTAATTTAGATGATTTAAATAATTTAGAAAATGAATTAAATGATTTAGTGGATGAAATTCCTGATAGTAGTTTTAAACCTAAATCCGATATGTTTTCTACTCCAAGTTCTATGTTTGAAGATAAACCATCTGTTAAGTTTAGCGATGGTCCTTCTGTTGGAAAAGCAACCTCTAATATTGGCGGTGATAATAAAACATGGGATGGTTACAGTACATTCAATAATGTACCTTTAAATCCTGATAAACAAATGCCTTCACAACCACAATTATCTAAGGAAGAAATGTTAAGAGAGAAATTCAAAATTTTAAGAAAATTAGAGGCTCTTGAAAAGAAAGGAGTTGAACTAACTAAAAAATACACAATGGAGTCATCTTTACAAGAGATGTTGGGGGAATATGAAACTATCATGGAGGAAAAAACCAAACAAAACTCAGTTAAATTCCAAGGCAATATGCTCATGGCTGTGATTAACGGTATGGAATTCTTAAATAGCAGATTTGACCCTTTTGATATTAAATTAGATGGTTGGTCTGAACAAATTAATGAAAATATTACCGATTATGATGAAATTTTCGGCGAGTTATATGAAAAATATAAGAGCAAGGCAACTATGGCACCTGAATTGAAGCTATTGTTTCAACTTGGTGGAAGCGCTATGATGGTCCATATGACAAATACCATGTTTAAGAGTGCCATGCCTGGCATGGATGACATTTTGAGACAAAATCCTGATTTAATGCGTTCATTCCAAAATGCCGCAGTTAATTCTATGGCAGGCTCTAGTCCAGGATTTTCAGGGTTTATGACAAATATGATGAATCCTGAACCTCAAGTACCTAATGGCAGAGGACCTCCTGCTCCAATGGCAACACAAGGTCCTAATTCCATTCCTCCACCACAAGGTAGACCAGGAAATAATAACTATGCCACTCGCCCTGATTTAAATTTTAGTAAGAGTAACTTCACAGATGAAGGGATTAGTCTAAGAGAAAATTTTGATAGCCCTGCTAATCAAGAGAGAACAACTCGTAGACAACCTGCATCACGTCCTGAAATGAAGGGACCCAGTGACATTACTGATATTCTCTCTGGATTAAAGACCAAAACTATTAATATCCAAGAGCCTCCCAAACAAGCGCAATCCAATATGAATAATGATAGCAGTACTATTAGTATTAGTGATTTGAAAGACTTACAAGGGGATGGAAATATGCCAAAGAAGAGTCGCAGACGACAAAAGTCCGCTAGTAACACAGTTTCATTAGATATTTAATTATAACTTATATTTGTAAAAATGATATAGAATTATATATAATAAATAATATTATATATAACATGAGTGAATATATTACTGAAACTATTAATATTAATGATGTTATTAATGAAAATAAAATATTGAAAGACAAACTTGATACAATAATAAAAGAAAACAATCAATTAAAAAGAAATATACAAAATTTACAAGATTCAATGGGTTATGAAATTTGCGAATATTTTAATCACTGTTCTAGTTTAAAAAAAACAACAGAACATTTTTATTTTGATAATATTGGCGATTGTTATCACGCATTAGTTGAATATTATGGAGCTTCAGACCCTCTTCAATCTGCTATTGATTATAAAGAATATTATAAGGATATATTTGGTAGAACTTATGAAGAAGACCATGATATGGATGATGATGATACACTCTTACCATAATTGTTGTAATATAATTTGTATTAATAAAAATAACTATACCAATAACTAGGATATAAATAATAAGGATACCAATAACTAGGATATTCATTTACAACTACTGGTACTCCATAATATCTTGGACCATAACCATAACCTCGACCATAACCATAACCTGGTCCTCTATAATATCCTCTACCTATACCGCCTCTACCTATACCGCCTCTACCTATACCGCCTCTTCCTCCACCACCTCCTCCGCGAAATTCTTCAATTGCTTTATCTAAATACGCAATTATTAAATAACAAACAAAAAATAAAAACGCACATATCGACAATTTTTTAACGCTCATTTATATTGTATACAGAAAGAAATTAAATAACCTCTAATGTTTTGAAATTTGTTTCTATTTTGCTCAATAAATTCATAAAAGGTGTTTCGTTTTTACCATACAAGAGTGAATTATGTATTATTTTAATGTTACCTACCAAGCTTTGATTATTTATATGAAGCCAAATTATATAAATCAAAAATAATCCCATTGTAAAATATACATCCTTCATTTTATATGGTTCTTTTCTCAAATAATAAAGTGGTACAACCTTTATTAAAGTATTTATAATTACAAACCATATAATCGTTTTTACACTTGTACCCCATATGAACATTAAAAATAGTAGAATAATATTATCTAATACACCCAAAGTCAACGCAAATTTAGGACTATAAATAGTGTATTTAAAAATGTATAATATAAACCAAATATATATCCAATATGAAAATACTAGGTCTATTCTTAGTGCTGCCATATATAATATAATCTATAATATATCTAAAAAGCAAAATTATTAATTAAGTTTATTATATTTATTATTTAAATATAATACCATATAATTCTAATAATGAAAAAACTAGGAAATTGTGATACTAATAGTAGAACTTGTCCAAAAGGTGGCGTAAAAATACATGAAACTTATAATAATGCTAGTGTCAACGCCAAAATAAATGCCAGTTTAGACCCTGAGCAGTTTTATAATCAGTTAAAAAATCAAAATAAACACACTGGCGTTCGAATTGCGCAGAGCGAAAATGAATATAATATAGACCCGTTTGATAATATTAATCCTTTTAGTAACCCTGATGGTATTAAGGACTTTAAAAACGTTACATATGATAACTCTTCTTACAGCAAAATGGACCTGAATATTGATAATTATTCCATTGAAGATATATATAAATTATTTGGGGTTCAAAATAAAATTCTTACAGATGATGTTATGAGAGAATCTAAAAAAATTGTATTAAAAACACATCCTGATAAATCTAGACTTGAACCTAAATATTTTTTATTTTTTTCAAAAGCTTATAAGCGATTATTTGGTATCTATGAATTCCAAAATAAAACAACCAAGAAAACAGAGGATAAAAATGAATTCTATGATTCATCCAAGGGAGAAATTCTAAATAAAATGTTTGAAAAAGAAAAAGATTTGAAAAAATCAGGCAATTTTAATAAATGGTTTAATGAACAATTTGAAAAACATAAATTAGAAGATACTACTGAAAATGGCTATGGGGATTGGTTAAAATCTAATGAGGATATTGTTGATGTTGGGAATGTTTCTCAGGCAAATATGGCAGCAGAAATGGAAAAACGAAAAAAACAAGTCCAAACTTTAACTACTTATAATGGAGTAAATGACCCTTATGCTTCTACATTTGGTGGTTCAACATTAATGGAATACAATAAAAATTTCTCGTCTGGTTCTCTTTTTAGTAATGATGGAATGGGTTATACGGATTTGCGTCAAGCGTATGTTGAATCTGTTATTCCTGTGACGCAAGAAGATTACCAAAAAATGCCAAAATTTAAAAATATTGAAGAATACAAAATGCATCGCAATACTGTCGATGTTACACCTATTGATAAAACGCAAGCTATGCGACAATTATACAATCAAAATAAAGAATTGGAATCAGAAAGCGCCGCACTTGCGTTTCATTATGCGAAACAATCTGAAAAAGCAAAGAAAAACAGTGAATCATTTTGGTCTGGATTAAAACAACTCACACATTAATAGATTTAAAATATAAATAATATATTTTATTTATATTTTATTTATATTTTATATATGGCCTTAAATAATCCAAATGATATACTAGATTTGAATGATCAGGATTTAGCAGAATTACCACCATTACCACCTAATTTGAAAAAACTCTATTGTGATGGTAATCAATTAACTTCATTACCTCCATTACCGGATACTTTACAAGTATTAATGTGCGGTAATAATCGATTAACAGAGTTGCCTCCATTACCAGCTGGTTTAATAGAATTACATTGTGAACGTAATCAATTAACTTTATTACCTCCATTACCTTTAACTTTAATTGAATTAAATTGTGATTATAATCAAATAACTGAATTACCTCAAATTCCAGCTCGTTTAACTAATCTAAATGCTAGAGATAATCCTATTATTAAATTAACAAATTTACCTCAAGGTAGATTTTTACCTAAAGTTGAAATATTTGTAGATGATTTGAATTTAAACTCAGCCGAAATATATAAACAATTCTTAGATGAATCTATTCGTGAACACCAAGAGAGAATTAATGATGATAATCAATCATTAAAAGAATTACAAAACCGTATGGATATGTTAAATTTAAAAGTTGTATCACAAGGAAATAAGCAAGAAATTAAAACAGAAAATGTTGGAACTGTTCCTAGTGGTCCTGTCAATATGATTAAAGATTATATGTCATCATATGGTGGAAGAAGAACAAGAAAAAATAAGAGAGGTAAAACAAGAAGACGAAAGTCAAAAAATACGCGTAAAAAATAAAGAAAAACTATTAGGTTTTATACACGATTTATGTACATATTATAATCTGTCCATTGTGACCTACAATTAGGACAAGTTTTGTTTTGTAATGATTTGGGAAGTAACCATTGTCTGAGTTCATCTTCAAAAAAATTCTTTTTACAACAAGTACAGTTCATATAAATATCATATTCTTCTATTGGCTCAAATCTTATAGGACATATATTATCTTCTATAATTTTTTTTCGAATCATCGTGCCGCTAAACATATTTATACTAGTTCCACTAGTTCCAGTAACAGAATAATAAGCATTATTATAAATACTATTATTAATACTATCATAATTAATATTATAATCAATATTGTTACCAGATAAGTCTAATAATTCTTGATTTCTCCAAAGAACATTTCCCTGTAAATCTATTCTATACAAATCCTGACCGTTTAAATTAGAAATAGTATTACCAGATGAATCAGTTGTGCTAACACGAATTCTTGTATGATTGAAATAAATAGGAAAACATGTTAACTGAGGTCGAACCTCAAAACAATAAATAGAACCACTACAAGTTACTACTTTGATTAGATTTCCAGACATATCAATTGTACGATTTGGATTTTGTTGTAAAGGAACATACCGTTCTATATCATCTATTATTCCTTGATTAAACCCTTCAAATACACTATTCATTTGAGATGAATTTGTCATAGCATTTCTAATATGTTCAAAATTAAATAAAGTTCCAGACATTTTAATTATTTAAACATAAAAATAAATCTTTATATAGATTTGATTTATGATAAAAAAATTAATTAAATAATGGCTTATTACAATATAAGACATAATTATATTTATAAACTATACTACTTATACTACTTAAAATCTATATAATACTATTTATTTTTGGAATTTTTCTTTTTCATCTTCAATCTAGTGTCATATTCTTCAATTGCTTTGTAGGCTCCGTATATGCGAATTGGAGGACATTTGTCAAATTCTGGATTGATTTGACAGGGTACAAATTTATGTATAACTCTATTTTTATGATTAATAAGATATTCTCTTAGAATATCATGACGCATCTTTTCTGTGCGATGACTGATGTAAATCTTAATTAGTTTTCGCATATGGTTTGCATCCCTGTCTTGGTAAACGCTTCCGCCTTTTAAATATCCGTCATAGTTAGGGTATTCTAGTTGAATTATGCTGTTTAAAACAAACCCGACGTGCTGTTTAGACCAGCCTTCAATTAAACCCATAATACGGTCTGTATTTTCAATAATCCATTTGTCGAAAAACTCATATTTAACCAAAAATTGTTGCTTTATTACAAATGGGGAAAATTCTCCAATAAGTCTTTGAAGGAAATAAGGCAGGCGGTCAATGCGAGCTAATAATAACCGTTCTTCAAGAATCTCATTCTCCTTTCTAATTCTGTTTTGTTCATTTTGAGAGCATTCAGGATAATAAACTTTAAAGTGACTCATTGTAATTATATATACTTTTTTAAAAATAATGAATTAATAATTCAATTTTATTTTTAACTTTTCTTATATTTCTTACTTTTATTTGTATAATTAATTATTTCCAATATATAATATAAAATGACTACAAAATTTGAAAATGGATTATTCATATTTCGTCGCGACTTTAGAATAATAGATAACAATGGTCTCAACTTATTAAATGAACGCTGTAAAAATATTTATACTATATTTATTTTCACACCAGAACAAGTCGGCTCCGGAAATAAATACAAATCCGATAATTCTGTTCAATTTATGATTGAAAGTTTACAGGATTTAGCATCACAAATTTCCAAAGCAGGAGGTCACTTGTATACTTTTTTTGGTCATAATGACAAAGTTGTAGAAGACTGTATTAAGGCATGGGATATTAACATTGTTTGCTTTAATTTAGATATTACTCCTTATGCCAAAGAGAGAGATGCCAAAATAATTAAATTATGTGAACACTTGAAAACATATGTGATGTACGATTATGATTATTATTTACATCAACCTGGGACTATTTTAAATGGGACTGGAGAACCTTACCAAAAATTTACGCCATATTACGAGTCATGTTTGAAAAAGAAAGTGGAAGCTCCTGCCAAAATGAGAAAATTACATTTGAAAAAGAGTGACGCGCATATTCCTAATAAAATTACATTAGAACAAGCTCTATCACGGTTTACGAAGGTGAATCCGGATATTTTGGTTCATGGTGGCAGACCAGACGCAATAAAAACATTAAAAACCGCACTTAGAACTCAGACACATTATGTAAAAAATCACAATGACCTTGATAAACAAACAACTCAATTAAGTGCGTATATTAAATTTGGCTGCTTATCTGTGAGAGAAATTTATAAAGCATTGCGCAGTAAAACAGCCATTATTAGGCAGATAATTTGGCGTGATTTTTATGCCAATATTTTGTATTCATTTCCACATGTATTAGGTCACGCTTTAAAAACCAAATATAATAAAATACATTGGCATCATAATGAGACATGGTTTAAAAAATGGTGCCAAGGGGACACTGGGTTTCCTGTGGTTGACGCCGGTATGCGACAGCTTAATGCCACTGGATACATGCACAATAGGGCGCGTTTAATTGTTGCGTCTTTTCTTGTTAAAACATTGCTTATTGATTGGCGCAAAGGTGAAGAATACTTTGCTACAAAGCTTACTGATTATGATGTGGCAAGTAACAACGGCAACTGGCAATGGGTGGCAAGCACAGGAGCCGACTCACAACCATACTTTCGCATCTTTAACCCTTGGGAACAAGCCAAAAATTGTGACCCTGATTGCGAATATATTAAACAATGGGTACCAGAATTAAAAGATGTACCCGTTAAAGATATTTTAAACTGGGAAACCACTTATACGGAATACAAAGATACAAAATATCCTAAACCAATTGTAGATTATAAAAAACAAAAAGAATTAGCACTTAAGATGTTAGGAGCTGCTTTTAAATAAATAAAATATCTAAATGACTAGTCGTTAAATTAATCAATTTATTATACAAGAAAATAATAAATGGATTCCAAGATTTTATATGAAAAAGATGGTATGAGATTTACCAAAATTAGTGATAAAAACTATAATCTACAATTTGTTATTGAAAATAAAAATATTCTCATGGCAAATATTGTTGATTTTAGTTTACTTAAATTGATGTATGATTTAAACGGTGATATTTACGAAAGCGTCCAACTTGAAAAAATTAATGAAAATGAAGCTACAGCAACCATTCTCGTAAAACATTTATTTGAGGATTTAGGGTTACCCCAAAAATATTCATGTGTTCATATACAAAAAACAGTTAACAATAATCAAACCATTTTTAGGTCTCAATCTATAGTAACAGAAAAACCAAAACATATTCCCGCTGACGCCGAGCTAATGGCTATGAAAGAAAATATCGGTATATGCGACGTTTTAACACCTCATAAAATTAATTTTTCCTTTACTGTACTCTTTGAGGATTATGTTAAAATTCCACAGTTTGCCGAAAAATTGGTCGGTGTAATTTTAAACAAAATATTTAAGCGTGTAAAACTATTTATAGAAAATATTGCATTTAATTAAATGGACAAACTTATACAATTTTTATTCTTGTGTAAAGCAGGTTTCATCATTTTTAGTGAATTACTTATTTACGTTTTTTATAGAGACAAACTAACATTTATTGATAGATTAACACAACGCTTAGCTAAAATTAATATTTTATATGTAAAAGTTTTTCAAGCTTTTGCTTTAAATAATAGTATAATCGACCAAAAAATGAATAATTTGTTATTGAAATTTACAGATAACGCTCCATGGACAAACCGTGATATTGATTATGAAACATTATTCAAATTAGAAGACGATGAAGGAATAAGATTTGAAGATTGTATTTCATATCCTATCAACTCTGGAATGATTTCACTCGTTTTTAAAGCAAAAAGACTAGCTGATAATTCTAATGTAATTGTTAAAATCAAAAGGAAAAATATAGAAGAACGGCTAAGCGAAGCTATTGATAACCTATTATTCTTTATGTATATTCTATCTTTTTTCCCAATAGTTCAAAAATATCAATTAGCTGAAGTTGTACATAAAAATATAGATATTATCAAACATCAGGTTAACTTTGACGAAGAAGTACAAAATATAATAAAAATGAGAACCAATTGTAAACATTTAAAATATGTAAAGATTCCCGACGTGTATAAAGAAATTACAGACAAATATCATAATGTTATTTTAATGGAAGAAATTAAAGGTGTCCCCATTAATAAGATTAAAGAAGAAGATTATGAGGGTTTTGCTAAGCAAGTTATTAAATTCGGTTTTGTAACTACATTAGTCCATGGTGTAACACATGGAGACTTACATAGTGGCAATATATTGTTTATTAAAGATGAAAATGAAACAAAATATAAACACAAAATTGGCGTTCTTGATTTTGGAATTATTTACGAAGTTGAAACACAATATAAATCCGTATTATTTGATTTATTAACTGAAATGTTCAATAATTCTCCTGAGGTATCTGCTGAAAAATTGCTAACTTCAGGAATAATTGAACCTGTGGATGTATTAAAATCATTGCCTTCTAACCATTATAAAAATATATTAGGTTTTTTAACAGAAATTATTCATGACACCATATATGTATCAAAACAAGCAAATCAAATACAAATATATAGATTTATGTCTAAATTCAAAACATATATGAGCAATCCAGAAATATCTGGACTTGGTCTTAAACCAAGTGATAATTTTGTTAAAACACAGCTTGTATTAGCTATGGCTCATGGTGTCACTCTCACTCTTTGTAAAGATGATTATATGTCACTTGCCGACAAAGTGATTAACGAGTTGTTTCCTACTAGTATGATAATTTAATTATTGTATCCCCATGGCCAAACCAAAACACCGGAAGGCAGTACGTGTTCTATTTTTATATCAGTCTTATTTAAACCATCATATTTTGATACTGCTACAGAGCATGGATATACTATATTAACTTTTTTATCAAAAATCAAATAATCCATTGTTTTTTTCATTGTATAATCGGATGATACTAATTCATCAATTAAAATTATATTTTTACCTTCTAAATTGTCGTCAATACCTTCATATACATCATCATTTTTACTTATTTTTACTTTATAGTTTGGAATATTTAATTTTTTTGATATATAATCTGATATAATTGCTCCTCCTGTTTTTATTCCAACTACGCAATCAAAGTGTATATTTGTTTGTTTTATTTTTTCAATTAATATATCTAAGTAACTTTCTAATTCAGGCCATGTAATAAATACTCTTTTACGAAATAATGAATTTGAATATATAGGTGCTATTTTATAAATATAAGGAACATTTTGTTTTTTTTCAATATAAGGGATCATACTTTTATCAACCCAATCCGGTATGGGTTCATGAATTTGTTTATCAATTTTATAAATTGTTAATAGTGCTAATATTAATCCAATAAATAAAACTATACCTAATGAACCCAATGATAAATTATTCGAAATGTATATATAACTATATATTAAACCACATATTATACCTACCGTTACTTGAGCAGTACTATGCATAATTGAAATTATTCTTTGTAATGAAATAATAATAATCACTAAAATACACATCCATAATGGAATATACTTATAATTATATAATATACACGATATTATTGTACCTATTTCAGCGTGTCCTGATGGCATACCGTAATCTTTTAATGAATATATTTTGTGTTCATAATCAAAGTATGGTCTTTTTACTGTTTCAAATCCAAAATACATCTTAAAGAATATTTTTTCTAAATTAGATTGTATGTAATAATGATAAAAATAAATAAATATAATTGTGCTTAAAAATATTATATCATATTTTTTTACTATAT
>Ga0209358_10001916_pt1 | contig 16131 bp, 26 predicted proteins | sample LauGreFa1BDMLBSN_2_FD_187574 | JGI IMG/M metagenome (GOLD analysis project Ga0209358, IMG submission 187574) | Freshwater lake microbial communities from Lake Michigan, USA - Fa13.BD.MLB.SN (SPAdes) (version 2) | ecosystem: Environmental > Aquatic > Freshwater > Lake | place: Lake Michigan, USA... | reverse complement strand
CCAACCTAAATTGCCGGAGTTGTTTGTATGATTGAGATCATCGCCCTAGCCGCCGCCGCTGCCCTTGTTCCGGCGATTGTTGCGTTTGCTTGGGTGACGAAACGACGGCTGGATGAGATTCAGGATCAGATTTTTTTCCTTGCGGATCAGTTGATTCACATCAGGGGTTTGATTGAACAACCGCCTTACATCCTCCGCAAAGCCGGGGAGGAATAAATATGGCATACTCAATTGATTTTATCACAATAAACCAACAAGCCTCTCAGCTAAGAATCAATGCAAAATTTGGGGATTTGGGCCAAGCATGGGTGCATGTCGATTTACCTAAGCCTTTTTATGATGCGATAATGCAGCTTGCCGAAGCGGAAGTAAAAGCGCACGAGGCAAAAATGAAAATGGCCTTGCTGGCCGAAAAAGCCGGGGAGGAATAGCCATGGAAACTTTTGAACATAAAATAATTGCTCTTATAAACGAGACAGTAAAGCCGTTATACGGTCATGAAGATTGTCATAAATTAGTTATAATTGAATTATCTAAGCGTCTCATGGTTCTTGAAAAGAAAGTAGCAAAACTTGAGAAGAAAAAACCATGACCGACCGCATCACCGCCGCTGAATATCAGGCACTTACAAAAACCAAGCCTAAGAAACGGTCAAAATACGGCAACGTACGCACAGAGTACGGGGGCAGGACATACCACAGCAAGGCAGAGGCGGCCACAGCGGCGTTACTGGACAACCTACAGCGTGTTGGCAAGATTCGCGGATGGCTACCCCAGCAGCCCAGCTTCCCCATGCCGGGCGGCGGTAAATACACGGCGGATTTTCTGATTTTTGTTTCAGATGATTATTACCACGTTCATGACACCAAAGGTTATGACACGGCAGAAAGCAAGCTAAAACGCAACTACGTCAAGGAAAAGTACGGTGTTTTTATTACCACAACAGACAATGACCTGATTGAAGTGGTAGAACATTTGTACCTTTTAACTTGATTTTAACCGCCGCTTGGTATAGCGTTTTATAGGGGGCTCGGCTTTGCAAGGCTGCATACCCAATCTTTCCTTCGTCGGACGGGTTAGCCCCTTACCTTTTAACAGACGAGGGAGAGACGAAGGTTAAAATGATTGCTTACCCCAAGGATCAATCCTTAAAAGAGTGCGTTGGCTATGTTCTTCAGAAAATGGACAGGCGCGACGAAGATTTTGGAAAGCTTGCTTTTGTTTATTGGAGGCTTTATTGCGATTCTAATCTATTTCGTGAAGATGAGATAGAGTATGTAGATAAAATTATAGAACCGTATATGCGCGATTTAATTAGTCGCGGCCTTTTCCCGCCTAAGAAACCTTTTTCTTTGAAAAAAGAAGGCAATGTTATTTATCTTTACGAAAATAAGGATAAATAGCCATGAAAAAAAGCTTTATCCTGTACCAGGACTATGAGCAGCACATCGATCTTTTAACCGATGAGCAAGCCGGAAAACTCCTCAAAGCGATTTTTAAATTTAACGCCGGAAACGTTCCAGAACTCGATCCTGTCGTGCAAATGGCGTTTAGTTTTATTAAATCAAATTTAGAAAGAGATAATGGAAAATATGCGTCAATTATTGAAAGGAATAAAAACAACGGTTTAAAGGGAGGGAGGCCAAAAATTCCGGAAACCCAGAATAACCCAAATAACCCAGTGGGTTTTTTGGGAACCCAGAATAACCCAGAGGAACCCAAAAAAGCCGATACTGATACTGATACTGATACTGATACTGATACTGATACTGATACTGATACTGGTAATGAGAATGAAAAAGAAAAGAAGAAATATCCCCCTATAGTCCCCCAAGGGGAAAAATTATTATTTCCCGATCCCGTTATCGAAAAACCTTCCAAGGAAAAAAAGCCAAGGGCAACACAGATGCCCCAAGGCTGGAAGCCGCACGATGCTCACAGGGCTAAGTGCGCGAGCTTAGCATTAAACCCCATCGCGCTAGCTGAAGAGTTCGAGAACCATCACGTTTCAAAAGGAAATGCGTTTGTTGATTGGGATAGAGCTTTTTTCACTTGGATAAACAACGCTAAAAAGTTTAACTCAAACAACAGAGGAACAGGTCATGAAGGATTTAAGCCAAATAACCCAAAGCATTATACAGAAATCGATGGAAGCACGGGAGAAGTTAGAACCGTCACAGAGCCTGCCAGTGGTGCGCCTAGGAAGTCTTCCTCAGGAGATGATTATGACCGCAAAGTCACTAGTGCAGCAAGTCAGGCACTTGACTACATCGAAAGGTATTTACGCTGATAGGTATTGCGAAAAGACCGACAGGACAGAGCTTGCAGAAATTGGCAGGCAGCAGGCGGAGATTATTATGGAAAACCTACCCGCTGGCGCGTTTGAACTTGCCAGTGTCAACGCAGGGGCGGCTGCTATTGTCCAAATGCTAACACTGCTTTCAGCGATTAAAAAAAGCACAAAATCAAACGACTCTTTGACAATAGTCATGCGGGAAATTGCCATTGACTATGACGGAATGCCTGCCTTTGCCTTGGTCATGGCCTTTGAAAACCTAAAGCGTTATGAATCGCCTTGGTATCCTGAATATCATGAAATCGTTGCAGAATTTAATGATGCCACCGATAGGGTTGAAGCTATACGCAACGCCAAGCCTAAAGCGGTGGTGTTGCAAATTCAGGAAGAAAGCGAGCGGCAAAGGTTGGCCAGAAAAGCAAGGGATTACGATGTAGCGGCTCACTGGGGAAGCTACGAAGATCAGCTTCAAGCGGATGAGGCTAAAAAAGAAAACATCAGAAGGGCAGAAGCCTTGGCTCAACTAAAGGCAACACTGTAATAATCAAGTTTTATCAAACACTAGAAAGGATTTAACCATGTACGAACCACAAAGCACAGAACCAACGGACGAATTCACGCTGCTAAAGGTTATCGCAGACATCCGCCAGAAGACGGGGGTGGGCGACAAAGTGATGTTGGCGGATTTGGCTGATACGCTGGCAGGGCTTATCCAGAACGGGGAATCGGCGATTGAGACCAACAAGCAGCTTGTGAAGCAGCTGCAGCAGATGAAGGGGGTTTAGGTAAAAGATTAAAATCGTCGCTAAGGCCAGTTTAATGACCGCCACACCATGTTAACAACATACCCGGCTAGGGTAGTAGCCAAAAGGATAGAAAGATGCTTACAGAGGCTTTAAAACAGGAATTTAAAGGAACAGATTTTGAAAACGCACTGCACTTTGCTTGCTTTTTTGATCAACGGGTTCAGCAATTCTTAAAGCTAGGTGAGATTTACTGTGGAAATTCAGAATTTTGGTTGCGTTGGCAGCCTGAAGGTTTTTTTGAACCGTTGTTTGAACTTGCCGAGGCAAGGAAAATACGCTTTAATTTTACATTCCCTAGAGAACGGCAAGAGCTTATAGGAGATGAATTTGAAAGTTACTGCTTTTCTTACTGCTTGATAAATCTTCAAAAAACAGTGGAGTTTTTTGAGAAAAATCTTACTGAAGGGTTAGCTCGCCTCATACGCGAGATTAAGGCTTATCCGGTGGTGGAGTAGCCGCGTTATACTCTGCCATGTACCGGACAACATCAGTTGCTACCCTAGCCGCTACACATGGGGGGAGGATGTAGTTGCGGCGCACGTAGCCTTTTGCTAGTAATTTGGCTTTGTAGCGTTGTTCTTTAGTTTGTGGCATAGTACACCGTGGCGGCTAAGATCAGCTTTTCCCCGTTCCTTCTGCGATGGGAAATGCTCCTTGAGGAATCTTTTTTTGACTAAAACCTAAGCGGCCATTGGCCCAGCAATATGCTAGCATGATGTTTATCCTTCGTCTGTTGGCTTGATTGCCGTCTATGAAAACAGTATAGCGGTGACTAAGTCACCTGTCAATAGGTTTTTTAAAAATATATTGTTGTGGAAAAACAATGGGCTGTGATCATGCAGAAGGCCTTACTGCAAAATAACTTGACTTATCCATGCGGTAATATATTTCCTTTAGACATCTCAAGGGGATGTTATGAATTGGTACGTTGTGCAGACAAAACCAAAGCAAGAACAAATCGCAGAATATAACCTAAAAAATCAAGGCTTTGATGTCTTCTTGCCGCAATATCAGGCAACAAAAATAATCCATAAAAAACTAGCCCAAGTCATTGAACCTTTCTTCCCCGCATACATTTTTGTTTCGTTTGACATCCTCAAAGACCGTTGGCGGTCTATCCACTCAACCAAAGGCGTTCAGAAACTTGTGGCAAGCCGTGATGACACTGCCACACCGCTGCCTAGAGGCTTCATTGAAGCCCTCAAAGCACAGCGAGACGATGATGGTTATCTCAACCCCCACAACACAAACGAGGCACTAATGAAATTTAATAAAGGCGATGAAATTACCATCAATCACGGGCCATTTATTGGGATATCAGGTACTTATGAACGATCAAAAAAAGACAATGTTGTGTTACTTTTGTCTTTACTTACTGGAAAAACAATAGTAGAATTACCCCGAAGAATGGTTGAGCTACAAGCCCCCGTTCTGCGGTAGCAATTACATTAAATTGCAGGATAAAATTTCATGGCTGGTCGTCCTACAGATTACACAGAAGAAAAAGCAGCTTATATTGCTGGGAAGTTATCTCAAGGCATCCCATTGGCTGAAATATGCCGGGAAGAAGGCATGCCATCGCCTTTTACTGTTAGGGCTTGGGCGAAGAAGCACGAAGAATTTGGAATTTCCTACGCCCACGCGCGCGAAGACGGCGAAGAGTTGCTTGCTGTATCAACTAGGAAAGTTGCCAATGGCGATGAAGGTTTTAGCACTGGCGATGTGGTACGTGATAAACTGAAAATCGAAACCGATTTCCGTTTGCTAAAAGTGTTCAATCCTAAAAAGTATGGTGACAAACAAACGCTTTCTGGCGATCCGCATGCCCCTTTGCTTTCACTCGCAAGCCTCTTAAAGGAACTCGATGGACGAAGCGACGGCCTACCAAAAATTGAGGGATGAATACCTGGGCAATCAAGAATGGAGATTGAACAATCTGTACCATATCCGCGATAAGAATGGTCAGAAAGTGTTGCTTAAATTCAACTGGGCACAACGGCAATTTCTTTCTACTGTCTGGTATTTCAATGTTATCCTCAAAGCCCGCCAGCTTGGATTCTCCACTATCATCTGCATTTACTTTCTTGATGCGTGTTTGTTCAATAGTAATCATAAGTGCGGGATTATCGACAGCGGCATTGATGATGCCAAGAAGAAGCTGAAGATGATTAAATATGCTTATGAGAACATCCCGAAAGACATTTTGAACAATCTATTGATTGGCCTCCCCACACTCGTCACAGATGCCGCAGAGCAGGTTGAGTTCAGTAATGGTAGCGGTATATCAGTGGGCACCTCACACCGTGGCGACACGCTGCAAAAGCTGCTTGTGTCCGAATATGGGAAGGTGTCGGCGGCTACTCCTGAAAAGGCGCGAGAGATTAAAACGGGTGCGCTTAATGCCGTCGGTATCGGCCAGCAGATATTTGTTGAGTCCACAGCCGAGGGCAAAAGCGGGGAGTTTTACGAATTATGCCAGCAAGCACGAAGGTTAAAAAACGCCAGGAAAACTTTGACTAGGTTGGAAGCAAAGTTTCATTTTTATGCTTGGTTTGATAACCCAGACTATCGCCTTAGCGATGATGAGACGGCCACGGTGGTTGTTTCAAGGGAAACTGGAGCATACCTTGCAAACTTCAAACTAGATGCCAATCAACGGGCTTGGTACGCGGTTAAAGAGCGCATCATGGGCGATGACATGCGGCGAGAATATCCGTCAACGCCTGATGAAGCCTTTGAAGGCTCTATGGAAGGCGCATATTACACCAAAGAAATGGCCGAGCTGCGTAAATCCGGCCAGATATCTTTTGTGCCCTATGACTGTAGTTACCCTGTGCATACATATTGGGATTTGGGCAGAACGCGGGATTTAACGGCAATAATCTTTTATCAAGAGATACGAGGCCGCAAACATTTTATTGACTACGAGGAAAAAACTAACGTCGCATGGAATGTGTACGCAATCATTCTTAAAGAACGTGGTTACAACTATGGCACGCATTACTTCCCGCACGACGGCGATATAAACATCGTCACGCAGGGGGAAATTCTCACATCCAGAGAAATGGCTAGCCGAGTTGGAATAAACCCTATCGAAATTGTGCCCGTTACGAAAAATGTCCACAACGATGTAATAAACCACTGCAAGCCAATGCTTACTCAAGTCTGGATTGATGAATCAAAATGCGCCAAATTGATAATGCGTTTGGACAATTATCGTCGCCGCTGGGATCGGGTAAACGCTATGTGGATGAATGAACATGTGCACGATGAAGCAAGCCACGGGGCTGACGCTTTCAGAACTTTCTGCATCGCCATAAATACGCTTGGCTCACAAACAGAATGGGGGAAGCCCATTAACTATAAACAACAAAGGGTTATTTAATGATCGATGAATTGGCACCAAGGTTGCCTGCGGAATCTCCGGTAGAGCTTGGTCATGCCATTCAAATGCTTGGGGTCATGGAGCATCCCATTAATCAACAGATGGACGCGCCGCAGGATATAGCCGAGGGCGAGACACCAGAGCCTGAAGATGTGCCCAGCCGCGCCATGACGGAGGACAACCTCAAAGCCCTCCTTAAGATGCGGATTGAGAATAGCCACCAGTGGTACGGGTCTGGTAAGATGGCAACAAAGCGCATCGAGGCCGATCAATTTTACCGAGGCGAACCGCTTGGCAACGAGCAGGACGGGCGTTCACAGGTAGTTAGCCGCGATGTGGCCGAGACGGTTGACGATGCCATGCCTTCACTGATGCGGATTTTTGCCAGTGGTGAGGAAGTTTGTAGCTTTTCCCCAATGTCGGCAGAAGATGAAGAAGCCGCTAAGCAAGCAACGGATTACATAAATCATATTTTTCTTGAAGAAAATGAAGGCTTTACAATCTTTCATACTTGGTTCAAAGATGCGCTGCTTAAAAAGAACGGCATCATTAAGATTTGGCATGACGTTCGGATTAAGAAAACAAAAGAGAATTATCAGGGACTGACAGAACAAGAGCTTGCCGTCTTGAAAATGGATAACAGCCTGCAAGTAAGCAACGTGCAAGCGTATCAAGATCAGGTTATTCAGCCCGATCCGCAGACCATGCAGCCAGTGGCGGTGCCAATTACTTTTTACAATTGCGTGGTTACTAATGCTAAGCCTGTCAAGCGGGTGATGATTGCCAATGTGCCGCCTGATGAGTTCATTATCGAGCGCAGGGCCACGAGCATTTATACGGCTGGGTTTCTTGCTCACCGGGGACAGCGTACGTTGTCTGATTTAGTAGAATCCGGTTATGATTTAAACATTGTTCGCAGCATTCCTCGTGATGGAGATAATGATTATTCAAGCGAGCGCATAAGACGCTTCAATGAAGACGATCAGTTGCCTTACACTACTGATACAATAAGCGACGAAGCCGGGCGCAAGGTATGGATAACAGAAGCTTATATCAAATGCGATTACGACGGTGACGGCATTTCAGAATGGCGCAAAGTAACTCTTGCTGGTGATGCTGGTGTTTCCGGTTCGATTGTTTTGGAAAACATTGAAACAGACGATCATCCGTTTAGTGATTTAACGCCAGTGCCAGAACCGCACAAGTTCTATGGACGTTCGCTGTTTGACCAGACCAAAGATATTCAAGAGATCAAGACGGCATTACTCCGTGGCATCTTAGACAGCACCTACTTGGCCAACTCGCCACGCATTGGTTTTGTCGAGGGTCAAGTAAACCTTGATGACCTCCTAGACGTGCGTGTCGGCGGTGCCGTGCGGATGAAATCATCTGGGGCAATCCAGCCGATACCCACCACGATGGTATCAGTTGAAGCCATGCAGGTCATTGGCTACATCGATCAGGTAAAGGAAAAACGTACTGGCATTTCCTCAATGTCGGCTGGGTTGAGCGACAACGTGCTGAACAGTTCTGCCACTGGCGCGGATATTCTGAACAATAAAAGTATGCAACGTCTTGAATTAATTGCTAGAATTTTTGCAGAAACAGGCGTTAAGCGTGCGTTCCGGCGTATATTCCAGTTGGTTTGCCAATACCAAGACGTGCCCCGCATGGTCAAACTTCGCAACAAGTGGGTAAACGTCAACCCGCGCGACTGGAAAGACCGCATGGACGCGGTTGCTACGGTCGGGCTTGGGCTTGGCAGCAGGCAGCAGCAGGCGGCAACGGCAATGCAGATGCTTAACCTTGATCAGACAATTGTACAGCTTCAGGGTGGGCTTAACGGGCCGTTCCTTGCGCCTAAGAACATTCATGCCAAGCTGACCAAGTTGGTTGAGGCTGTGGGCTGGAAAACATCTGACCCGTACTACCTCAACCCAGATGACCCGGCTTCACAGCCGCCACCGCCTCCGCCCCCACAGCCGACGCCTGAACAACAGTTAGCGGCCGAGATAGTCAAAGCCCAAGCCCAGAAAGCGGAAACGGAAACCAACCGCAAGCAGATGGAATTAGACGCAACGGTTGAAACCAAGCGGATAGAATATCAGATGAAACTACTTGATTTGGAAATGAAAAAGCTAGAGTTCACCGCTCTTGCTGGAACAAAACTTACCCCTAACGAAAGCAACATTTCACTGGCGGGGTTTATCGATGAGTGACAAAGCCGAAACAATACGGCGCGGGTATGCTGCCAAAGCATTGCTTGAGAACGAAGATTTTAAGCTCACTATTAAAACCGTCAACGATATTGCTTTTCTACAATGGGCAAATACCAATCCTGAAGAAACCGCCGTGCGGGAACAGAACTACTACCTGCTTCTTGCCACGAAAAAGCTGACCCAAGTGCTTGAAGCCTTGAGCAGTAGTGTGGATTTTGAGGAAAAACAGGCCGTCACTCGCAATCAAGCGAGACCGCCACAAGAGGAAGACGATTATGAGTGAAGACCAAGATTTAGATATTAACGGGCGTTTGGACGTGATGATGTCCGCTCTTAATGATGACAAAACCCAAGATACCGAGGCAAATGCCCCTGATCCGGCAGCCATCGGGGAGACCGAACCACAGACAGATGAGGCCATCGGTGAGGATCAAGTAAAGACCAGTGAAAAGGACAAAGCCGAACCTTCAGTGAAGGCCATCGAGCCGCCTATAAGTTGGCCGAGCGACGACAAAGAGGCATTCAAATCTCTTCCCACCTGGGCGCAAGAGCGCATTATTAACCGGGAGAATGAGCGAGAAGCACACTTTGCAGAGCGTTCGCGGACGATTGCGACGCGTGAACGTGATTTACAAGACGTTCAAGTTCGCACAAATGAAGCGCAGTCAAAATATTCGGCTGAACTTCAACGATTGAACCAGTTAGCAACACAATTATTGCCAGCAAAATTTGCAGACATCAAAGGTGAAGCGGATTACTTACGGGTTAAGGTTGAAGACCCAGCCAGAGCCAGCGAGTATGAAGCATTTGTTCAAATTTTGCGTTCTTCTGCCCAGCAAGAAGCCCAGGTGCAGCAGCAACGCTTTAAAGAACAGCTTGATAATGAATACAGCGCATTGTCTGAAAAATTCCCTGAATTTAAAGACAACGCAAAAGCCAACAGCATCCTCGGTGAGGTTCGCAAGGCCGCTGTAGATTATTATGGGTTCACCCCACAGGAAGTTTCGGTCATTGCGGATCACCGCCATGTGCCGATTATCCGTGATGCAATGGCTTGGCGGAACTATCAAGCAACGCTGAAAGCAGCAGCAGGGAAGAAAACGCCCTTACAGCAGCCAACGGCTAACCTTCGATCTTCCGGTGTTTCTTCCCCTTCGGTCGCGTCTGAGCAAACCAAGAAAATCCTCAACCGCGTTCGCAGTTCAAACAATGTTGATGAACAAGCAACATTAATTGCGAGCCTATTCAGATAGGAGTCATTTATGGCTATTGCCACAGGCACATTTACAAGTTACGCCGCCATCGGGAACAGAGAAGATCTTGTAAACACCATTTACAACATCTCTCCTACAGACACCCCTTTCCTTGCTAGGATTGGAACGTCAAGCGCGATTGCTACCAAGCATGAGTGGCAAACCGATACACTGGCTACAGCGGCAGCCAACGCCCAGCTTGAAGGTGATGATTTTACTTATTCAACGCCTTCTGCAACTACACGGGTTGATAATAATTGCCAGATTTCCTACAAGACACTGGTAGTTTCTAAAACCCAAGACATGGTTAGTAAAGCTGGCCGGGTAAAAGAATTTTCGCTGCAAATTCTTAAAAGAACTAAGGAACTGCGCCGTGATATGGAGTTTGTCCTGACGCAGAACCAAGCGAAAGTTGCTGGTAACACCACAACGGCTCGCCAGTTGCGCTCATTGGATGCTTGGTATACAACCAACGTCCAGCGTGGCTCTGGCGGTTCTAGTGGGTCTGCTTCGACCGCCGCCACTGACGGTACCCAACGCCCGCTCACTGAATCATTGTTAAAAACAGCGGTTCAACAAGCCTGGACGGCAGGGGGAGACCCAGACCTTATCCTTTGCGGTGCGTTCAACAAGCAGCAAATCAGTTCTTTTGCTGGGAACACAACCCGCACGGATAACGATGCCACTGATAAGACGCTGAACACCGCTATCGATATTTATGTAAGCGATTTCGGTTCACACACGATTATTGCTGACCGTTTCAGCCGTGACCGTGACTTACATGTGTTGACTACCAACTTGTGGGCAATTGCTTACTTGCGGCCAATGAACACGCAAGACGTTGCTGCCACTGGTGATGCCACCAAGGGCGCAGTGCTTGTTGAGTACACGTTGGAAGCTCGTAACGAATCGGGTTCCGCTATCGTTGCTGATTTAACCACCTCGTAATATACGAGCGCTCTGTGGGGGCTGGAAACGACCTCCACAGTGCTGTTTTCTTAAAAGGACACCTTATGACAATAGACGATGAAGTTTTAGAACAAATGAACTTGACACCCGAAGACCCACAACGGGTTGTAAAAACAAAGCCTCGCTACGCCAAAAGCAAGTTCAATGAAGAACAGTTAGAAGCTCAGGCTCTCGGTGGAAAAATCTGGGTAAAATGCGTTTCTGAAAACCAACCTTGGGCAGACGGGAAGCCTTTAAGGTTCTGGGAAGATTACTTAATTCTTGTACACGAAGCTATCCTTCTTGATGAGCGGCGTTTTGCCGTGATTCTCAAACCCCTCTAACATTCGGAGATTACCATGCCACTTTCAAACCCTATCAGTTTTGGCGACTTAGTTACCACGGCATTGTCTTCATCGGCCATTGGCACTGTTTTGTACTTTCCCGTGCTTCGCCCTGGCCGGGTTAAAGATTTCCACGTCACTCTCGGTACGGCTTTAGCAACTGCTAACAGGACATTCCAGTTGGCTTACGCACAGCCGGGATCCACAACTTTTGTGGATATTACTGACGCGCTTATTACCCATGTTCCTGCCGCCGCAGGGACAACGCTTCGCCAACAACTTGGTGCCTCTACTGTGGCCTACGTTCAAGATGGCGGGACTATCCGCCTTACTCCTGCCGGGACTGGAACTGGAGCCATTCCATTAGGAATTGGCTTTACTGTGGGGAGCTAGGCTTATGTCAAAGCTAGCTTATGATGGTGCTTACCAAGTCGGTGCAACTGGAAACACAGTAACATCTGGTGTTGGTTCAGCTAGTATTGCGATCCCTAATGATTCTTCCGGGAATAGGGCAAGGTTTGTCCGGTTGCAGGCTACTGGAAACCTATATGTTAAATTTGGGTTGGCAGGAGTAACCGCCACCAACAACGATATGCTGTTGTCGCCTGACTGTGACGTTATTGTAAGCTGCAAAAGTTTTTCAACGATAGCGTACATTCAAGAAGCAGTGGCCGCAAAATTGAACATCACCCCGTTGGAATCATAACCATGTTTGAAAACGCGGTTTTTGAAAAAGCCCCTGTGTTGCCGAACGATCCTATTGTCCCTTCCACCAAGGGCCAAGGTGTTCACGTTGACGGTCATTCGAACCGTGGCGATATTGTGGAATATCTGCATTTTGATGAGACTGAAAACGTCATACACCACGAATTGGTACAGGACGTTGAGCCTATCCTTGATAGTGCACGCAGGCTACATCTAGACGGCGGAAATCAAGCTGGGAAAAGTAAATCTGGTGAGTGGTATCACGCCGCCCGTGTGCCTCAAATTTTGGTTATTACATGGTTAAAACAACGTGGATTAACCATGCAGGACTTCAAAGGCGATATTGTTAAAGAGTTTTTGAACGACAGTAACCACAAGGCGTTTCGTATTTATGCTGGTAGGGTCTGATGGCTTTAGACACCTACTCCAACCTGCAAGCGTCGATTCTTTCGTGGATTAATCGTTCCAATGATACCGATGCCATAGCCCGGTGCCCGGATTGGATTACGTTGGCTGAAAACGAGTTTCGCATGGCGTTGAGCCGCCTAAAGGTGCGCCAAGGTGAAACCCAGAACGCCACGTTCTCTATCGGCACGGAATATACTGCTCTGCCTACTGATTACATTGGAACAAGGGCTATTGTACTTAACACTTCTCCGGTTCAGGTGTTGGATTATGTTACCCCTACTGTCGCTGATAACTGGGACATTTACGTTAACGCAAGCAAGCCACGGTTTTACACAATACAAAACAAACAACTTCGTGTTTACCCGGCTCCTGATTTAACCTACACGGCAAAATTTACCTATTACACGCTGCCTTCTTTATCCGTTAGCGACCCCGCCAATTGGCTGTTGACCGCACAACCAAAGCTGTACTTAGCCGCAGCATTGGCTGAGTCCTACGGGTATTATGGCAATAGCGCAAAATACAATGAAATCCGTATTGAGTGCGAAAGAATGCTGAACGCCATTTCAGATTCCGATGGAGCTGACAAACAGGGGGGCACCGGAATGAGGATGCGAGTTAGCACAGGGACGCCTTGAGATGACAATCATCCCTGTTGTAGAGTTTGCACCTGACCAACCTGATTTGCCTACGGCGGCTTCTGATACGGTTTACAATGTAATTCCTGCAACGGCGCAAAGCTATGGGCCGATGCAGGCACACCAATCATTCAGCTCGGCTTTAACCGCACGTTGCCAAGGGGGCCTGACAGCCTCTGATTTTAACGGTAACGCCCGTGTGTACGCTGGAGACGCATCAAAACTATATCGGATAGCCTCACCGGGTACCACGGCGGCGGACGTTTCCAAAAGTGGCGGGTATGTCACGGGGTCGACCCAGCCGTGGTCGTTTTCGATCTTGGGTCAACGGGTAATTGCCACGAACGGCAACGATCCGATTCAGGGTTACTTAGAAGGCACAAGCACGCTGTTTGGCGATTTAATAACTAGCGGCGTGACGAGCTTAAAGGCTAGATACACTGCTGTTATTAAAAATTTCTTGTTTCTTGGCTACACTGCCGATTCTACCTACGGTACACAGCCGCAGCGTACATGGTGGTCAGCAATCAATGACCCAACCAATTTCCCTACGCCGGGGACACAGCTTGCAGCCAACAACCTAAGCGATTTTCAGGACGTTCCCGGTGGGCATGGAGCCATTCAAGGGATAGCAGGCAACCTTGGCACTGCCGATGGCGCAACATTCTTTGAACGTGCCGTGTGGCGGATTATTTATTCTGGCTTGCCTAACGTGTTTGACTTTGTGCCAGCGGAAGGTGCGCGGGGCTTGTTTGTTTCTGGCGGGTTATGCCAGTTTGGGGCAGAAGTGTTCTACCCTACGGAAGATGGGTTTTACAGGTTTGACGGCTCCAATTCTACGCCTATAGGCAAGCAAAAGGTTGACCGATTTTTCTACAATGACTTGCAGACAGATTATCTTGACCGGGTTTCGTCTGCGGTTGACCCATCAAAAGGGCTTATCTATTGGGCATACCCCGGTGCAGGGTCTACAAACGGCAATCCTAACAGGTTGTTGGTTTATAGCCCATCGTTTGATCGCTGGGCAGCAACTGAGCTTGGCACCGTAGAAATTGAATATATCCTGCGCGGCGCAACTTTTGGTAAAACACTAGAACAGCTTGACAGTTACGGTACCATTGAAACATTACCGGTTAGCTTGGACAGTAAAGTGTGGGCTGGGAACCGCTCGTTGCTGGCGGCTTTTGATACAAGTCACCAATATGGATATTTTGACGGCGCAAACCTCGCCGCTAAAATAGACACAACGGACATTGAAATTGCTCCCGGATGGCAATCGAAAGTGACCCGCGCTAGGCCATTGGTCGACTCCAGCGCGTCAACGCTTGCCATTTCGTCACGGGACAGACTTTCGCAAACGAACAGTTTTTCTTCTGACCAAGTGCAAGAACCTAACGGGAGTTGCTCCCTCAACAGCCGTGGCCGCTACCACCGCTTGCGCTTTAAAACAGCTTCAGGCGAATCATGGAACCACTTTAGTGGCGTTGACATAGAAGAATTTGAAGCATTAGGAACGCGATAAGGAGAACATATGGCTGGTTTTACAACGTATCTACAACAGAAAGTTCTCGACCACGTTCGAGGCAAAACCTCGTTCACAATGCCGACGGCGTATGTTGCCTTATTCACGACCAACCCTACAGACGCTGGCGGTGGTACAGAGGCAAACTATACTGGGTATGCTCGCGTTACAACGGTCGGCGCAGACTGGACGGCTTCGAGTGGTGTCAATGGCTTAAACGCCAACGCTATAACATTTGGAGCATGTACAGCAGGGACAAACACTATCACAGGTTTTGGTCTTTATGATGCGTCTTCGGCAGGGAATCTCCTCGCTTGGGGTACATGCTCATTGTCGGTGTCATCAGGCATCACGCCATCGTTCGCCGTTGGGCAGCTTAACATAACCTTGGATTGATTTCATATGACCGTGCCACAAATTCTCATTGATAAAGTTGCTGAAGCGCAGTTTGTTGGCCTTCCGGATTGGGAAGTGGCAACTATTCTCAACACGGCGGATGCGGCTTTGCCAACGAGAAAAGTTCCAGTACTGACCACGGATGTTAGGCAGGTTTTCCTAGAAAGACAGTACTGGCCAGGAATTGTTCTTACATCTGAAAATACTGCTGCGGACGTATCGCTCCGAGGTTTGTGCATTACGGTAAGGGATAGCCTTAATTACACAACAATCATTGAGACGCATAAACCTGCATCGTACGATGTTGTTGTAACCTTACTCACCGCCTTGGTGTCTGCAAATCTCATTGATGCAACAACTAAGGATGACTTGCTCGCCATGACCAATTCTCATCAATCATGGGCAACTTACAATGCAATTTACGTTGATGCCCGGTTAGTGGGACTTGCAAGAGGAGCCGTAGCATGAGTGTAGCAAAATGGACAACTCCTTCAACTCGTTCGAGTAACTTTGCCAGCACAGCTTTTAACTCTCTGGCCAACAACACTGAAAGTGCAACCGTTACCTACGATAATTCTACAAACAAAGATTTGTATGGCGCGGTAACGCTTAAACTTGGCAGTATCACGCCTCCAACGGGCGGCTCTGTGAGTCTTAGGGTAACACAATCAGACGGTACGGACACGTCGGACAAGGTTGGCGGGGATTTGTACGTCATAGCCCTAACCTCCGGGGCTAGTGCAAAAGTCAATATCATCTCTATGGTTCGATTGTACCCTTTTTCATTAAGGTTTTCGTTGGTAAATAATGCTGGTGTTTCGCTTGCTTCGAGCGGCAATGAAATTTACGTGACTCCATACAATGAAGATATTACCTAATGCCACGTGGGACCTCACTTGACGATGAGGCTCGGTTGCAGGGGCTGCTTTGGACTCCTGCGCTTGAAAGACCAGCGCTATGGCTTGATACGTTCGATCTTGCTGCCATTGTTGGGGTGAGTGGCGCAGTCTCTCAACTGACCGACAAAAGCGGAAACGGAAGGCATTTCACGCAGGGCGTGGCGGGGAATAGACCGGCATTCGATTCCGTTCTAAAGCCGCAATCGGTTCTGTGGGACGGGTCTAACGATTCACTGCAACGCGGCGTTGAAGCTTGGGCCTATACTTATCCAGTGTCTTTTTTTGTGTCGTTGCGCGCAAACGCTTGGACAA
>Ga0209358_10001915_pt1 | contig 16140 bp, 14 predicted proteins | sample LauGreFa1BDMLBSN_2_FD_187574 | JGI IMG/M metagenome (GOLD analysis project Ga0209358, IMG submission 187574) | Freshwater lake microbial communities from Lake Michigan, USA - Fa13.BD.MLB.SN (SPAdes) (version 2) | ecosystem: Environmental > Aquatic > Freshwater > Lake | place: Lake Michigan, USA... | reverse complement strand
TCGATTTAAGTATTTTAACAAACGATTCAAAGCTTTTTTTTAGATAAACAAATGTAATATAAAAATTCATGCTATAAAAAAAGTCTTTTTAAAATTTTAGTTATATATTTGAATTTCGATATGAATATGAGAAAATTTTTATTTGCTATTATCTTTATTCCACAATTAATATTCTCTCAGGTAAATCCTAAGGTTTTTAAGGGTGTTGAAAAGTTTTATCCTAAAACTTTACCTATTCATTTACATATTTTAACAGACAAATTTGGGCAAACTAATGTTCAAATGGGAAATTTAAATTTAATGTTAAATGAATTAAATGAATATTTTGCTCCAATAGGTGTTGATTTTCAGTTTTGTGCTATAGATACAATTTTAAATAATCGTTTGGATTCTTTAAATTTTAATGAAAAAGATTTAGAATTAGTAACAAAATTTAATGTTAAAAATAAAATTAATTTGTATTTAGTGGCTGATTATTTAATGTCGCCAGTTATATGCGGAAATGCTTCTTTAGGAGATACTATTGTACCCTTAGAAACTGAATTTAGAGATGCAATATTTTTAAATAAACCTTGTACAACTCAAACTAGAAATATTGCAAGATTAATGGGTAGATATTTAGGATTAAATTTTACTGTTGGCGACGGACAAGAATTGGTGGATGGAAGTAATTGTTTAACTGCTGGTGATAGAATTTGCGATACAGCAGCCGATCCTGGTGGTTCTATTGATGCTAATTGTAATTTAATAGGAAATCCAAGAGATGCAAATGGTGATTATTACACCCCAGAAGTTTGTAATTTAATGTCGTTTTACACCCTTGGTTGTCAATATCATTTTTCTGTACAACAATATAATAGGATGGTTGAGGTGTTAAAAAAAGGTAGAAACTATTTATGGTAAAATTTTATTCTATATTGTTATTTTTATTTTGTTCGTTTCAAGTTATAAACGCTCAGGATATTCATTTAACTCAATATTATTTTTCACCATTAAATTATAATCCATCTTACACAGGAAGATTCGATGGAGATTACAGAATCGTTGGTAATTACCGTTCTCAATGGGGGGCTATCATGAGTAATCAATTTACTACTTCGGCTATAAGTTACGACCAAAATTTTGAATTTTTTAATCGAAAATGGAGTTTAGGTGCTGTTTTTTTACATGATAATAGTGGAATTGCTTTTTTAACTCAAAATAAATTGTTGCTTTCTTTTGCACATAATTTTAATTGGAAAGGAAATTTAATTTCTTTAGGAATCCAATCTGGATTAATGCATAAAGGTGTTAATTTAAGAAAACTAACTTTTCCAGACCAGTACAATAATGTAAATGGTGATTTTGATAATTCCTTACCTACTAACCAAGCTTTTAACAGAAACAATAGCTATTTACCAGACCTAAATTTAGGTGCTACATGGGGTAAAAAAATAAGTGATAAATTTTTTCCAGAAATTGGAGGTGCTTGGATGCATGTAACACAACCAACAGAAACTTTTTTGGGAGATAATAATAGCAGGTTAAAAATTCGTTCCATTTATGATGTTCGATTAAATTATATGGTAAGCCCTAAGTGGACTATTACACCAACAATTTTATGGATGAATCAAAATAAAGCTTCAGAAATGTTATTTGGTGCAATGGCTAAACATTATTTAAATCCAAATAAAGTTGAACTTACTGAAATTTTTGGTGCAGTGTCTTTCAGAGATGGATTTAATCGTAATTATGATGCCTTTGCTTTAATTGTGGGTGGTAAAGTTAAAGAATTTCAAGTGGGTATAAGTTATGATTTTAATATTTCTCCATTGTCTTCAATTACGCATTATCGTGGAGCATTCGAATTATCCATAATTTACATTGCTAAACGTACAACTCCAAATATAATTAGTGTTCCTTGTGATAGATTATAAAAAAATATCGATTTTTCTTTTTGGATTTTTGTTGATTGTCCTTAGTTCAAAGGCACAAATAGATTCTTCAATTTATAATTCGGGCCCAAAACATTTAAAAAAAGCGGCTAAAAAAACGCAGGCCATGGGCGACCATTATGCAACAATTACTTATTTGGAAAAATTTAATGAATTAAAGCCTAATAAAGAAGATCAATTAATGGATTTGGCTCATGCTTACAAATCTTCTCGAAATTATGCAAAAGCCGAAATTTATTTCCAACAAGTAGTAAGTTTACAAAAAAACAATGCAGTTTTGGCTACTTATTATTTGGCTACTATGCAAATTTACAATGGTAAATACAAAGAAGCCGAGTCAAATTTAAATAAGTTTAAAAAGGACTATCAAGAAAAGGATAAAGATGAATACAAAAAATTAGTTACAGCATTATTGGCAACTTGTAAAGCTGCTCCAAAAATTTTACAGGATACTTTAAATTTTATGATAAATCATGTAGATACTTCAATAAACAAAGCTCATGTTGAGTTTTCTCCCATGCCTTACGGAAAAGATGCTTTTATTTTTGCTTCGTTGCGCTCTGATACTTTAATTTATTATAATACAGAGGATACAACAAAATTTAAAGTAGTTAGAAAATTTTATAAAGCTAGAAAAAATGGTAGAAATTGGAGTTATAATGGAGAATTTGATGGGCCATTTAACGACATGTTATCTGATAATGGTAACGGTACTTTTGGTTTAGATACCAATGTTTTTTATTTTACCAGATGTATGAAAAAAGAAGGTGAAAATAAAAAAACTTGTGCTATTTATAAAACTTTTAAAGAAGATGGTAAATGGAAAAATCCTTTTGAATTACCTGAACCTATTAATGTTAAAGGTTTTAATACAACTCAACCCACTGTAGGAACAAATACTAAGGGTGAAGAAGTTTTATATTTTATCTCTGATAGAGAAGGAGGAAAAGGTGGAATGGATTTATGGTTTGCTGAGTATAATTACAAAAAAAAGGAGTTTAAAGATCCTAAAAATGCAGGGAAAAACATCAATACGCCCTTTGATGAATTTACGCCCTTTTTTGATCGTAACAGTTTAACTTTATTTTTTAGCTCCGAAGGTTGGCCAGGTTTAGGTGGTTTAGATATTTTCGAAACTCAAGGTTCTTTATCTAAATGGTCTGAACCCAAAAATATTGGCAATCCTATTAATTCATCTGTGGATGATTTTTATTATGTTACTTTTGAAGATAATGCAGAAGGTTTATTTGTATCCAACAGAGAGGGTGGTGTTTCTCTTAAAAATGCTACTTGTTGCGATGATATTTATCATTTTAAAGAAAGAAGTAAGATTTATTTAGCAGTTAAAGGTGTAGTTACTGAATTGTTAAAAGCGGATGAACATGCTGATATCAATAGAGATACAACTGTTAATGTTCCTGGGGTAGAAATTGCTTTATATTTAAAAACTGATACTGCTGAACCTACATTAATTAGAACTATTGTTACCGATAAAGAAGGGAAATATTTTTTACCTCTTAAAAAAGATAGAAATTATATTTTAAAATTAACTGATTCTACGCATTATGCTGCTTCTAGAGAGTTGTCTACTTTTAAATATGAAGATAGCGATACCCTAAAAAACGATTTTAGTTTAACCTCATTAACTAATAAACCTATTGTGATTCCTAATATTTATTATGAATTTGATGGTTACGATTTATTGCCCGAATCTAAAAAAACAATGGATACCACTTTATTGGTTATTATGAAAGAAAATCCATCTATAATTATAGAAATTGGCTCACATACAGATGGGAAGGGTGCAAAAGCTTATAATTTAACTTTATCTCAAAAAAGAGCCGAAAGTGCTGTTAATTATTTAATATCAAAAGGGATAGATAAAAAAAGATTAAATGCTAAAGGTTACGGTAAAGATTTTCCAATCGCGCCTAATGAAAATGCTGATGGATCTGATAATCCTGAAGGTAGACAAAAAAACAGAAGAACAGAATTTAGAGTGGTTGGTAAAATACCTGGTGTTTCGGAAATTATTTATACAGAATAGTAGTTATGTTGAAAATTGCGTTGTTAGGTTATGGTAAAATGGGTAAGGAAATTGAACAAATTTGCTTACAAAGAAACCATGAAGTTGTTTTAAAAATTGGTAAAGATAATTTAGCTGATTTAACAATTAATAATTTAAAAAAAGCAGATGTAGCTATAGAATTTAGTACCCCAGATACTGCATTTACAAATATTCAGTTGTGTTTTGATGCTAATATTCCTGTTGTTGTAGGTACTACTGGTTGGTTGGATAAATTGGATTATTGTGTTGAGCAATGTAAAACAAAACAAAAAGGATTATTTTACGCCAGTAATTTTAGTGTTGGGGTAAATATATTTTTCGAAATCAATAAAAAGTTAGCAAAATTAATGGCTAATTATCCTGATTATTCAGTGGTAATGGAAGAAATTCATCATACTCAAAAATTAGATGCCCCTAGTGGTACTGCTATTACTTTGGCAGAAGGAATTATTGAGGCTTATCCGCAAAAAAAATGGGTGAATCAAACTTCAAATCTTTCAAGTGAATTACCAATTATATCCAAACGCGAAGGTTTAGTTCCTGGCACACATAATATTACTTATTCTTCGCCTATAGATGAAATTTTTATCCAACATACTGCGCACAATCGTAAGGGTTTTGCAATGGGTTCGGTTTTGGCAGCGGAGTTTATGGTGGGGAAAAATGGGTATTTTGGGATGAGCGATTTAATGGGTTTATAGCAAACTTATCTGTATAAAGTAATTATTCCAGTTTTTTCTTTTCTGGTTATTTTTTATATATCACTATTTACAATCTCGTAAGTACATTTATAAATATAAACATCTTGAGGAGCTGGATTATTTTGATAATTCCCATCCCAACCTTCGTTAATATCATTACTTTTAAATACTAAATTACCCCAACGATTATAAATTAATAATTCGTATAAGTAAGTTTGGATACTATAAGCTTTAAATTCATCATTTATTAAATCTTTATTGGGTTTAAATGCATTAGGAAAAATATTACATCAGAGCAAAGTGTGTCGATAAAAATATAATCTTCCATTGTACAATTTCTACCATTACTTAAGATTACTTTATATTCTCCTCCATTTGTAATTTTAATAATGTTACTATCACTTAAAACAAAGTTATTTTTAGTCCATGTAATATTTTTAGCCTCTCCAGCATATATTTCTAAAAATTCCGAAACTGTAAAACATATATTGGTATCGTTTCCTAATAGGCTAATCGGACTGTTGTGAGCTAAAACTTCTATACTATCTCTTGCCTTACAATCATTTTCGTTTGTTATTTCTAACCAATATTTACCCGGGAATTGTATATTAATAGTTTCAGTAGTTTCGGATGTACTCCATTTGTTTGTAATTTTTACAGTGTTCGTTTCAATATTTTCTAATTTATGTAAATCTCCCTCACATATTTTAGGAGATTTTCCTAAATCAATTTTTAAAGGTTCATCTATTCTTATTTTAATAGAATCTTCATAAATACAGGTTTTTTTTAATGATATTTCATCCAAAGCAAAATCATTTCCATCGCCTTCAATATTTTGATTTACTATACAAATTTCTGCTGTATTTTCATTTTCGGAATTCCAAACCTGAAAAAATTCTTCCCATTTACAGGGGGTATCGTTGCTTTTAAATGTTTCTCCTAATAGTTTGCCATTGATTGAAAATTGCATTATTGGAGGATTTATGCTGATGAAAGTGGCTATCCAGGCCGAAAAAGCATAATCTTGATTTTGCTCAACATTCACCGTCTGACACCATATTTTTTGATTGGGTATACTGGCTCCATCGGATACTAAAAAATTTCCGTTATTTTTTTTAAAATCTTTACAGCCTGTCCATGTGGAATAAAATTGTGTACTAGTATTACTTATACAATAGGCGCCTTGTGGTAAATACCCAGGATTGCATTTCTGGTAGTAATCGGACTTAAAAAAGATATTCCCTTGCTCAAAATCTCCGTTTATAATTAATTCATTTCCTACATCTTTTTTATGTACTAAATAAAATGTGGTTTGTTGTGTTATGTAGGGCTTAAAAAGTACTCCTGTATCTATTTTTCTTTGTTACTGTTTTACCAAAATATATTAGCATTTTTGGGTTCTATACTCACATTTACAGTATCTTTTTCGCATAATACTTTAGTGTAATTTGTTGAAACAACACAAATGTTTTGTGCCGAAGTTTTAAAACTTAAGCATAAAATTAAAAATAGTATTACTGTAATTTTTTGCATGATTAAATTTACATATTTTGTTTGTTTCATTTTAAATTGCTTTATAGACAAAAGCTGGACATTTTAAAAATAAATTAACTATGTAAATTAAGTGTTTGATTATCAGATGTTAGTTGTTTATTTAAATTTGTGTTAAAGTTTTAAATGTGCATTAATGTAATAGTGAATAAACCAAAAAATAGATAGGATTAATGCTATAAATCCTCGATTGTTAAGATATAAAGATTCAAAATTTAAAAAAAAACTTTCGTCGGGATGCTCTGGTAAAAGTATGGCTCTTGCTTTGGTTCCAATTGGTTCGGCAAAACCTAAATTTCCTTCAAATTCTATTTTTAGTTCTTCGTTTTTCCAAACTGTTCGTCTAAAATCGTGGCGAATGGTAAAATATCCTGTATGGTTTACAGCTTCTACTTCTCTATAAATCCATTCGTAACCATATTTAAGTTTACTTATAAATGGCGACAAAGCAATAAAAAATAAAACTATTAAAAAAACGCGTAAACTAAGTTTAATTTGTAAAAACTTAGTTAACCATTCCTTAATATTTTTAATCATATCTACTATTCATTTCTGTAAATATACATAATATTATTCAAGATATTTTTTGTAATGTGCAATCGCTTCGTTTCTTGCAACAGTGTGCTCAACTATAGGTTTGGGGTAAGTAAAATCGTTAAATTCTGGCACCCATTTTTGGATATATTTAGATTGAGGATCAAATTTTTTATGTTGTTCGTAAGGGTTAAATACTCTAAAATAAGGCGCAGCATCACATCCACATCCTGCTGCCCATTGCCAATTTCCATTGTTTGCCGATAGTTCAAAATCTAGTAATTTTTTAGCAAAATAAGCCTCTCCCCAACGCCAATCAATTAATAAATGTTTTACTAAAAAACTAGCGGTAACCATCCTAACTCTATTGTGCATATAACCAGTTTCGTTTAATTGTCGCATTCCTGCATCAACAATAGGATATCCTGTGTTGCCTGTGCACCATTTTTCAAAATGTTCAGTATTATTTTTCCAAATTATTTTATCGTATTTTGGTTTAAAACTGTGTTGAATAACATGTGGGAAATGAAATAATATTTGCATAAAAAATTCACGCCAAATTAATTCCGATAAAAGAATTTCGTTTTGATTTTGAATAAGTTTTACCATATCACGTATAGATACCACACCAAATCTTAAATAAGTTCCTAAAAAAGTGGTAGCATTTAAATGAGGAATATTTCTAGTTTCGTGATAATTTTGAATAGTTTCATCTAATAAATTAAATGCAGGAACTTTTATTGTTGATGCATTAAAACCTATTTCTTGAAGAGATATTAGAGGAAATTTTAGTGGAGTTATATTTTGTAAAAAATTTTCGCTTTTATATTGTAAAGGGTTTATACTATTAAATTTTTTTAACCATGCATTTTTAAAAGGAGTAAATACGGTATAGGGCAATCCATCTTGTTTAACAACTTCGTTTTCTTCAAAAATTACTTGATCTTTTACGGCAGTAAAAATGATGTTTTTGGAGTTTAAAAAAATTTTCACTTCCTTATCTCTAATAGTAGCATAAGGTTCGTAATCTTTATTAGTAAAAACTTCTTCTACTAAATATTCTTGGGTTAATTGTTTAAAAATTTCGATAGGATTACCAATTTTAATTAACAAAGCTCCATTTAATTTTTTGTGTAAGCTACAAATTTGTTGATATATAAAACTTAATCGTGCATCACTTTTATCTTCTAATTTATCTAAAATAGTTGTGTCAAAAATAAAAATAGGCAAAACATTACCCTTTTGTAGCGCTAAAAAAAGTCCATGATTATCTTTTAATCTCAAATCTCGTCTAAACCAAAATATATTCATTGTTGAATTTTTTAAATCAAATGTAAAACAAATCTATTGCACAGATTGTTTATTTTAAAAAATTAACTTTATACTTTCCAAAATAAATTAACAAGAGTTTTTAATAAAATTTAATTTATAAAACAAATATTTCATGAAACTAATCGTGCTTTAGTACGTTATACACACTATAATCTATAATATTTCCACTAAAATTTAGGCTATGAGACAGTTAAAAATAACGAAACAAGTTACCAATAGAGAAAGTGTTTCATTGGATAAATATCTTTTAGAGATTAGTAGGGTAGAAATGATTACTGCCGAAGAAGAGGTGGAATTGGCAAGATTGATTCGTGCAGGCGATAAAAAAGCCTTGGATAAACTAACCAAAGCTAATTTAAGATTTGTGGTTTCGGTGGCTAAACAATATCAAAATCAGGGTTTAACATTACCCGATTTAATTAATGAAGGAAATTTAGGTTTGATTAAAGCAGCTGAAAGATTTGATGAAACTAAAGGATTTAAATTTATTTCGTATGCTGTTTGGTGGATTAGACAAAGTATTTTACAAGCATTAGCAGATCAGGCAAGAATTGTACGTTTGCCTTTAAATAAAATAGGTGTAATTAATAAAGTAGTTAAAGCCTATAGTAATTTAGAGCAATTACATGAAAGAGAACCATCTGTTGAGGAAATTGCCGAAAGTTTAGATATCCATCCAGATGAGGTTGATGCTTCGTTTGTGCAAAATATTCGTTCGGTATCTATGGACGCGCCTTTAATGGCCGATGAGGACTCTGGGAATATGTATGAATTGATGAGTGACGACGATAATACCATGCGTCCAGATTTTGAAATTATGCAAGAATCTTTAAAAGATGATATTAAAATTGCTTTATCTAGTTTAAGTAAAAAAGAGGCGGAAGTAATTAAATTATATTATGGAATAGGAGGGAACGGAAAAGATAATTTTACTTTAGAGGAAGTAGGTGAAAAAGTTGGTTTAACTAGGGAAAGGGTTAGACAAATTAAGGAAAAAGGAATTAAAAAATTAAAGGTAGAAGCCAGAAGAAGAGCTTTATCAAAATACTTAGGATAAAATAAAAAACTCAAGAAATTTTATTGAGTTTTTTATTTTAATCCCTCTACATATAAACCTACGAATTTTTCACTTTCGTTATGTAACCTATCCAACGAAGTTATCGAAAAATAGGTTTTTTCTTTGGGGATAATTGCTGTATATTTTGTGGATTTTTGAATAGATAAAATATGTTCGGCACCTAAATCTTCCACCGAATTAGGTTTAAATGTTGTTTGGTATATTATATAATAATGTGCAGTATCTTGTGGGTTTTTGCTTTTAGATTTTTGCCATTGCATTTCTATAAAATCTCCTAATACTATTTTCTTTTTGAAGTTTTGAGGCTCTAAGGGAGGAATACTGTCAATCCATGGCATAGTTGGAATTATTGATGGATATTTGTAAATTGATTCTTCAAATTTTTCGATAAAATTTTGATAATTATCTTTAAATGCCTCTGCTCTAAAATATATATTTCCTTGAATTTCTTGTTTATCGCGGGTTTGGTTAACCTGACTAATTAATTCTGATGTAGGATAGCCTTGTTTATCTTTTATATTTAGTTTGTATGCGGCATGGCCAATATATAAATGTCGATTTTTACATTTGCTTACCCACCAATCCATTAAGTTTTTAAATCCGGCATAAATATTATCGTTGTTCCAGTATAATTGTGGTGCGATGTAATCTAACCAACCTTTATCCATCCATAATTTTGTATCGCAATATAAATTATCGTAACTGGTTTGTCCGGAGTTAGATTCGCTCCCTTTGGGATCTTGTTTTTTATTTCGCCATACAGCATAAGGGCTTACACCAAATTTCACAAAAGGTTTAAGGTATTTTATACTATCTGCAATACTTTTTACTAAAGTGTTGATGTTGTTTCTTCGCCAATCGCCTATACTTAAATTATTGCCATATTTTTTATAAGTGGTAGTATCAGGAATTCCCATATTACGAACGGTATAAGGATAAAAATAATCATCTAAATGTATTCCATCCACATCGTAATTTTTTACAACTTCTTTAATAACCTCTACAATATGTTGTTGTACCTCAGGTATTCCGGGATTAAAATATATCGTTTCATCGTATAAAAAACACCATTCTGGTTTAGTTTTGCTAATATGATTAGGGGTTACACTGCTAAATTTTTTGTGCGATACAGCACGTAAAGGATTAAACCATGCATGAAATTCCATATTTCTTTTATGACATTCTTCAATCATAAATTTTAAAGGATCATAATAAGGTTGCGGAGCTTTACCTTGTTCGCCGGTTAACCAAGCACTCCAAGGTACAATTTTACTAGGGTAAAAGGCATCTGCTGCAGCTCTAACTTGCACTATTACAGCATTAATTTTTGCTTTTTCAAATTGATTTAAAAGATGTATGAATTCTTTTTTTTGCACCTCAGAGGATTGAGTTCTGGATTGTACAGATGGCCAATCTAAATTGGTGAAAGTAGTAACCCAAGCAGCTCTAAATTCTCTTTTAGGATAGATACTTAATGGTATAATATTTTGCTCAACTTTATCAGTAGAAACATTTATTGAATTTTTTTCGCTTTTGGTATGCGTTTGTGTACCTGCAAAAATTACAAGAAGTAAAGGAAGTGTTAAAAATAAAAGGTACTTTTTAATAATCATAAAAAAAATGCGAAAAGAAATGCAAAATAATACTATATGTAGCATAAATTTTGCCATTTTAATATAAAATTACCAACAATTTTATATCAATTACTTATTTTTCAGTTACGGGATAATCTAAAGAGTAATGTAAACCAATACTTTTTTTGCGCTGCATAGCCGATTTAATAATTAAATAAGCTGCATTAATTATGTTTCTGGCTTCAAAAAGCTCTGCACTAGGAGTTGTTTTTAAATATAAACTTTCCGTTTCTCTGTAAATGATTTCTAAACGATCTAAAGCTCTTTTTAAACGTAAATCGCTTCGTAAAATACCCACATAGGTACTCATGATAGTTTGTACTTCTTTAATACTTTGGGTAATTAATACCATTTCTTCAGTAGCTTCGGTTCCGCTTGCATCCCAATCTGGAATAGTTGCATTAAAATTAATTTTATTAATATCTTCTAAGGCATGTAATGCCGCTCTATGTCCAAAAATTAAACCTTCTAATAAAGAGTTGCTAGCTAAACGGTTGGCACCATGTAAACCAGTGCAAGCACTTTCGCCAATTGCATATAAATGTTTAATGGTAGATTGAGCAAATTCATCAACTTTTATACCTCCACAACAATAGTGTTGAGAAGGAACTACAGGAATAAAATCAAAAGCAGGGTCGATACCAATTTTTATACACTCTGCATAAATATTGGGAAAATGAGATTTAAACTCGCGCATGTTTAGATGTGTGCAATCTAAAAAAACATGGTCGATTCCGTAAGTTTTCATTTCGCTATCGATGGAACGAGCAACCACATCCCTAGGTGCTAAGGAACCACGTTCATCGTATTTTACCATAAAATCTTCCTCTAAATGATTGCGTAAAATCCCGCCAAAACCCCTAACAGCCTCCGAAACTAAAAATGATGGGTAAGAGCCTGGGTTATACAAAGCAGTAGGATGAAACTGAATAAATTCCATATCTTTTACTTCGGCCTTTGCTCTATAAGCCATAGAAATACCATCTCCAGTAGCAATTACAGGATTGGTGCTAGAGGCATAAACCATACCAACGCCTCCTGTAGCTAAAATTGTTTTTTTGGATAAAATAGTATGTACTACACCGTTTTTTTTATCCATTACATACGCACCAAAACATTCAATATTATGAGTTTTACGAGTAATTTTTTCTCCTAAATGGTGCTGTGTAATAATATCTAAAGCAAAAAAATCATCTAAAATTTCGATGTTTTTTTGTTGGTTGCATTTTTCTAGTAAAGCACGTTGGATTTCTCTTCCAGTTATATCTTTATGGTGTAAAATTCTTTTAGCAGAATGTCCGCCTTCAATAGCTAAATCATATTCTTTACCTGATTTATCAAATTTGGCTCCCCATTCAATCAATTCTTTCACTCTATCTTTAGCCTCATTTACAACAATACGCACAATGTTTTCATCATTTAAAAACGAACCCGCAATCATTGTATCGTTAAAATGATTTTCCGGCGAGTCGTCTTTATCCCAAACAGAAGCTATTCCGCCTTGCGCATAGGAAGTATTGGTTTCGTTGGCTACGTTTTTATTAATTACACAAACACTAAATTTGTTGCTAACTTTTAGTGCAAAAGATAAACCTGCAATTCCGGAGCCAATAACTAAAAAATCAACCTTTTTTCTATTCATGGCGCAAAGATAAATATTTAAATTAATGATTTTTTAAGATAAAGGAAATGTAAATCTATTATTAACTAAAATTAGTCAAATATTAACCAAATATACATTGATTTTGGGGATAAAATAAAAAAGAGAGGATGGCCTAATTTCCTCTCTTTTTTTAAGTTATGTTTGATGTTGTATTGAAGTACAGTGCAAAAATAATTACTTATAATTGTAACCTTCACATAAATACGACGAACAGAATAAATTGGTTACTGAAATGTATGATTTTAAGTTCGAAATGTTGTTTTTAGATTATCAAAATACTTTAAATCAATTACTTAAATTTAGCTTAATAGCATTTTTATTTGTGTATGTAAAAAATTATTGATTTCCTCTGTTGGATTAAAACCCTCGTTGTTGGATATTAAGTTTACTTGCGAAATTGCTACTTTTTTAGGAACAACTGTAAGTTGTAAATAATTCATTACATTGCTCAATTGGTCCAAACCACGCATATTTCCTTGTCGGCCGGAAGCTACCCCAACCAATGCCACTTTTTGTCCGCTTAACTTTTTAGGGTTCCAACCATCAATAAAAGCTTTTACAATACCAGCGTAAGAGCCATTATACTCTGGCGAAACAATAACAATTTTACTGGTGTTATAAATATACTTTTCGGTTATGGCATTAAATTTTTCGTTTACATTACCATATAAAGCTGTAAATAAAAAATCTTGAGGTAAATCGGTTAAATCCAATAATTGGGATTCAACAGAATAATCTTTCAACAAGTTTTGATAATGTTTTGCGAACTTAATCGTTTGATTATTCGCTCTATTCGTACCAGAAATTATAGTTACCATAAAAGTTATTAACAATGATTTTAAAAATGTTCATAAATCCGTCTTTCACAACCACCCTATTGTTTTATTTTTGCAAATGTAAGTGATAAACTTTCCGTTTGCTTGTTAAAAATTATCAATAAAATCTAACTGTTTATGCGATTAACTTATTACAAACTAACTAATGTGTAATGAATTAATCAAAATAATAATTTTTAGATTTAAAAAATTAAAAACTAGCTTACCGAAATTGGTTCACAAATAATATTATAATAACAATCAATGGCAAAAATTATAGCAATTGCAAACCAAAAAGGAGGCGTAGGAAAAACTACAACCGCAATTAATTTAGCGGCAAGTTTGGCAGTATTGGAGAAAAAAGTTTTATTAGTAGATGCTGATCCTCAGGCAAATTCTACATCGGGTTTAGGTTTTGATCCTCAAAATATCACCAATGGTATTTACGAATGTTTAATTCAGGAATCGGAGCCAAAAGATGTAATTTTAAAAACGGATACACCTAATTTAGAAATTTTACCGGCGCATATAGATTTAGTAGGAGCGGAGTTAGAAATGATTAATTTACCTAATCGTGAAAAAATGATGCGTTTGGTTTTAAATAAAATTGAAAAAAATTACGATTTTATTTTAATAGATTGTTCACCTTCATTAGGTTTGTTAACCGTGAATGCACTTACGGCTTCACACTCGGTTATTATTCCGGTTCAGTGCGAGTATTTTGCAATGGAAGGTTTGGGTAAGTTATTAAATACCATCAAAATTGTTCAAACACGTTTAAATGAGGATTTATATATTGAGGGAATTGTTTTAACGATGTACGATGGTAGATTGCGTTTACATAACCAAGTGGTAGAGGAAATTAAAATGCATTTTCAGGATTTGGTTTTTGATACCATTGTGCAACGCAATACAAAATTAGGCGAAGCTCCTAGTCATGGTCAATCTGTTATAATGCATGATGCAACTTCTAAAGGAGCAATTAATTACTTAAATTTAACGCGTGAGTTATTGCAAAAAATTAATCAAACAGCAATGGACAACGAGCAAAAAATTATCGAATAAATTTTATTACAATGAGTGGAAATAAAAAAGCTTTAGGAAGAGGGTTAGATGCTTTGTTGGGTAATGCAGAAGCGGATTACAATAGGTCTAGAAAAAATAACGAAAACAATGCCGAGCCCACAACGGGTTCTATTGCCGAAATTGATATCGCTTTAATCGAAACTAATCCTTTTCAGCCTCGAACAGAATTTGAAAAAGAGGCTTTGTTAGAGTTAGCAGCTTCTATTAAGGAGCATGGTTTAATTCAGCCTATTACCGTTAGGAAATTAGATAGTAATAAATACCAATTAATTTCAGGTGAGCGTCGTTTTAGGGCTTCTCAAGCTGCGGAATTAACCAAAATCCCTGCTTACATTAGGGTAGCCAACGACCAAAGTATGCTGGAGATGGCTTTGGTGGAAAATATTCAGCGTAAGGATTTAAATGCTATTGAGGTTGCTTTATCTTACAAACGTTTAATTGATGAGTGCGATTTAACACAAGAAGAATTAGCAAAAAAGGTGAGTAAAAATCGTTCATCGGTTACCAATACTTTACGTTTGTTAAACTTACCTGTTGAAATCCAAAGTGCAATTATCGAAAACAAAATTTCATTTGGACATGCACGTGCTTTACTAGCTTTAAGCGATGAAGCAATGCAGTTGTATTTATTGGATCAAATTATTTCTCAAGAATTATCAGTTCGTCAAACTGAGGAATGGATAAAAGAAAGTAAACAACAAGAAAAAAATGCCTCTGCACAGGATGTTGAGGAAAAATCCAGCGACAAAAAAACAGTGGTTTTATCGTTTCAAAATCAAAATATTTTAGCCGATTTACAAACTTCTTTGAAGAAAAAAATAGATTTAAATGTAAACGAAAAAGGAAAGGGCAAAATTACGATTCATTTTAAAAACAATGCCGAGTTTGAAGAAATTTTGGCTTTATTAGATAAATAATATGTCGAAAAGTATAGCAATTCAAAATGTTAATATAGTTAACGAAGGGGAAATTTATACCGCTTCGGTTTGGATTTTTAACGGAATGATTCAAGAAATTTCGGAAGAACCTATTACCGAGGAAGTAGATGAGGAAATAGACGGAACGGGTTTATTTTTATTACCTGGTATTATCGACGGACAGGTGCATTTTCGAGATCCAGGTTTAACTCATAAAGCCGATTTAAATTCCGAAACTCGCGCAGCTGTTGCAGGAGGTGTTACGTCGTTTTTTGATATGCCTAATACAGTTCCCAATGCTTTAACGCCTGCTTTGGTAGAAGAAAAAAATAGTATTGCAGCTCAAAAATCTTTAGCAAATTACTGTTTTATGTTGGGTATCAACAACGATAATGTAGATGAAGTTTTGGCTACAGATACCTCAAAATATCCTTGTTTAACTGATGATGGTTTGTATTTTACTAAAAAAGGAAATTTATTAGCTGATAGTCCGCAAATTCTCGAGAAAATATTTAGTAAATCCAAAACGATGCTGGCTATCCACTCCGAGTTAGAAGCAATCATTGAGGCGAATGAAGAGAAATTTAAAGCGCAATATGGTGATGATGTGCCGGTAGAATTACATCCAATAATTCGTAGCGAAGAGGCTTGTTATCAATCTTCTGTTAGAGCTATCGAATTGGCAAAAAAACACAATGCACGTTTACATATTTTGCATTTATCAACAGCTAAAGAAACCGAATTATTTGATAATTCGATTCCATTAGAAGAAAAAAAGATTACCACAGAGGCGAGTGTGCATCATTTATGGTTTACCGATAAGGATT
>Ga0209358_10001905_pt1 | contig 16198 bp, 12 predicted proteins | sample LauGreFa1BDMLBSN_2_FD_187574 | JGI IMG/M metagenome (GOLD analysis project Ga0209358, IMG submission 187574) | Freshwater lake microbial communities from Lake Michigan, USA - Fa13.BD.MLB.SN (SPAdes) (version 2) | ecosystem: Environmental > Aquatic > Freshwater > Lake | place: Lake Michigan, USA... | reverse complement strand
TCAATATGTAAAAATACCATTATAATAAATAAGTAGAAAATAAATAAATCTACTTTTTACAATTTTATCCTTATTAAATATATATGACATTACTAACATTTTTATTCATATTAGTATTTTTAATCGGATTATATTTTTACGCAAAATGTAGCGATCCTAATTATCTAGAAGGTTTACAAAATAATGAAAATAACAATAACGGTGTAAGATGTCCTAATTTGCTAATACAAAAAGGTTCTAGGTTTTATTTATATAATTCTAAAGTAGCAAAGGTACCAGGTGTAAACCCGATTGAATTTGAAAATTTAGAAGATTATACTGAATTTTTAGATTGGCAAAGAAGTCAAAATATTAGATGTCCTGTATTGTATTTACAGGAAACTTATGATGCTCAAGGTAACCCGGTTTATAAAGTAAGACCTAGTGTTTCAGAACCACAAGCTGGTTTGCCTCCAAGTATTGCCAGTTCAACTGGTGATATTATTAATGAATCTTCTTTAGGGGACCCAAATGCTTTAGCATATCCTAATCCCACACTTTTAGTAGATGCTACCAGAAATGATCCTCCTTATAATAAAAACTCATATCCTGCTTATGATGAATCATCTTATTATGTAGGTACTACAACACCACTAGATACTATGGATATGGCACAAGAAAAATCAAATGTTAGTCCTAATCCAATGGACCCAAATTGGGGTGGAGCTGAATACACAGAAAATCTAGTTAACCAAGGTTATTATAAGGATAATGAAGTAAAACTCTATACACCTTAGTTATTTTAAAAAATATATTATAAAATTATTATTTATTTTTATAATATTTTTATTGTATTTGATTAAATATTTACGAGATTTTTTATTGAAAGTGAATAAAATATAAAATTAATCAGTATAAACATATTAAATAATACAGCCAAATTAAATGTAAGTTGACTGGATACTCGTTGTGTTATTAGATTTGACATATCATTAGCATTTTTATATTTATATATTGACATTAATATTAAAACAATTGATAATCCAAAAATAAAAGCTGTTTCTTGAAAAAAATTTTTTTTATTTTCAAATAATGATTTAAGTATATAAATATTAACACCTGACAAAAATGATAAACTTAATATACTCGATGTTATTCTTGTCATTTTTAATTTTTCATTTTCTAATGTGCTTTCATTTTCATATGAATTTAAAAAAATAAATATGTATATATTTGATATAAATAAAAATAAAAATGCTCTAATATTAGAATATTTTGTAGCATTTAAATTATTTATAACTATTGCAATAATAATTGTAATTATACTTGAAAAAAATAATTTAAGGTTAGTTACATGTTTATAATATTTATATGAATCAGTTTGAGATAAATTTTCTAAATCAATACCTATTGACACATATCCTGTTCTTCCAGTTTTATCTTTCCATAGACTATTTACATTTTGTTTTTTTACAGATTGTAATGATAAAGGGTCCACCCAATGATAAACAAAACCATTTGCTCCACCAATTTTTGATACAGAAAAAGAATATTTATTTACATTAGGAGTTATTGTATTTTTTGAGTTAATCAATATTTCATTCATTTCTGCTTCTAGATCTGTAAAAGTTAATCCTACATAATTTGGGTCACCATAATGAAGTATAACATATTCTTCATTTGGTTTCTTATCTAAATATTCCCATATACTAAAATAATATTTATTTCCATCTATTTCATATCCTGGTAATTTAGTAAAATATAATTGCCACTCATCAAAGTTCATTTCACCACTATTTATTTTATTTGCTATAGTCACTACTTCTGTTGAAAATTTTTTTAATAATTCATCTTTATGTTCTAAATTATATTTTATTTTCTTATTTAATTTAACTACATTTTCTGATAAATCCGGTGAAGAATATTTTGTTATAATAATTTGTAAAATAACTATTATAATATAACATATAATTAATAGTTTTATCATATATACTAAATATATATATTAAACCTTATTTAAAACTTTTAGAAAATGTATGAAATATAAAATTTGACATTATAAGAATATTTAATATTGCAGCATAATTAAAAATAAATGTATTTGTTAATCTGGCTTTAATTAAATCATAAATACTATTTTGATCTGTTGATTTATATGTTGCTAGTAATAATAAAAAAACTGTCATACCAAAAATAACAGACGTTTCTACAAATAAATCTTTATTACTAGAATATAATGTATTTAATATAAATAAATTAACAGTTGATAAAAATGATAAATTTAAAATACCTGCATTTACATTTGTAATTTTTTCATTTTCATCAGCTGTTTTACCAATACTACCATGTGTGTTAATAAAAATAAATATATATATATTTATAAGAATTAAAAAAACAAATGCTTTCAGTTTTACATATTTTACTGTATTTAATTTTGATATAACTAATGATATAATAATAGTTATTAAACTTCCCATTATCAATTCTGGTTTACTTATATAACTAAACCGTTTAAATTCATTTTTTATAGTTAAATTCTCCATATTATACCCCATTCCAATTAAACCACTTATATCTTCTTTTTTAAAAGAAAATTTTGTAAATACTGACTTTTTTCTTACAGATTGTTGATATAATGGATCAACCCAATAATAACCTGACGTATCGTAGCGACCTTCATTTGAATTAGTATACATAATAAGTGGGACATTTTTAGATAATGTATATTGTATATTTAAAAAATGTTCATTATGCTCTTTTAAAAAGTCAATCCATGATAACCCTTCTAGAGTTTCATCTGGATACTGTACTACAACCATTTTATCATTATCAATATTAATCCAAGTAAAAATATAAAGTTTAATTCCATTATATTCATATTTTGAATTTTTTTTAACATATTCTAGCCAATCAAAATAATTCATTTTATTAGCCTTCTCCATTAGTAGGTCCAATTTACCTTTTATAAATTTTTGAATTTTTATTTCTTCTTTCGGGTCAGTTATAATGTTTTTGCCTAGTTTTATTTGTCCTTCATCTGCTATTACTGGAACATAAATACTATAAACTAATTGTATAATTACAATAATAATATATGTTATAATCAATTCTTTCATATAGTATATATATTTAATTTATTATTTGTTAAATATATATTTATTTGCTTGAATCAATGAATTTCATAATAGTATTTAAAGCAACTTTTGATTGTTGTAATTGAGATAATGCTATTAAAGATTGTTGAGGTTTATCTTTATCTACAGTTAATGCCGTTTTTAACATTAAATTATTAACTAAATCATCCAAATTTAGTATAGCTGTTTCATAATCACTACGATATTTACTTATTAATAAAGTATCTTGTAATTTAATAGTCTGCGATTTTATATTGGCACCATAAGTAGCCGCATTGCCAGCAATTCCATTTTCTGACGATGAACCAATTGTGTCACTACTAGAAGAACTGTCAGTCATTCCTTCTTTTAAAGTCATTTTATCAAAATTCAAATTTCTAAATATTAAAAATGCCACAAAACTAATTCCAGCAAATATACATAAATTCATCATTTCTTTTTTCATTTATATACTATACATTTATTTTTTCAAAAGATATTTTACAATATTTAAAATTGATGTCTTGTTTATTTTTCTGGTTTGCCCCTTTGTATTTGTGTAACTAATATCTTTCAAGCAATCTTCATTTTGATGTACTTCTTGTATTAAATTGGGCAACGTTTTGAACTTCTCCATTATTGCTAATGCGGTTACTGAACTAATACCTGGTATTTGACAAAGCATAATCTCAGCTATATTTTCAGGAGTTATATTTTCCTTTTTCACCTTTTTAACCACATTTACATAATCTTTTTCTGATTGTTCAACATCTTTTTCTATGGAATCCTTCTCTCCTCCTTCTTGTTCTTCTGTTAAAATAGTATGTGTATTTATCCTATTATTTTCAAAATATGGTTTTTTTCCAGATGTTTCTGTTTTGCTTAATTTATTTGCAGTATTACAAATAAAAAGTGCTGATTCTTCAAGAGATAATGTTCTCATAACAGAGAATCCCTTGAAATAATTTAGAGAGAACATTGCTGAATATAATGTTAATTTTTCCATCTTATTATCTTTAAAACGATTAAATTTATTTACATCACCTTCAATCATATAATAAATATTATGATTATGATGATTTAATCCGTTTAATCTATATGACTGCTCTTCATATCTACCATCTTTTATACTTGCTAATAAGTCATTCAAACATTTTCTCTCTATAATTATTTTATCTTCAGTATCATCAGAAATAATAATGTCACCTAGTGGTAAATTAGCGGTTTCAACCTTTATCTGTTTAAAAACAGGAATAAATAGTACCAATTGGTTTATTTGCTTTAACAATTCTTGCTCGCGATTGTCTACTTTTATTATCATTAGTATTAAATAATTTAGTAATTTGTTATTAAATTATTTTTAAACAATATAATATTTTAAATTAAAAATACAATATATATACATGCTATCTAAATTAAAGAAGGCAAAACCAAAAAGAAAGCTAATAATTGAAAGTTCTAGTTCTAATTCTAAAATTTCTTTTAATACTAATTCTAAGTCTAGTTCTAAGTCTAGTTCTAAGCCCAGTTCTAAGTCTAGTTCTAAGCCCAGTTCTAAGTCTAGTTCTAGTTCAAAAAAAATTTCAATACATAGTTCTCCATTGATGTCATCAAAATCAGTAGAAATTAAATTAAAAAGTGAACCTGAAGATATTGAAGATGAAGATGATGAAGATGTTAAACATATAGAAAATATTGAAGACCCAGAATTATTAAAGAATAATTTTGAAAAAATTAAAGATTTATTAGAAACACGTGTTGAAAATTCAAAACATCTAGAAAATATATTACCATCTTCATATCTTCAATATGACCCAAGCTGTATCCGAAAATATAGCAATTTTTCTTTTCCAAAAGATTACAAATTTTTTTATGATTTTGTAGATTATTTTCCTTCTGAAAAAATACGCGACGAAAATGGAATTGAAAATATTGGCGATGTTAAAGCTTTTTTGAGCAGTCTTCATAATCAAAATATGTATGATGATTTTATTGAGACATTAAAACTTGTCTCTCCAAAAACACTTACTTTAATAAATAAAATTAAAGAATTAGATGAAAAAGATATGGCTCAATATGGAAAGAAATTCAAGCATTTTATTTTTTCTGATTCACAATCATCAATGGGTGGCGTTAAACTTCTTGCAAGTGCTTTAATTGCGACTGGCATGAAATTAGGATACACTTCTACTCCTAAGTTTGGTGATAAACATTGGACTAAAATGGAATTGTTATCTAACGCGGAATTAGCAGAAACAAAATTTAATAACTTTTATATGTTATGTTCTAAATCGGTATATGATGATTCAATTAGTGTAGCCACTAAAAAGTCAATTTTGGCACGATTTAATGAGAGACCAGATAATGTATATGGTGAAAATATTCGTATTATATTGATGGATGGTGGATACAAAGAAGGAATTGATTTATTTGATATAAAATACATTCATATTTTCGAACCCACACTAACACAAGCAGACCAGAAACAAGTAATTGGTCGTGGTACTCGTACTTGTGGACAAAAAGGTCTCGATTTTCACCCTCAAAAAGGTTGGCCTCTTTATGTTTATGTTTATGATTTAAAAATGGAGGAACCATTTAATAAATCTCTAGGAGCAGCAAGTGGTATTGAAATGTATTTTAAAGCTAGAAACATGAACGTTAAATTATTGAATTTCACAAATGAATTAGAGACTGTATGTATTCAAAATGCAGTAGATTATGAATTAAATAAAAATATTCATTCATTTTCAATTTCATTTGATGAGAAAGGCGATTCATTGCGAGGTGGGAAAGATTCTTCATCATCAAGGTCTAAATCAAGGTCTAAATCAAGTTCATCATCAAGGTCTAAATCAAGTTCATCATCTAGAAGTAAATCAAGTTCATCATCAAGGTCTAAATCAAGTTCATCATCTAGAAGTAAATCAAGTTCATCATCTAGAAGTAAATCAATTTCACATTCTTCTCCATTTGTTGTATCAGAAGTTGTAAGTTCCCATTCTAAAACTCCTTCATTAAATGAAGAATTCTTTAAAAAATCATCATCAAAATCTAAATCATCTGATGTAACCATAGATTTCTCTATAGATAAACCATTAAACGCATCTCAAATGCGCAAATATGTTAATGATTATTTCTCTCAATACGCATGGGACCCAGTTGTAATGGAAAATAATTGTGTTCCAAAAGGAGGTAAAAAACAATTAGGTGGCGCAACAATTATGAATTATACACCAACCCAAGCATTTGTTAGCAATTTTTTTACACCACAGAATCCTTTAAAAGGAATGTTACTTTGGCACAGTGTAGGTACTGGAAAAACATGTACAGCAATTGCGACTGCAACTTCTTCATTTGAAAAGCAAGGTTATACTATTCTTTGGGTAACACGAACCACACTTAAAAATGATATTTGGAAGAATATGTTTGACCAGGTATGTCACGAAATTATCAAACTTAAAATTGAAAGTCAAGGTATTGTTATTCCTTCCAATAATACTGACCGAATGAAACTTCTTTCTAAATCGTGGAGAGTTCGTCCTATGTCGTACAAGCAATTCAGTAATCTTGTCTCTAAGAAAAACCAAATTTATGAAACCATGGTAAAAATCAACGGAAGGGATGACCCATTACGTAAAACATTATTAATTATTGATGAAGCTCATAAATTATATGGTGGTGGAGATTTATCTTCTATTGAAACTCCTGATATGGTTTCCCTACATGCATCACTAATGAATTCTTATATTATGTCTGGTTCAGAATCAGTTAAATTATTATTAATGACCGCTACACCTATTCAAACCGACCCTATGGAATTAATTAAGTTAATAAATTTATTTAAGATGCCTAACGAACAAATGCCCAATAATTTTGATATGTTTTCGGAAGAATATTTGAATGATAATGGTTTTTTTAAACCAGATAAATTACATAAGTTTAGAGATGAAATAGCTGGTCATATAAGTTATTTAAATCGTGAAAAAGATGCTCGACAATTTTCACAACCTGTTATATCTGTTATACAAACTAATGTGTATGATAAGGAAATATTAAATTATAATAAAAAACTCACACGTAAGTTATATTCCAAGATGAGTAAAGAAATTAATGAGAAATTAAAAACTCTCAAATCAAATCCTATTCTTAAAGCAAAGACACCAGAAGGTTATGATACATTTAAAAAAATTTGTAATAGTTACGAATATCCTAAGGCAAAAAATGCGTGTAACAAAATTGTGAATGCTTATAAAAAGACTACTACACAAAAAATAAAACAAGAAAAAGCAGCACTAAAACAAGAGATATCTGATTATAAATTATTTGCTAAAGATTTTAAAGAACTAAAGAAATCTGATATAGAGAATGCTACAGAGAATGAAGCAACATCTCCATTGATGTTTCGTTCTCGACCTCATACAGTTCAAATGAGTAAGATTGAATCTGTTTATGGTCGTTTAAGTAAATGTGGTAAAACTATAACGAATACAAGTAATTTAATAAATAGTGCTATTTTAAATAATCCTACTATAGCTCAGCTTAAAAATAAAGTTGATATTTATAAACAACGTATCGAAGAAAATACACAAATTCTTAAAAAAGAAAAAAATCCAAAAACGAAGAAAGTTTTAAAAAAACTAATTACAAGTGATAAAGAAAAATTATATATTAGGGGTAAAACATTAAAATTAAAAATAAAACAATTCACTAAACTCGTAAAAAAAAATATTACACAAACAAAAAAAAATATAAGAAAGAGCAAAACTAACCAAAAGAGAATAATAAAAACCTTAAAAAAATTAAATGTTTATGAACCGGAATTTGAGGATAAAGAGTTAGAGAAAAAGATAAAGGATGATATACAAGGTGCTGTTGAAGGAATTGAATTGAAACTAAAAGAAAAGGAGGATAAGAAACAATCTCGTACCATGAAGAAAATGGAACGTGAACAAAAGAAATTACAAAAAGACGATACTAAATTAGCTAAAAAGCATGCAAAAACTATGAAAAATATGGAAAAACAAAAAGTCAAAGAGGATAAAGAGTTTGCTAAATTACAAAAATCTCGCGAAGCCGAATTTAAGAAAATAGAAGCTGAAGCTAAGAAAAGAGAAAAGGAATTAGAAAAACAACGTGAAAAAGAAATTGTACAAGCAAAAAAGAGAGAAAAAGAATTAGAAAAACAAGCAAAAGATGCTGAAATATTTGCTAAAAAAAGAGAAAAAGAATTAGAAAAACAAGCAAAAGAAGAAGAAATAGCAAGAAAAAAGAGAGAAAAAGAATTAGAAAAACAAGCAAAAGAAGAAGAAATAGCAGCAAAGAAGAGAGAAAAGGAAGCTAAAATATTGGCTCAAAAACAGGCAAAGGAAGCTAAGGCACAAACAAAAACTAAGAAAAATATTAAAGGTGGTAAATCTAAAACTCACAGAAGAATATAAATTTATTACTTTTTTATTAAATAATATTTATTTATTTAATTTTGTTAAATAAATAAAAAGCTAAAATAATTAAACACTTTAACTATTATCTTCCCATGCTTTATAATGTATTAATTTAAATAAATAAAATAATAATACATATATCCTATTACTGTATATATAATGAACATGGTGCTACAAAATAAATACCGTTTAAAATTATTTTGATAAATAACATGTCTTTCATTAAATAAATTATTAAATAATTCATCATCTGTTTCTGTTATCACTTGCATTGTAACATTCATTCCTGGATAGTTTACTATTTTACTGTATTCTTTTAATTTATCTTCTTTTTCTTTTTTTTTTCTTTCTCTCACTTTTTTTTCCTCTTCTTTCTTTTCCTGTTCTTTCTCCTCTTCTTTTTTTTCCTGTTCTTTCTCCTCTTCTTTTTTTTCCTCTTCTTTTATAGACATTTGTTATTAAATTTATCCAATAATATTATTTTCTACAATATTTTAACTGTGTAGTAAGTCTTATTTTGGTATTAACAAATTGTACAATTATAAATCTAAAACTTATAAAAACAAGCTAAATTTACTAATTTTTATTAAATCATATTTATTTATTTAATTTTGTTAAATAAATAAAAAATCTAAAAAAAATCCAACACTTTAACCCATATTTCCACCAATTGTAGCACGGTATCCATAAGATTGAGTTTGAACAGTTCTGGATATAGGCCAATTTGGTGTAGAGACACAGAAACTGTATTGAGGAGTAGTTTGGGGAGCTCCAATTAAATTAACATTGCTAGTTAAATACCAACCCACACGAGGCGCGGTTCCGGCCTTCTTTACGCCACCACATGTTGGTCTATTCACAATTGACGCTTGATTGCGCGCAGCTTTTCCAGCATTCATTAAAACCATATTATACAATACAAAAAGATAATATTTTTTAATATAAATAATTATTTCATCTAAATGTTTTAAAATAAATTTACATATGGGATTGTTAAGAAATTATATTAACTAAACTATATAAAGCCAACTACCTAGATTATTATATAAATGACCGACGCAAAAATCGCACACGATGATGATATTGTTAAATCTGACGAGGGTTTAATATTCAATCCTTATAATTCTCTGAATATTAAGATTACATTGAATGAAGTTCAATCTATTCTTTCTAAATACAATATTCCTCCTATAGTTAATAACATTGCTCTTTATGAGAGAGCATTTGTACATCGTTCTTACACGAAAAGACCTGCGTTTGAAAATTTATCGCAAAATATAACCATTGTTGAAAGACCACCTGATTGTATGCCTCTTAGCAGCAAATCAAATGAACGCTTAGAATTTTTAGGTGATGGTGTTTTGGAGTGTGTCACTAAATATTATTTATATAGAAGATTTCCTAAAGCCGATGAAGGATTTATGACAGAAAAAAAGATAGCTATTGTAAAAAATGAAGCAATTGGTAAAATAGCACTTGAGATGGGTTTGTATAAATGGTTAATCCTATCTAAACACGCTGAGGAAAAAAAGATTCGTACCAATTTGAAAAAACTTGGATGCCTTTTTGAGTCCTTTATTGGTGCGCTTTTTTTGGATTTTAATAAAATGACTGTCAAAGATGAAGAAAATTGGTTTCAATCAATGTTTGTCACTGGACCTGGTTTCCAAATGGCACAAAAATTTATTGAAAATGTGTTTGAAAAACATATAGACTGGGTTGCTCTCATTCAAAATGATGACAATTATAAAAATATATTACAAGTCAAGGTACAAAAGGAATTCAAGGTTACGCCTCATTATTTGGAAATTGAACATGATTTGGAATTAGGATATAAAATGGGTGTGTATCTCTGTTTAGGTCAACAAATTCATACATTAAAACATAGTGATGCCGTTGATATATCATTTTTTAAGAATTTCAAATCTATTCAAGATTTTGTTACTGAAAATGGTAAGGCGTTTATATTTATGGGTGAAGGTCAACATAAAATTAAACGTAAAGCAGAACAAATCGCATGTAATGAAGCACTAACATTTTTGAAGATTGATGACATATCACTTGCTATTGAAGAATAATTATTTTAACTGTCGTTTTGTTTTATTAAACCTTTTTCTTTTTTTAGTAGTTTTTCTTTTTCTTGTTCTTTTTTTTCCACCAGATTTATTCTCATTTTCACTTAAAAAATGTATTTTTGATATTGGTACTAAACTTGATATTCCTACTTTATTTTTGATATCATTCATTGAGATATTTCTTTCGACTGTTTCTAATGGTTGTAATCTATTATTTTGTTTGTATAATTCAAAAATATATCTATGTATACCTGTTTTAGGAGGTGGTGAAGGACCTTTATATGGTAATATTGTATCACCATTATTTAAATTATTACCTGGTATGTTTATTATTAACCAATGACAATAATCACCATGAACTGAGTCTGGGTCATGCATTAAAAATGTATATAAATCATTATTATTTGAATTATAACTAATTTTAGGTTCTATTTGTGTTTCATCTGGAGTTAAAAATATATTATTTTTTACAGTTTTGTCATTATATTTAATATCAATATTACTATTCATATATTTATTAGAGAAAAATATAAATACTTATTTTATGCGTATTATATATAATGTCATCCAAGACAAAAAAACAACCTACATCTCTATTTGGTATTAATGATTGTCACAAACCAAAACGAAACACAAAAAAAAGCTATGTATTTAATAAAATAAATAGTAAATATACTAAAAAAACAATTAAAAGGAAAACTAAACCATTCAATTATAAAACTATTATTTTATTTCCACATAATTTAGGACAAACAAAAACAGGAACTGAAAAAGCACCATCATCTTTAAATAAATATATAAATCATAAAAAACATAGAGTTAAAAAGGTTAAAAATACAGGTAATTTATTCAAAAATATTAATGAATTGTACAAAGTAAATGCAAAAACAAAAGGTAAAATAGTTAATATAGGTGGAGACCACTCAATGTCAATAGCTACCATAGCCGATACATTAAATAAGTATCCTGATGCTAAAGTAGTATATTTTGATGCGCATGCTGATATTAATACATATGAAAGTTCAAATTCCAAACATTATCATGGTATGCCATTAAGTTTTGTAACAGGATTAGATAGTGACAAAAAATTCTCCTTTATAAAAAATAAATTGCCATTTGATAATTTACTTTATATTGGCAGTAGATGTTGGGATATTTTTGAAAGAGATGAAGTTTTTAAAAGAAATATTAAATTTTTGACTCCAGATGAAATAAATAATAATTTTAACGGTTCATTAAATAAGATTATGAATTTTGTAGGTAATTCACCTGTTCATGTTTCATTCGATGTAGATTCTATTGACCCAAAATATATACCTTCAACTGGAACACCTGTTAAAAATGGTGTTAAATTAGATAATGCCATAAAAATTTTAGATAATTTAAATAATACAAATATTGTAAATCTAGATATAACAGAATTAAATAAAGATTTAGGTAGTAAATCAGATGGTATTAAATCTGTTAAAAATACTGAAGTATTATTTCACAAATTTCTAGATTAATCTATATTTAAAAATACAAATACTTATTTTCAATACATAAAATTATAAAAATTTATATATTGAAATTATATAAGTAATGAATCCTTTAGAAGCATTAAAACAAAAATTAAAGGTTAAACCAATCGTTGAAGAAAAAGAAAGGGTTGCTGTTGTTATTAAAGGAGACAAACAAAAAACAGTAAGACCTAAAAAAAATAAAGAGCCTACTAATAAAAGAGATGAAGAAGAATTAGTAGAATTTGTTCCAGCAGTAGAAGGATTAGAAGAAAATGTCGATATTGTTAAAAAACCAGCTGTTGGTATTACTGGGCCATTAATAGTTGATAAAACAGAACAAGGTTATGATAGAATGGCATTATTACAAAAGTTAAAGGAATCTAAAATGACAAAGGTATTTGTTAAACCATTAATTGAAGAAGTAGAAGAAAAGAAAGTAGTTGAACCAGTTATAGCACCTCCCAAAAAACGAGCTAAAAAGGTTAACCTACCTTTAAGAATAGAAGAGGGTGAAGATGAAGAAAATGATGATGAGAAAAGAAAACAAGATATTCAAAAGAAGAAAAAACTAATTATTGAAGGAGATGATGAAGATAAAGAAGGAGAAGAACAGAAAGAACCTGACATTGTTCCTATTGTTGTACCTGAGAAAAAAGGAAGAAAAACTAAAAAGGTTAAAAAGGGAACGGTCATTTTAGGTCCTGAAACTGTTATTGATTTAAGTGAAGAAAGTATTAGGAGACGATTACCTCGTAAAGACCCTAATGTACTTATTAAGGTTTCTAATTATTATATGAATAACAGAGAAATATTTATTAATTTTATTAATTCATTGTTTGAACCGTACCGTTTAGAATTACAACAAAATAAAGAAAATATTTCTTGTGATGATATTGGAAATACTAGTTCCGATTTCTCTCTACTAACTCACCAAAAGATTGTTCGAGATTATATGAACTTATATACACCCTATAGAGGATTACTTTTATATCATGGTTTAGGTTCAGGAAAAACATGTACTTCTATTGCTATTGCGGAGGGAATGAAGGATTCAAAACGAGTTGTAATTATGACACCTGCTTCTTTACGCGCCAATTATATTGAAGAACTTAAAAAATGTGGTGATTTATTGTATAAAAGAAATCAATATTGGGAATGGGTTTCAACAGATGTAAATCCTGAAGCTCTTACACCAATGGCTACTATTTTAAATTTAGATGCTGAGTATATTACTAGACACCATGGAGCATGGTTTATTAATGTTACAAAACCGTCCAATTATGATGATTTGAGTGATATTGATAAAAGAACATTGGAAGAACAATTAAATGCAATGATTAATAATAAATATACATTTATTAACTATAATGGGTTAAGAATTAAAAAATTACAAGAGCTTACATCTAATTTTACTAGAAACCTTTTTGATGATTCTGTAGTTATTATTGATGAAGCACACAATTTAATAAGTAGAATTGTCAATAAAATTAAAAAGGAAAAACCTATTCCTGAAAATAAGAAGGGAGAGAAAGAGCATTTGCCATTACAATTATCAGTTAAATTATATGAGTTTTTATTAAGTGCTAAAAATGTCAGAATAGTACTTCTAACTGGTACACCTGTTATCAATTATCCTAATGAATTTGGAATACTTTTTAACATTTTAAGAGGTTATATCAAAACATGGAAAATACCTATTAATATTGAATCTACTAAACAAAAAAATAGAGGGGCTAAAATTGATAAAAATACACTCCAAGAAATGTTACTCGGCGTTAAATCTATGGACTATTTAGACTATTCGCCGTCAAGTAACATATTAACAATTACTAGAAATCCTTTTGGATTTACAAATAAAATTAAAAAGGATTCTGGTTATCAAGGTGTAACAAATACAAAAAAGGATGAATCAGGTAATATTATTTTTGATAATGAATTTATGTCTGATGATGATTTTGAGAGAAGAATTGTAAGCATTTTACATAGAAATAATATCGATGTTGTTCCGCAAGGTATAGAAATTAAAAATAAAAAAGCACTACCTGATACTCTTGATTTATTTGAAGGCCAATATATTGATTTTAATACTAAAAAAATTAAAAATATTGATGCTCTAAAAAGACGAATTATTGGATTGTCTTCTTACTTTAGAAGTGCTCAAGAAAATTTGTTACCTAAATATGATAAAATTATTGGACAAGATTATCATATTGTTAGAGTACCAATGAGTAATTTTCAGTTTAGTATATACGAACATGCACGTAGTGAAGAGAGAAAATCTGAAAAGGTTAAACCTAAGCATAATGTTGGAGAATTATATGAAGATTCATCATCTACATATCGTATTTTTTCTCGTTTATATTGTAATTTTGTAATGCCTGAAAGACCTATTCCTGAAAGAAAGAAAAAAGGAAATGAAGAAGGTGAAGAAGAAGGTAAAGAAGAAGGCAAAGAAGATAAAATTGTAAAATTGTTAAAGGATGCTAGGAGAGAAGAAGCTAAACAAGATGTTGATAATGAATATGAAGGTGAAATAGAAGGTGATGAAGTTCTAGATAAGATTGGTGGTGTTGATTATAAAGAAAGACTTGATATGGCATTACATCATATTAAAAATAATTCTAATGATTTTTTAACACCAGAAGCATTACAAACATATAGTCCAAAGTTTTTAAATATTCTTGAAAATATACAAGACCCTGAATATCAAGGATTACATCTAGTTTATAGTCAATTCAGAACAATGGAAGGTATAGGTATTTTCAGTTTAGTTTTAGATAAAAATGGTTTTACTCAATTTAAAATTAAAAAAAATTCTTCTGGAATTTGGTCTATAGATATTGATGATGTTAATAAAGGTAAACCAACATACGCTTTATATACTGGAACAGAGACTACTGAAGAAAAAGAAATGTTAAGACATATTTATAATGGAGAATGGGACCAAGTTCCTGAAAGTATTTCAATTGAATTGAGAAAAATAGCTAATAATAATAATATGGGTGAAGTTATTAAGGTCTTTATGATTACATCGTCTGGTTCAGAAGGTATCAATTTAAGAAATACACGTTATGTTCATATTATGGAACCTTATTGGCATCCAGTGCGTGTAGAACAAGTTATTGGACGTGCTAGACGTATTTGTAGTCATAAAGCGTTACCCAAGGCTTTACAAACTGTAGAAGTATTTGTTTATCTTATGGTTTTTACATCTGAACAATTGAAATCGGATGATGCCATTGAACTAAAAAGAAAAGATTTAAGCAAATCAGTGCCACATGTTCCTATGACAAGTGACCAATATCTTTATGAAATTTCTGAAATTAAAGCTAACTTAACCGCACAACTTACTGATGCCATTAAAGAATCTGCGTTTGATTGTTATATTTATTCAAATGGTAAATGTGTGAATTTTGGTGACCCAACTAAAGACAAATTTTCATATGTTCCTGATTACTCTGAACAACAAAATGATACAACTGTACTTGCTAATAAACAAGCAATTGAATGGACAGGTAAACCAATCAGACTTAATGGGGTTGATTATGTCTATCGTAGAATGAGCAAAAAAGTATTAAATATTTATGATAAGGCTAGTTATGAAGCTGCTATGCTAGACCCTACCATTATACCTTTACAAATAGGAACATTGGAAAAAAATGAAGCTGGTGAAGATGTGTTTAAACAGTTAGTAGCATAAAACTATAATATATTATAAAATTTGTTTGATTATGTAATATTCAAATACATAATGAAATAAAAGACAATATCAAAGCATTATAATATTTTTCTTAATATTCATATAATTGATTATTGTTATTATAATTTCCAAAATTGCTGCTAAAATTGCTGCCAAAATTGCTGCCAAAATTGCCCCTAGAGTTGCTGCCAAAATTTCCCATAGTGTTGCTTCCAGAATTTTCACTAGAAACACCATCAACACCATCAACACCATCAACACCAGCAGGACCAGCAGGACCAGCGGGACCAGCAGGACCAATAGGACCAGTAGGACCAGCAGGACCAATAGGACCAATAGGACCAGCAGGACCAGCAGAACCAGAAACACCAGCGGGACCAGCAGC
>Ga0209358_10001903_pt1 | contig 16203 bp, 2 predicted proteins | sample LauGreFa1BDMLBSN_2_FD_187574 | JGI IMG/M metagenome (GOLD analysis project Ga0209358, IMG submission 187574) | Freshwater lake microbial communities from Lake Michigan, USA - Fa13.BD.MLB.SN (SPAdes) (version 2) | ecosystem: Environmental > Aquatic > Freshwater > Lake | place: Lake Michigan, USA... | reverse complement strand
GTGTGGCCGGTGTACGGGGTGTGGCCGGTGTGCGGGGGGGGGCCGGTGTATGGGGGTGTGGCCGGTGTACGGGGGGGCTGGCACATCTCATTTGACGATGTGCCAATGGTTTGTAACGCAGTCTGAGGCGTTTTTATTTGGCTTTGTTTGCCCCCCCCTTAATCGGATGATCGGTCATTGATTGCCGTGATTCACCCCATGAGTCCACCCCCCCATAGAAGGTTACGTAGCTATTTTCGTGCGGCAATCCGTTGTACTTCAACGGTTAGCTGATTAAACAATTCGGCAAATACCTTGGGATCTTTGATCTGACGACTCGACATAACCCCACGATCGCCATAATCTTCTTCTTGAATCGTGATGCGAATCTCGGTGCTGGTGGGTGATAATGACTGGACCATGGCACTGAGCTGAATCTTGGTTCCATTATAAGAAGAGGACTTCAGGCTGCTCATCAATAGTTTGGATGCAAAATCAGTCTCCCGGTTCAGTTCAGCCGTGATGAGGCCTGATTTCATGTCCGTTGATTTAATAATATATTGTTGGTCTTGAATGACGGTCGATGCGGCACGAAACACGTTGTCGTAAGGGGCTTCAATGACCCGGGTGGTTAACATTCGACGTTCCATTGGGGTTAATGCTTTTTCAACACACCCTGTTAATAACGTGCTCCCTCCTACTATCACGACCATCATCATTAGGCTACCCATTATGCGGTGCATACCTTACCTCCAAAAAATATTGTGACGGGATTATAGCCCCACTACTTGCTTCCAGTTTCATTCACACGGTTCAATATGAACGTACAACATACTTGTTCCTTCGATGTTCTTTACGATCATGGATGGAATGAAAAATGATAGCACTGTGTGACACCCTAAACCCCCACTTGCCTGGAGTATGCCATACCTCAGATTGAGACACAACCCGTCTTTCACGCTATTCCCAACGTCTAGGGCCCCCGGATCGGCCACCCTGTAAAGGGGCGACGGGTTGGATTGATCAAGATGGTGATCACCCGTTATGATGGCCCTTTTTTAAATCACACCCATGCTTGAGAATGGGGTAAGGAGACACAATGGCACTCACAATTATTGGTTCGGTGGCCTATGATTCGATTAGCAGTCAGTATGGGTCGGTCACCCGTGTATTGGGTGGATCGGGTACTTATGCCAGTGTGGCGGCGTCATTGTTTTCACCGGTGGATTTAATCAGTGTCGTGGGGCGTGATTTTAATGACTGGGACGTGTTTTCAGCACGACCCATTGATGTGTCGGGAATCGATATTCAATCGGATATGGATACCTTTCATTGGCAAGGGTCGTATGAATTGGATATCCATCACGCCGTCACCATTCAAACCGATATCAATTGCTTGGTGGCATTCCAACCCGTTATTCCCGAGCATAGCAAGGCCAATCCGGGTGTCTTACTGGCCAATTGCGACCCCGATGTTCAATGGGCGGCCTTGCAACAATGTGTGGCCCCGCATCTTGTGGTGGTCGATAGCATGAATTATTGGATTGCCAGCAAACCCGATGCCGTGAAACGCATCATGACCATGGCCGGGGTGGCCATTTTAAATGATGCGGAACTCCTTCAACTGACGGGTTCGGCTACCTTGTTAGACGGGATGCATCGGTTACAGTCATGGGGGGCCCAGCGGGTGATCGTTAAAAAAGGGGAACATGGGGCCATGATGCTAGGCCCCGATGGGTTGTTTGTTTTGCCCGCCTTGCCTGTGGATCGGGTGGTGGACCCCACCGGTGCCGGGGACACATTTGCCGGGGCGTTGGCAGGCTATTTGACCGCCCATCCCTCACCAACGGAAACCACGTATCGCCAGGCCATGCTGGTAGGGACCGTTGCCGCTTCGCATACCATTCGGGCCTTTAGTATCCAAGCCCTCGATCAGGTGACCCCCCATGTGATTCGAGAGGGTGAACAACGCCTGCGACATATGATGGCCATCGACTAACGGGCTTTTTTTGCCGCTATCCAGAGGCCGCCCCGCTGGAAAGCCCCGCTGGAAAGCCCCGCTGGAAAGCCCCCCTGGAAAGCCCCCCTGGAAAGCCCCGCTGGAAAGCCCCGCTGGAAAGCCCCGCTGGAAAGCCCCCCTTTTTTGGGGGGGTTGGGTTGTGCCTGTGATGCGATAGGGGAATCGGGCCACTCAGGCAAGGAGCCCATCACGATACCCATCATTGAATACACGGGCTTCAATGCCTTGCGTTGGTTTGGTTAGCCTCACAAAAGGGAATGAAAAACCGGTGGGTTGATTCAATGGTGAATCATTTTGATCAATCGGTTGGTGAGCAACTCGACCCCTACTCGTTGGTTGGATGAACCAGTGGCTTGTGTTTCAGGTTATCCACCTTCGGTTGGTGCATGGTAGGGCGCTAAAAGGGATTATGGTGTGCAACTAAAGCATCTTTTTTGGGCTTGGGTGATGGTGGGGATCACCGCCATTTTTTCGTTGGCGGGCCCATTGGTCTACCTTGAAACCACCTTGTCCGATCCCGATTTGGGTGTGCTGAATGGGTTGTATCGGGTTCGTATTTCAGTTCAATCCAGTGTGGTGTTACGAAGTAGTACGTTGTCAGGAAATAGCCTTTGGTCTGAAACGTTTGACTATCAATTTGTTTCGGGCAACATGGTGGCTGAATTGGGCCGTTCAATCCCCATTCCAGAGTCTCTTTTTTTACAGCCTGACTTGTCTTTTGTGGTGGAGGTATTGGCCAAGGGTAGTGTGTCCATTCCCATTCGACCGGTTCCGTTATCGGTGTCCTCGTTTTATGCCGCTACCGCCGGGTCGGTGTCGGCTGAGGGCATTCAAGGCGATATCCCCCCCTCACGGTTAATGGGGGCTTACCCTAACATTACCCAGGTTGGCACCTTGGCCTCTTTGCAAGTATCGGGTGATTTGGTGGTGAATAACACCCTGTATGTTCGGGGATCGTCCGGCATGGTGGGGATTCAAACCCCCAACCCAGAAGCGGCATTGGATGTGAGTGGGTCCATTCGCATTCGAAATGGGGGCATTATTTTTCCCGATGGGTCTCGATTGGGTTCTGCGATACAAGACGCACCCACCGCCACCGGCGTGTCAGGATCGGGTACGGTGACCCTTCAGGCCACTTCCCTTGGCTCAACACTGGGTCGCTTTGTCTTTCGTAGTGGTACCACCGATCGGGCATGGTTAACCAATACGGGGTTGGGTATCGGCGTGAGCAACCCCATCGATGCATTGGAAGTGGCGGGGGCCATTCGCATTGCAACGGGTGACCAATCGGTGTCATTGCCCGGTACGATTCGGTTTTTTAGTGGTCGGTTTCAAGGGTTTAATGGCACAGCGTGGGCGGATTTCGGAGTTCCCCCTCAATCGGATGGTGTTTGGTCATCGGATTCGGCGACCAATACCATTTTCTTCTCACCCTCGGTGGGGTCACCCATGGTCGGGATCGGTACCACCCAGCCCCGTAGTACCTTGGAAGTGGTGGGGACCATTCGTGCAGATATCGTCTCGGCCAATCAGTTCATTGGTAGTGGGAGTGGGTTGACCAGCCTGAACGTGGAGGCCTTGACCGGGGTGTTGCCGGTGGCCAAAGGGGGGACAGGTGTGGGGTCGTTTGATTCGTCGGGTGTGATGGTGTATGACAGTGCCAAAGGGGCATTGACGACCCTGGCATTGCCCCCAGGTTCGTTATTGGGTGCGGATCGCAATGGGATGCCCACGGCCTCGCAATTCCTGGTGGGACCGGGATTGGTCCTGACCACCAGTGATGCCCAATGGGTCATTGCCCATGCCACGGTGTCGTCTCAGGTCTCGATGAATCGGGTGCCGGGGGTGGCGATTACGGGGCTGACGGTGGATGCTTTTGGGCACGTGTTATCGGTGGCCACCGATAACTTTGATGCCCGGTATATCAGTGTGGTCAGTGCCAATCAACAATTTTTAAGCCGGGTTGACCCTGTGATTTCGGGGACCATTCGATTGGGGGTAGGGGGTGCCATTATCCCCAATGATCGCTCCCCACTCATCCTCGCACCCATTCAGGGTAACGTGGGGATTGGGGTGACCAATCCCGCCCAAAAATTAGACATCGGTGGGGCCATTCGAATTGGGGATACCAGTGTGGATAAAGAAGGGTCGATTCGATACCGAGGGGGACGTTTTGAAGTGTTTAATTCATCCGGGGTATGGGTGCGGATTGACAATCGCAACCCCCTGAATTCGGCGTTGTTATCAGCGGCGGGATGGGAGTGGGATGGTCAACGGGTGTACACGGTTGATCCGTTGGCACGGGTGGGCATTGGGACCACCCAACCCTTTTACCCGTTGAGCGTATCGGGTGACATGGCGGTCAGCAGCGAGTTGTGGGTGTCGGGTAATGTGATCATGGACAATGGGGGGATTCGATTGGGTACCACCCAGTTGGGTGCCGATGGGGTGACGGCCAATCAGTTTTCGTTGATGACCCCCCAATTGGTGGTGTCGGCCACCCGCCCATCGGTGGTGCCGGATGGGGTGGCGGTGTGGGTGTCAGGTAATATTCAATTGGGTCCGTTGGGGATTACCTCGGCGGGCTTATCGGGGTCATGGTCTTTTTTGAATGGGGTAACCGTTTCATCCATTGTGGCACCCCTAACGGATGGGGTGAGGGGAACGCTTTCATTGAACCCTTTGGGTACCGTCAAAGCCGGCGGTATGACCATTTCGGGTGGTCGGTTGTCGATGGACACGGACGACTTGGTCTTGACCCCAGGGCCGGGTAAACGGGTGAGATTGGGTAATGTGATCGTTAGTCGCAATTTGGAAGTGGGGGAGTCATTAAAAATAGACCCGGTTAATCGGGCGGTGGGCATCAATGTCAGCACCCTAATCCCGGGTGCGGTGGTGGTATCCGGCGATGTGTTAATTGGTCGTCCGTCGGTATTACCCGCCGGCTTAAGCCCCGACCGGTCGGATTTGTATGTGGAAGGTAACTTGGTGTTGGGCGGTGAATTGATTCAGCCATCGGCCGTGTATTCAGGGTTGTCCGTGGTCGGAACGGTGCGTATGGCGTATGGGGTGGGTTCTACTGTGGTAATGGGGGATGTGTCGGGTGACCCAACGGCCAAATTAACCGTTAAAGGCAATGCCACCGGTGATTTATTGGATCTTCGCAATGGCGGGGGGACCTCGGTATTCCGGGTCGCCGAGGATGGCCGGGTGGTGATTGGGTCGACCCCTGCGACGGCCTGGTTGACGATTCGGGGGGGTACCACCCAGGCCCCTTCATTGCGATTGGCGTCCGGTACACTGACGACCACCCCCATGGCAGGGGCCTTGGAATTTGCCAATAATACCCTCTATTTTTCTCCCCAAGACGGGGTTCGATCGGAGGTGTTATTGGGCGGCGGTACCCAAGTGATTCGCAACAAACAACTTCAAAATGCCATGCTTGAGTCGGCCCAATTGCAACGGGTGACCATCGAAGGACCCCTGACATTGTCATCGACCGGGTCGCACATTGTGGTACCCAGTACCCAAAACCTGCTGGTGTCATTGGGGGCTGGCAAAGGCATGTATGTGGGGGCCAACCCACGGGTGCCCAGTGCCACCCTTGACATTGAGGGGGGGATTCGGGTGGCCACGGCCGATACCACCACGCCCGGTACGATTGAATTTAGAAATGGCCGTTTTTATGGTCGTACCAGTACCGGTCTGGTGGCCTTGGATAACACGGTGATCGATACGGCGTTTATCAGTAGTCCGACGACCCTGACCACATCCCTGAATGTGGGCATTGGGCTAAACCGGGAACCGGTTAGTGCATTGGAAGTGGCCGGGGTGGTGAGTGCCAGCCGATTGGTGGGTGATGGGTCGGGGTTAACCAATATTCGCTTTTCATCCTTGGCAGGATTGGTGCCGGTGAGCAAAGGGGGAACGGGGTTGACGGATGTCCCGATGGGTCATGTGTTGGTGGGAAATACCAGCGTGAGCCTGAATACCGTGGCCTTGACCACCAGCACCTCTATTTTGATCGGAACCGATGAGGGGATCCCCACGGTGGCACGGTTAATGGGGGGGACGGGCATCAGCCTGATCCGCACAGGCGATCAATTGACCATTGATCAAACCAAACTATACCCCACCACCCAACTCGTGACCTTGGCCGATACCGATGCCATGGCCACCATGGAATTGGATACCATGGGCCGGGTCACCCGGATTACCACCCGTAATCTCACCGCCCGCTATTTAACCATTGCGTCTGCCAATGAGTTGTTTATTCCCAAGGTGGGGAGTGGGTCTATTTCACGCTTGATGTTGGATTCGGAGGGCGTGGATATTGCCACTTCGGCGAACCGGGATTTGGTGTTGATGCCGGGGGGGACCGGCAACGTGGGCATTGGAACCACGACCCCTCAGGCCATGTTGGATGTGGCCGGTGCCATTCGCATTGGCACGACCAACCGAGAAGTGGCCGGTACCATGCGGTTTCAAGAGGGCCGATTTGAAGGGTTTGATGGGACCTTTTGGAAGCGCTTGGATTATACCCCATCCCCGGATGACCAATTGGTGGCCGGTGAATTTGTGGGGGGTGGTCAGGGTCTTTACAACTTAAACCCACTGAATTTATCCGCCGAAGTGCCGGTGTCAATGGGGGGCACCGGTCGCCAATCCATTCCCTCAGGGTCTGTGTTGATTGGTCGAAATACCCAGCCCTTGGATGTGTTGACCGCCACGACACCGGGAACGGTGTTGGTCGGTACGGCCACCGGTCCGGCCTTGCGTCGGTTGGTGGTGGGCAATGGGGTCACCTTGTCAATGCAAGGCGATACCTGGCGATTGTCTCACGATCCCGGGTTGTTACCGGCCCAAACCCTGGCATTGACGGATGGTCAAGTCATGGCGGGTATGGGGTTTGATGCGTACGGTCACGTGGCGTTTATTACCACCAAAAATTTGGATGAACGGTATTATACCAAGTCAGAAATTGAAGAAAAACTACGGTCACGGCCTTCGCTGGAGGTAGCCGGTACGTTTTATACGGTGGCCAGTGAGATTGACCTGACCACCGGTCCCAATGAGGACTTGGTGCTGATGCCCAATGGGACTGGTCGGATCGGGTTGGGTACCACCCAACCCCAAGGGTATGTGAGCATTGGGGAAATGGGGAATGCCCCGACCACTCCCCTGTCGTCGCAATTGTATGTCGGTGGGGCCATCGATAGTGGGGTGAATCAGCAAGGCACCAAAGTCAAGATTGCTGGGTATGACAATGATGGGGGACTGGTGTATCCCCTTTATATCCAAGATGAAGACAACAATGTGGATGCGTATATCCGAACCAGTAGCCCATCCCGACCGTCTGCTTTTTATTTTAGTGGCAATGCCTACATTGGGACCACACCCGATGACGCCGATGGGATGAATGGGGTCCTGAAAGCCCGTTTTTTTGTGGGGGATGGGTCACAACTACGCAATGTGCCCATGTCAGGATTTGGGGTTTTACCCGTTCGACAAGGCGGGTCGGGTTTGGCCTCGTTGCCATCGGGTAGTATTTTGGTCGGAAATGGCACCAACCCCATCTCATCGCTGCCAGTGATGCAAGCTGGGGAATTATTCATTGGGGATGGGGATGGCCTGCCGACCATTGCCACACTCAACGCCGGCCCCGGTATTGAGATTGTGAATCTACCCGGTCGGATTACCATTCAACACCAAGATACCTCGTCTCAACCCTCCTTTAACTTACCATTGGGGACGGTACTGAAGGATGTGGCATTGGATTCGTTTGGGCATTTGACGGCCATTGTGACCGCCAATATTTTTGAGTGGACGTATTCCAAAGAAGAAGCCAATGCCCGATTTGTGAATGTGGAGGGGGATACGGTGTCATCTTTGATGGTCACCGGTCCCGTGACCGCCAATCGGGTGACGATTACCGGTACGGTGACCGCCAATCAATTGGTTGGGGATGGCAGTGGGTTAACCAATCTGAATGCCAGTGCCTTTTCGAGTGGGGTGCTCCCCGTTTCTCGAGGGGGATTGGGCAACAATCGCTATACCCCAGGTCAGGTATTAATCGGCGATGGGGATCAGCCGGTTTCTACCCTCTTTTTGGGTGTAGGGGAATTTATTATGGGTAGCCCGTCTGGGGCCACGGCCAGTCGGTTTGTGGCAGGGCAGGGGGTGTCGATTAACGTGTTGGCCACGGCATTACGCATTGACCATGCCGATACATCTGACCAGCCGTCCATTACCCCCTTGGGAGGTCATGTGGTGAATCGTTTGGATGTGGACTCGATGGGGCATTTGACGGGGGTTGGCACCATCGATTTGGATCAGCGCTACCTGAAACTAAACGATGCCGATCAACTGTATGTGTCCCGAACAGGGGCGTGGGGTGTGGGGTACTTGGGGGTATCGGGTAATGTGACCGTGGAGCAGTCGGTGGTGGTAAGTGGTGATTTAACCGTGACCGGGATCTTGAGGGCCAACCAGTTAATCGGCAGTGGGGCCCAACTAACCCAGTTGCAAGTGGCACAATTACAGGGCGTATTGCCTGTTTCAAATGGTGGGTTAGGGGTTTCGACCCTTCCGTCTGGGGCATTTTTGATTGGCAATGGCACGGGTGCGGTGACCACCCTAGGGCCGCTGGCACCGGGCGACATTTTAATGGGGCGGAATGGCATGCCTGTGATAGGACGAATCGTGGCCAATCAGGGCATACAGGTATCGATTGTGGACCAACAAATCCAGGTGTCACACCAGCCCGGTGTATTGCCGTCTTTTCGGTTACCGGTTGGTCAAGTGGTGTCAGGATTGACCATGGATGACTATGGCCATGTGACGGGGTATCAATCAACCAATTTGGGAGCGGATTATTTGTTGCAATCAGGTAACCAAACATTGGCCGGTGAGTTGATGGTTCAAGGCATTGTATCGGCCAATCAATTGGTCGGGGATGGGAGTGGCTTGACCCATTTGTCGGCTGCTGCCATGACCGGCGTGTTGTCGGTATCCCAAGGGGGAACCGGCCAGTCATCGATTGGGCGTGGGGTGTTAGTCGGGGATGGCGTAGACCCCATTCGAAGCGTGGCTTTAGCCCCTGGACAACTCATGGTAGGGGGTGCCACTTCACCCACGGCCACTTATCTTCAAGGGACCACCGATCAAGTGTTGGTGTCCCATACGGCGGGCACTATTACCTTGTCATTGCCCCAGTCGATTGGCCGGTTTTCATCGGTGGTATTCGATCGAGTGGACGTGGACGCCTTAAAAGTGGGGGATTGGTTGGACGTATCCAATAATCGACTGGTGATGGGCTCAGCACTTGGTGAGGTGATGATACAAGGGACACTCAATGCCACGGCCTTTGTTGGCAGTGGCCGAGGGTTGACCGGGTTAACGGTGGGTCAATTAGAGGGCAGTATTGCGGTATCAAAGGGGGGGACCGGGTTATCGGCGGTTCCGGTTGGTAGTGTCCTTATCGGCAACGACACCGCCCCCTTGTCTCCCTTGTTGTTTCGAACCCCGGGGAGCCTTTTGATGGGTAGTGAGAGTGGGGTGATGGAAGGTCGCTTGACGGGAAAACCGGGGCAAATTTCAGTGACGGTGGTGCCCACTGGGTTGCAATTGGGGTTGCCCCAATCCATTGATCCGATGGCATCGGTTCAATTTCAATCGGTCACCCTTAGCAAGGGGTTATCCATTGGCACGACCATTACCATGACCACGTCGAATGTGTCGTTTGGTACCGTGTTGCAACCCGTGGCCGTCACCGTGATCGGCACCCTGAATGCCACCGCACTGAGTGGGGATGGGTCGCGTCTCACGGGGATTACACTCGAAAATGCGGGGGGTGTTTTGCCTGTGAGCAAAGGGGGATTGGGGATCGATTCGATATCGCCTGGGTCCTTGTTGACGGGTGATCAATGGGGAGGACTTCGCTTGTTAGGACCACTGGGCCCCGCTCAGTTGGTGGTGGGCAGTGCCCTGGGCGTGCCCACGGTGGCCCAATTGGTGGGGGTTCCCAATCAGATTGCGGTGGCCATGGTCAATGATGAATTACGCTTGTCCTTGCCTCAAGATATTGATACCACAGCCCGTCCTACTTTTTTGGGCCTTACCACCTCGTATTTAACGGTAGGGGATGTCATCACCATCTCTGAATTGGATCAACAAGTCCAAGTGGGGGTACCGGGACAACCCGTGACGGTTGGGGTAACCGGAACTGTGTCGGCCACTTCTTTTTCGGGGGATGGCAGTGGGTTAACCCAACTGCCGGCTTCCCAATTAACCGGTGTGCTATCCGTCGCACAAGGGGGTACCGGTCGGTCATCGTTTGCCAAAGGGGTGGTCATGGCGGATCAAGGCAACGCATGGACCAGTTTGCCGTTGGGGGCCGGCCAAGTGGTATTGGGGGTTCCGGACAATGCCATGCCCGTGGCAGGATCGATCGTGGCGGGGGCAGGGGTATCGATTGACTTGAAAGAGGGTTTCATTACCATTTCCCACCAGGATACCTCGTCGGCACCCAGTGTCTCGGGAACCGGTGGGGAGGTCATCCAATCCATTGCCTTGGATCCCTTTGGACACGTGACGGGGGTGGTCACCGCCAATTTTGACGAACGGTATTTATCATCCACCCAAGCCGCCCAAACGTATCTACCTCAAACTGGCGGGGTCATCTCAGGGACCCTATGGGTCTCAGACAATGTGGCGGTATCGGGCAATGTGACGGTAAACGGCACCCTGGCTGTCAAGGGGGTGAGGGTGTCGGGCAATATGGTGGCCGATTATTTGGTGGGCGATGGGAGCCGGTTAACCAATATTCGATTGGAAGGCTTAACCGCTGCCTTAACCGTGCCACAAGGGGGGACCGGGGTGACCCAATTGACCCCCGGTGGGCTATTGATTGGCAATGGTACCTTGCCCATACGGTCCTTGCCTGTGATGGGGGTGGGGACCTTATTGATTGGTACGGGGGATGGGCCCCCGTCTATTAATCAACTAACCCAGGGTCCAGGGGTTGCGATTCAATCAACCAGTGGCAAAATTACCATTCAACATGACGATACCTCCGACGCCTTGAGCCTGATGCTTGACGATGAAGAGGTGCTTAAAGCCATTGACTTGGATGGGTTTGGACACGTGACAGGGTGGTCTAAAAAAACCCTTTCGGGCTACTTAAAACCCGTTGGAAACCAGACCATTCAGGGGGAATTGAGCATTACGGGGTTGCTTCAAACGGACTCCTTGCAGGTGGCACGTCAACTCACCGTTAATGGCACCCTGACGGCGGGTACCTTTGAAGGATCGGGTGCCAATCTCACGGATATTCCAGTGACGGCGTTATCGGGGGTGTTGCCGGTGTCTAAAGGGGGGACGGGGTTAACGTCGGTGCCGAATCAATCACTATTAATGGGGTCTAACTCGGATTCACTTCAATCCCTTCGGGCCTCGCTTCCTCATCAGTTGCTCATGGCCAACGCCAACAAAGAACCGGTGTTTAGAACCCTGCGTGACACGGATATATTCCGATGGGATACCAGCCAAGAGGGGGTGCTGATGCTGCGGCATGGCACCTCGAATGCCAGCTCCGTCTCGCCCGTGAGTGGGGTGGTCGTAACGGGGATTGATGTAGACCCCTACGGCCATATTAGGGCCATTTCCACCACGGACTATGGCGTTAATTTTATTAAAAAAACAGGTGACCAAACCATTGATGGGTTGTTATCAGTGGGCGGTGGTATTTATGTGTCAACGGCTTCGATTACCCATTACATGAACGTGGGCAAGCTATCGTTTGATGGGATTGGGGGGATGATCGGTATTGGCCGTTATCCGGAGGTCCCCTTGGATGTCAGTGGGTCGGTTCGGGTATCAGGCAATGCGGTCATTGATGGGACGGTGACCGTGAGTACCTTAAACGTGAATGGGTTGATGACGGTGGGGGCATTGGTATCGAACGGGGCTGTTTTAGAAGGGGATGATGTCATGGCGGTGAAGGGGACCATGGCCGTTGATCATTTAAAGTCTCGTCAGGTATTCAATGCGGGGGACATGCGGGTATCAGGGTCGGTGATGGTGGATCAATCGGTGGTGGTGGGGGGCGTGCTGATGGTTCCGGTGGCCAGTATCAATGCCGCAACCGTGACCACCCTCGATGCCACGATCGTATCGGTCAATCGCCTCCTTGCTTCGTCTATTGTGGCGGCGTCCGTGACGGTGTCTAACCAGTTAACGGCCTCTCAGTTGCTGGTCACCGATGCCCTGCGAGTGGATGGGTCGGTGACCATCAACCAATTGGTGGTGCCAGGGGTTGCAACGGTGAATCAACTGGTGGTGACCCAATCGTTGGTGGTGCAGGGTAGTGCCAGTATCAACTACTTGGTGGTTCAAAACGCCATGCTGCCACCCATTACCCAATTGGTGGTGACCGAATCGTTTCAGGTATTACGGGTGGCGACCATTAATCAATTGGTGGTGTCTGATTCTATACGGGTTAATCAAATGGCCACCCTGAATCAGCTGGCCGTGTTACAAGGGGCGGTGATTCCTTCCTTGGTGGTGTCAATGGCCACCGTCAATCAGTTGCTAGTGACCCAAGATATCGTGGTGTCGGGTGTGGCCACCCTTCATGATTTACAGGTGCCCAATCTTGCCACCATGTATCGCCTCACGGTGTCGGATAACATGCTGGTGACAGGGGTGGCCACCATCAATCGCTTGTGGGTGAATGAAGCCAATTTTCCCACCCTCGATCATTTAAATGTGCTCAATGCCTTGTTAATGGGAGAAGGGGTGATTGATCAATTAACCATCAACCAAGGCCTGAATGTGGCCGGGGATGCCACGATTAACCAGGCTGATATTACCACGGCCACCATTTTGAAATTGACGGTACCGGATACCCTGTTGGTCGAAGGGGTGGCCAGTATCGAACGCTTGGAGGCCACGCAGGCCACCATTAACCGATTGGATGTCAACGACCTATGGGTAAGACGAAACGCCCTGTTAACCGATGTGGTGGTGACGCGTAACTTGTTGGTAGAAGGCAATGCCACCCTCAATCAATTGGTCGTGATGCAACCCGTTACGTTGAATACCTTGTGGGTGACCCAGTCGATGATGGTGGATGGAATGGCCACCTTGAATAAGGCCTTTGTGTCGGAGTTAACCTATGACCAATTGGCGGTAAGGAATTGGCAGGTATGGGGTCGGGTGACCACCAACGCCTTGGTGGTGACCCGGTCGTTGGTGGTGGAAGGGGTGGCGACCATTAACCAGTTGGTGGTGCCAGGTACGGCCACCTTTTATGATGTCACGGTTCCCCAGTCCCTGGTGGTGCAACAAGAGGCCAGTATCAACCGCCTGGCCGTACAGGCCGTCACGGCGAATCATTTGGAGGCGACGACAGTACGTGTGCTTGACCAAGCCACCATGACGGCATTAATCGTGACCCAGTCGTTAATCGTCGAGGGAACGGCCACCTTGAATCGGTTGATGGTGCCGGGGAGGGCCTTGATTCATGACCTGATCGTCACCCAGTCGTTGGTGGTGGAACAAGATGCCAGTGTGAACCGCATGACGGTACAAGTGGCGACCATCAACCAATTGGATGTGCTGAATCTCACCATTCAAAACCAAGAGGTGACGATGAACCGGTTGAATGTGACGACGTTTTTGGATGTGGCGAACCTTGCCACCATTCGATCGCTGGTGGTGGACGACGTGGCGACCATCAATCACTTAACGGTGCCCACACAGCTCGATGTGATGGGGAGGGCCAGTATCAACCGGATGGTGGCACAGGCCGCCACAGTCAATCGATTGGATGTGGGGACCCTGCGGGGTTTGAATATGGCGACGATGACGGACGTGGTGGTGACTGGGTCGCTGGTATCAGACGGGCTGGCCACCCTGAACCGGCTGGTGGTACCCGGTATGGCGACGGTCAATCAGCTGGTCGTGACCCAGTCGTTGGTGTCAGTAGAGGCCAGTATCAACCGGATGGCGGTCCAGGTTGCCACAGTCAATCGCTTGGATGTGGTGACCCTGAGGGGACTCACCATGGCGACGATGACGGACGTGGTGGTGACCGGGTCGTTGGTGTCAGAGGGGCTGGCTACCTTAAACCGGTTGGTGGTAACCGGGATGGCGACGGTCAATCAGCTGGTCGTGACCCAGTCGTTGGTGTCAGTCGAGGCCAGTATCAACCGGATGGCGGTCCAGGTTGCCACAGTCAATCGCTTGGATGTGGTGACCCTGCGGGGTTTGAATGTGGCGACGATGACGGACGTGGTGGTGACTGGGTCGTTGGTATCAGACGGGCTGGCCACCCTGAACCGGCTGGTGGTAACCGGCATGGCGACGGTCAATCAGCTGGCCGTGACCCAATCGCTGGTGTCAGTAGAGGCCAGTATCAACCGGATGGCGGTACAGGTTGCCACAGTCAATCGCTTGGATGTGGTGACCCTTCGGGGACTCAACGTGGCGACGATGACGGACGTGGTGGTGACCGGGTCGTTGGTATCAGAGGGGTTGGCCACCCTGAACCGGTTGGTGGTACCCGGCATGGCGACGGTCAATCAGCTGACGGTGACCCAGTCGCTGGTGTCAGTCGAGGCCAGTATCAACCGGATGGTGGTCCAGGTTGCCACAGTCAATCGATTGGATGTGGTGACCCTGAGGGGTTTGAATATGGCGACGATGACGGACGTGGTGGTGACCGGGTCGTTGGTGTCAGAGGGGCTGGCCACCCTGAACCGGTTGGTGGTAACCGGGATGGCGACGATCAATCAGCTGGTCGTGACCCAGTCGTTGGTGTCAGTCGAGGCCAGTATCAACCGGATGGCGGTCCAGGTTGCCACAGTCAATCGCTTGGATGTGGTGACCCTGCGGGGACTCAACGTGGCGACGATGACGGACGTGGTGGTGACCGGGTCGCTGGTGTCAGAAGGATTGGCCACACTGAATCGGGTGGTGGTACCCGGCATGGCGACGATCAATCAGCTGGTCGTGACCCAGTCGTTGGTGTCAGTCGAGGCCAGTATCAACCGGATGGTGGTACAGACCGCCACAGCCAATCGCTTGGATGTGGTGACCCTGCGGGGTTTGAATATGGCGACGATGACGGAGGTGGTGGTAACCCGATCGCTGGTGTCAGACGGGCTGGCCACCCTGAATCGGGTGGTGGTACCCGGCATGGCGACGATTAATCAGCTGGTCGTGACCCAGTCGTTGGTGTCAGTCGAGGCCAGTATCAACCGGATGGTGGCACAGACCGCCACAGTCAATCGTTTGGATGTGGTGACCCTGAGGGGTTTGAATATGGCGACGATGACGGATGTGGTGGTAACCCGATCGTTGGTGTCAGACGGGCTGGCCACCCTGAATCGGGTGGTGGTACCCGGCATGGCGACGATTAATCAGCTGGTCGTGACCCAATCGCTGGTGTCAGTCGAGGCGAGTATCAACCGGATGGTGGTACAGATCGCCACAGTCAATCGTTTGGATGTGGTGACCCTGAGGGGTTTGAATATGGCGACGATGACGGATGTGGTGGTAACCCGATCGCTGGTATCAGACGGGCTGGCCACCCTGAACCGGGTGGTGGTCACCGGGATGGCGACGGTCAATCAGCTGACGGTGACCCAGTCGCTGGTGTCAGTAGAGGCCAGTATCAACCGGATGGCGGTACAGGTTGCCACAGTCAATCGCTTGGATGTGGTGACCCTTCGGGGACTCAACGTGGCGACGATGACGGATGTGGTGGTGACCGGGTCGTTGGTATCAGAGGGGCTGGCCACCCTGAACCGGGTGGCGATACCCGGCATGGCGACGATCAATCAGCTGACGGTGACCCAGTCGATGGATGTGAACGTGGCGAGTATCAACCGGATGGTGGCCCAACGGGCCACCATCAATCAATTGGATGTGCTTGACTTGATGGTGTGGGCCCCGGTGGTCACCTTCAACCAATTGGTGGTGACCCGGTCGTTGGTGTCAGAAGGATTGGCCACCCTGAACCGGTTGGTGGTCACCGGGATGGCGACGGTCAATCAGCTGACGGTGACCCAGTCGCTGGTGTCAGTCGAGGCGAGTATCAACCGGATGGTGGCCCAACGGGCCACCATCAATCAATTGGATGTGCTTGACTTGATGGTGTGGGCCCCGGTGGTCACCTTCAACCAATTGGTGGTGCCCCG
>Ga0209358_10001902_pt1 | contig 16205 bp, 16 predicted proteins | sample LauGreFa1BDMLBSN_2_FD_187574 | JGI IMG/M metagenome (GOLD analysis project Ga0209358, IMG submission 187574) | Freshwater lake microbial communities from Lake Michigan, USA - Fa13.BD.MLB.SN (SPAdes) (version 2) | ecosystem: Environmental > Aquatic > Freshwater > Lake | place: Lake Michigan, USA... | reverse complement strand
TTAGATATATATATATATATATATATATATATATATATATATATTTATATATATCTATGTGTGTGTGCGTGTGCGTATGTGCGTGCGTGCGTGCGTGTGTTAGTGTCAATGTGCGTTTGTGTGTCCGAACTAAGTCCCTTCCTTTAACGCTTGCTTCTTTAGCGACGATCATGATGTTCAGGAGGATACTCAACCCACGGAAGGGTAAGAATTGTACATTCCTTGACGCTTATCCATTCGGTTTCCTTTACATTTTATTTGTCTTCAAGTTCATTTTAAAGTTATTTCACCTATTCGTGTGTGCTTTAAATTCGTAAATATCAGCCTACACCTAATTTCGTAGCGCCGAAGGTGAAATTGCAGGAACGTCGGGCGAGGATGTTGAGGAACAAGTTGACATGGACACGACGCTCGCAGCCGCGCCTGAGGAGGTTCACGAAGCCCCTTCTCGTGAGTATCTGCAGATGCTTGCCCCTGGACACTACAGGGACAGACGCAACGGAGTGCAGTATTCTGAGGGAAGGGATGGTTCATTGCGTCGACTTCCATACTAGGTGGCAAGTCCCTCTTTTATCAAGTAGTATCGATTTTTCTTATACGTAGTAAATAAATCCGCCAGGCGGAGTTAACAAACTATTTTGCGCCTATGCCTTGAATGCAAGTACGCACACGTACACGCATGAACGCTTGCCGCATGATCCCTTCACGCAGGCACGTACGCTCGGGGCGTGCCACAACTAACAAACTCGAGTTCCTAACTTAGGCTAAGAAAATACACAAAGGTGTCGGAGTCGCAAATCGCGAGCGGGATTAATATTGTGCTAATGTGAGAAACGAAATTATCCGACACAAAGCTGTATAATATACACTGATGTGCAATAATACCGGGGGATTCTAAGGGGTGCTTTCACCCAATGATTTCTCACAATCGTGTTCATGTTTGTCCTCCGCGGCTTGCGGCACAACCCGAAAGCTAACATCCGACGAGCCCCGCTAGTATATCAAGGATATCCGAAGTGAGGGCATGGCACTCCTTAGCATGCGTAAGCGCATCGTAGGGACAGGAGCATAAATGAGAGCACGATACATTGCTCGAGAGCACTAGCACTGACTCGGAACGACTGTAAAAAAAAAGCGTCTTTTTTTAGCAAAATGAAAAACGCTAGAATTAGGCCCAGGCTAAATTGCGAGTGGGAACATGCGTTTGCATGCAAAAGTGGGAAATTTTCAGAATGTGCTTGAAAGCATATGAGTGTGCATATGCCAGAAGCAAATTACTGGGTCGAAATCGCGCGAAGAAAATGTCACGCTAGTCATTGTTTCCGATGACGTGAGGGCCTGCGCGAATGTGTGAAATAAGACCACGTGGGAGCATGCGTGAAGGCCCAGTGGCAACAAGCGCGAGGCTCGAACGTAGGTAGAACATATAGGAAACGGTACGCCGTGATTTACCTCGACGTTTTGCTCAGGTTCGACAGTGTAGTGTAACAGGTTGGGGCTGCTTTAGGTGTTGCTATGACGTCTGTAGTTGGCAGGACGTCAGGACACCGCCACGTCTGTTGTGGCAACTGGGAACTGGGTTCAGTTTCCGTCTTGAGTAAACACCGTCGTGTCGCTCCTGAGTCGCGCTGCTATACTGTTGCATTGGTGTCAGCCGACCGGGCAAGGACTGCCTCGGGGCAGGCCGCGTTGTGGCCCGTGCGCGTGGCTTAGGGGCGACAGTGGTTGTTTAGATGGAAACTCGAGGCCAGCACGGCGGCTGCTGGTCGATGGCTGCTGCAACGCAGCCAGGCGCGAAGCTCAACAGCGTCTCGTGGCGCTGAGCGAGCAATTGCGGTGCCCCGTGAGATGCAGGAGCAGTGTGCAAGAGCGCGCCGCAGTGTGAATGGACCATGCGCGGACGAGAGCTCGGCTGCTATACTGTTACAGTGTAGCGTGAGAACGTTGTTCACATCCATACCGATGGGCACTCCAAAACGTGCAAGTTTGGCGGCGGTGTGAAAATATAATTATAGCGAACTTCAGTGTGCGAAAAAACACAATTTTACGACATCATGACTGATGCATAATGCCGCATCTTAAGTGTCTGACCCTGAGAGAGGTTTATTTTTCACGACGTGGAATCTGTGTCATTACGTAATGTCAACTTAGTAAACGTGCTTGTTTACAAACACGGATTCCATCACGTTATTTTTTTTATTTTTTAGCGGGCACGTTGGTGATAGTTGCAAGCAAATAAAAGCCTGGAAATAGCTCGCGCAAATGCGCCGCGACACTGAGGCTCGGGTGCGAGACCCCTTCGTTATACTGGGCCGTTATTTGTCACGAGTCCACGCCGGTTAGGCACGGTGGACTCCGATGAGCCTGGTATCGGGAGCGCGTTGACGAATTGCTCGACGAATTGCTCGCCAGTGCAACTTTCGCGCTGTGTTGCGACGTCAGAGACGAGTCCGATGAACGCAAGCCTGATAAATAGGGTGAAAGAATGGAGAGTTAAAAAAAAAACTCCCGGGACAACTCAGACAAACGGAGACCCTCCTTCTAAATCTCAGCAGATGTCGAGATTTTTTTGAGCCTTCAAAATGGCCATATAGTCTGAAAACCAAATTTTTTACGCACGTGTGTACTTTTTGCGATGTTGAAATTGGCCTTCAAAGACGGCACCCGGAAACGGCAACGATGTGATCAGCAACTCCCACTGCTGCCGTTGGAAATCTGGCTGATTGTATTTCAGCGGGTAGATGAGACCTCGCAGGCCATCTGCATGCACGTGTGTCGCGAATGGCGAGAACTTGTGTTGTCAATCACACGCGGGGTCATGCCGCGACTGTTGGCACGCAATCTGGCCTCCAGCGTTACTCTGCTGGTGTGGCAGCAGGATGTGCTTCTGCGGTGTGTACATGTGCGCATGCAGCAGCTAGCGGCAACTTGGATGTTTTGCGGTTTCTCCGCGCTGCCGGATGCCCGTGGGACGCTTCAACTTGTGTTTACGCCGCAGCAGAAAACCATCTTGCTGTTTTGCAGTACGCTCATACAAATGGGTGCCCGTGGGACATTAACACGTGCCTTGTCGCCGCCGAAAGAGGCTATCTTGCTGTTTTGCAGTACGCTCATGAAAATGGATGCCCATGGCGTTCATTAATCTGTACTGCAGCTGCACGTGGAGGTCATCTGGCTGTTTTGCAGTACGCACATGAGCACGGCTGCCAATGGGATGAGAATACGTGTCATCAAGCTGCATCTAAAGGCCATTTCGCTGTGCTGCAGTACGCTCGAGACAACGGATGCCCTTGGAACTTGAATGAGCGTACTTGCTCTTGCATCGCAGAGGAAGGCCATCTGGCTTTGCTGCAGTACGCTCGGGACAACGGATGTCCCTGGGACGAAAGCACATGTTCGAGAGCAATCGGATGCCATCTTGCCGTGCTGCAGTACGCCCATGAAAACGGCTGCCCCTGGGATGAGCAAACATGTTCCGAGGCTGCGAGAGAAGGGCATCTGGCTGTGCTGCAGTACGCTCATGAGAATGGGTGCCCTTGGGATGAGCAAACATGCAGTGCAGCAGCCTTGGAAGGCCATCTTGCTGTGCTGCAGTACGCTCATGAAAATGGATGCCCCTGGAATGAGAGCACCTCTTCGACCGCTGCAAATAGAGGCCATTTTGCTTTATTGCGATACGCGTTTGAAAATGGATGCCCCTTGACAACGTTTACCTGTTCCAGCGCAGCCCTCGGAGGCCATCTTGATTTGCTGCAATACGCCCATGACAATGGATGCCCATGGGATGAACTGACATGTTCAAATGCAGCCAACTTGAAGGAGGCCATCTGGCTCTTCTGCAGTTTACCCGTGAGAATGACTGTCCGTGGGATAAAATCACCTGTTCTGGCGCAGCAACGGGAGGCCATCTTGCTGTTTTGCGATACGCTCATGACAACGGATGCCCCTGGGACGAATTTACTTGTTCGGAAGCAGCCAAAGGAGGCCATCTTGCTGTGCTGCAGTACGCCCATGAGAATGGGTGCCCCTGGGACGACAAGACATGTTCTAGCGCCTTAGATTTTGGCCACTTTGCTTAGACCCAGTACGCGAATCAGAATGGATGCCCCTGGGATAAGCGCACTGTCTGTTCGAGGGCAGCTGCAATAGGGAATCTGGCTGTCTTGCAGTACGCCCATGCCCCTGGGATGAGAAGACCTGTTCGGCAGCTGCACGTGGAGGCCATCTTGCTGTCTTGCAGTATGCTCATGAGAATGGATGTTCCTGGGATAAGGGCATTTACTTGACAGCGCTCGAAGAAGGTCATCTCGCTGTTTTGCGGTACGCCCATGAGAATGGCTGCCCGTGGAAGAAAATCGGCTTTTGCAGTGTAGCAGCTGAATATGGCAGTGTGGTTTTCTTGCAGTACGCCCACGAACATGGATGCCCCTGGGACAAGCGCACCTGTTTAGCAGCTGCATGTGAAGGCCATCTTGATGTTCTGCAGTACGCCCACGAACATGGCTGCCCCTGGGATGTGAGCACCTGCTGGGCAGCTGCGCGTCGTGGCCATCTTGCTGTTCTGCGGTACGCACATGAGAATGGATGCCCCTGGGATGCCGGAGTTCGTTTTGCTGCTGCTGAGTCAGGCGATGTACAAGTCATTCGGTACGTTCATGAGAATGGATGTCCGTGAATTTTCGCTTATGTATGTATTGCCAGGCTACTTTTGTTCAGTTTGATGTTATCAGTTTTATGTACTAGGCTGTACAAGGTATGCACTATGATTGAGTACAAGGCAATGGCCTCTCATGTCTTATCGACGCTTGTAGCATCAAATTAGGGTAGCCTAGCCTTGAAGGTGCAGTGCGTGGGCCCGGGTTTAGCCTAATAAAGGTTTAAGATACATGGTAGCCCTTTTCATAGCGCACATGGATAACGTTTACGCCCGGAAGTTACAAATCCATTTATAAAGCAAGATGTGAAAAGGATATTTGTACAAACTCTCTCTCTCTCTCTTACTCGAGTCCGGCAAACTAGACTTCAAGTTGACCACATTTTTTACTACGGTGCCGCTGAGTTGCGTCCCACAGTCCAGTCCTTGACGGCAGTCGCCGAGTGTTGTTCATGCCCCATTGTCCAGTTCTGTAGCTGTTGGATATTTGTGCCAGGCTTCAAGTTGTATCATTTTTCGCGCGTGTGTGTGTCACCGGGGTTTCCGTGTGTGTTTCGCGGCCGGTCACATGACTCATGGTATCGACCGTGACTGCCGCGGAGACTCCGCGGCTCTCAGTGCCCGGCAATGTTCGTATATATTTCTGCCTCGCGATGATCCCTGACTTTAAACAAAATTACACTGAAGCTTACAATTACTCCAGGTACTATCATGGTACTGGTGCATTTCACAGTGTGCGATGAACCGTATAAACGTGTAAAAGGTATGCTACTATGAGGGCCAAAGATTGGACTCTCCGCGTGTCTTATCTCTCCTACCTTTCCATGTCGATCGCAGAGGGTGCACGAAAGAGACCCCGATGCCTTCAACAACTCCGGCTGCTGCCCATGGAAATCTGGGCTATGATCTTTGAGCGCCTTGACGAGACCTCGCAAGCCATCTGCATGCACGTGTGTCGCGAGTGGCACGGCCTCGTGCTTTCTGCTACACGCGAGGAAATGCCGATTATGTATGCGACAGCTCTGGCTCGCAGCGTTGCCCTGGTGAAATGGCAGGCGGAATACCCGGCCCTGCAGCGTGTCGACGAAAGGACATGCGCACATGCGGCAGCGAACGGTTGCTTGGAGGTCCTGAAGTTTCTACACACTGATGGAGTCCAACCGTGGGACTGGACAACTTGCCGAAGCAACGCCGCAGAAGGCCATCTTCCTTTGTACGTTCTGGAGCTCGATTATAAGAATCGCTGCCGCTGGGAAAGAAGGCCATTCACCTGCACGATCGCAGCAAAAGGAGGCCATTTTGCCGTGCTGCAGTACCTTCATGAGAGCGGCTGCCCCTGGGACATGTTCACTTGTCGCGCCGCAGTAGAAGGAGGTCATCTTCAAATTTTACAGTACGCCATTGAGAACGGATGTCCCTGGGATGATTCAGCGTGCGAAAGGGCAGCTTTAGGCGGCCACCTGGCTGTTCTGCAGTACGCACACGAGAATGGATGCCCCTGGGATTCCAAAACAACTCGCTTTGCAGCAGAGAAGGGTTACCTTGCTGTTCTGCAGTACGCTCACGAGAATGGATGCCCCTGGGACGAGCTCACCTGTACACGCGCAGCATACGAAGGCCATCTGGATGTGCTGAAATACGCGCATGAGAATGGATGCCCCTGGCCCGGATGAGAGTACTTGCGCGGATGCGGTAGTCATAAACATATTATGAGGAGGCCATCTGGCTGGGCCAGAGTCTTGCAGTTTGCTCACGAGATGCCCAGAGATTCCAGTGTTCGCGTGATTACGCAACTTCCTGACAGTCAACATCGCTAAGAGAGCGGATGCCCTAGGTTACGAAAAGAACGTTCAAGTATGCTCCCTATGCACGTTTGATAATTCCAATTTGAGTAGAGCAGTGGTAGAGTCACTGACTCGGACGGCGCGTGCCTGCCAAGTTTAGAAAAGTTCATTTAAGATTCATGTAGACAAATATTATTTCTTTTGATTTTGTTATAAAACAATAAATAAAATTACCCACAAAAGCTTTTGAAAATCAAGGCTGAGAAATACAGATAAACTAGCCGCTTGAACCCGGGCCCCAAATTAATTCTGAAGCTTTAATTTGTTCTGTGGCAGCCATTGAATTTGAGAAAGGCAGAGGTTTGCACATGTGCAGGTTTGTTTGTCCTTCCTAGACACCGCGCGTGTACAAACTCTTTGATTATAACTGGGATTGACTGTGATATCAAAGCATTATGTACGGAAGTCTCACTACTATCGCTAACCCTCAGAGTCGGAATATTAACTCAATCTGTGTAAACTTGCTTGCTTTTCGTGGGCCGCGCGCACCCTTGAGTCCACTTCGGGTGCTAACCCCTAATCTATGCCTTAGCCAAACATCATGGAAATGGATGCTTTCGTGTCGGACGATGATATCAAAGCCTCGGACTCTGCCGTGCAACTGAAAAGCATGGAAAAAGTATGAACCTGTATGAACCTGTTTATTTTATCAAGTTGAATATAATGCCGTGACCGCCTGGTGTCCTTGCCTTAGCACAAGCTTGTTTGGTTTGCTATTCACCACGATGCTTTTTTTCCAAAGAAATTGGTGTTCGCACCCAGAAGCATGCTCAGTTACTTGGCTTTACGATGGCAGAAGAATGCGCCAACGGAGCAGCTGATTCGGAAACTCAAGCGAGAGAATGCAAGACTACAAGACGAGCTGGCAGAATATGTTTCGGAAAGACGCGCAGCGATAAGAAACACGGTTTGAGTTCCAAAGTGGTAATCATGTAATAACAAACAAACCCTATGCATGCCAAGTTAAACGGATGTATCTTAAGGTAGATACAAGTATCATGTGTAACCCTAAGATAACGCCTTCCAGTGCTAGCACCTGAATTCGATGGATTTCGTCAATGTGTTTTTTTAGGTAACCTCTTCTAGAGGTGCGGTTATCTTAAGGACGTTAAGAGGATTTCAACCAGGCTTGTAACCTAAGACTCGTCAGCTTGTCTTCGACTGCTTCCCTTCCATCGTGATTGAATCGGCTCGCGTGTTTAGGAACCCTTCCGGCAGGTTGCGTGCATATCCTCATGTGATTTCTTTCGCTTTTGTTTATCTGTGGCCGGAATGCGTGCATGCATGCCTTTTTTTCCCCCTTTCTCCTCCTTCTTGAATTTTGACAAACAATTGCAGTTTCGGGACGGTACTTGTTGACAAGCCGGTTCATGTTAAGCCTGACTCGGGCATTCTTGTTCAATTGTGCATTGTTGCAACTTGTATCCCAAACAAATTTATACCTGCATACATTGGCATTGCGACTGAAAAGGTCCGGTTGGGGACCTACCTGGGTGACGTTTTTACCTCCAACTCCATCGGTTGGAACAATAGGGGCATGCTGCACAGCACAATTGCTAGCGTCGACTCAGCTCCTCAGAATGGCGCGATGCCGACATTTGAGGTTAAAGAATCGCTCGCTCGCAATTGCAGCTAACTCAAGACTAGATTGGAGATGTCGTTGGCGTTGTTATCGACTGCCGCGCCGGAGCGCAATTACGTTTTTTCATCAACATGACCGAGTCTTTTAAACTAGACTTGAAAAATGTCGATGGCCACTTCTATCCAGCGTTCACTGTTCCATGCCATGGAGGCGTGGTAAAAATTGTCAAAGAGGAAGCCTTGTGTTAAAGATCTTAGTTTTCTCGTGGGTCTTTGTTATTTGCTCCACAAATATGCCCACACGATCAACTTGAAGAGTAAAAAGGATAATTTGAAGTTAGGCTTTCCTTGAGATCCCGCCGGCTTACTAGTTACAGCCTGACTACTTCAACGGTTCGATTTGTGCACAAGAAATCTTCAAAGCACGTACACAGCAGAGCCTGGCTAAATAAAAAGGCATCAGCATGGTATGATGAATAGCCAGATACACATAAGTACCTCAATAATCACACGCCGAAGTTGAACAAACCATCATGGGCCGGCACCGGGCACCCATTTTCGCGAGCATACTGCATGCCTTACAGATGGTCTCCTTCCGCTGCTACCTTGTAAGCATCCTCATTCCAGGGGCATCCACGCTCGTGGGCGAACTGTAGTTCAGCAAGATGACCATATTGAGCTGCTGACCCTAAGCAGGTCGACCAATCCCAGGGGCAACCGTGCTCAAATGCATACTGCAGAACAGTCAGATGGCCTCCAAATGCTGCACCGGAGCAGGTGTTGGCATCCCAAGGGCATCCCGGATGATTCTCGCGGGCATATTGAAGAGCAGCGAGATGGGCATTACCGTAATGCCCCTCGCGCTGCACTGTTGAGCACGTGTGTTCATCCCGCGGGCATCCGTTCTCGCGGGCATATTGAAGAGCATCAAGATGGCCCCCTTGCACTGCACTTGAACACGTGTGTTCATCCCATGGGCATCCGTTCTCACGAGCGCACTGGAGGATAGCTACATGACCCCCACGCGCGGCCCACAAGGCACGTGAGCTCATTTAAGGGGCACCCGTTCCGCGTTGCAAACTGCAGAATCAACAAGTGACCTGATTTCGCTGCTCCTTGGCAGGTGGATGCATCCCAGGGACAACCATAGCGGCACGGGCGTACTGCAAAATGTCGAGGCGGCAAAATGTCGAGGCGGCCTGCACCGGCAGCTGATGCACAGGTCTGCTCGTCCCAGGGGCAGCCATTGTTACGGAGATGTTGCAAGATGTGCAGGTTGCCTCCCGAAGCAGCGTTCGCACATGCCAGAAAATCCCACGGGCATCCGTTGGCACGAGCGAACTGCAAAAGAGCAAAAAATTAACCCCACAGCTTCCGAACAAACTCCTTGCCCCCAGGGGCATCCGTTTTCGTGGGCGCACTGCAGGACAGCCAAATGGCCTTTTGCTGCTGCATTTTCGCATGTATCTGCATCACAGGGGCATGTATCTGCATCACAGGGGCAGCCGTGCTCGCGAGCGTACTGCGGAGTGAACAGATTGCCTCCTCTCGCCGCAAACAAGCACGTATCTTTATCCCAGGGGCATCCGTGCTTGTGTGCATACTGCAGAACAGCCAAGGGGGCTCTTGCAGCTGCTACTGCGCAAGTCCACTTGTTCCAGGGGCATCCATTCTCGCGGGCGTACTGCAGAACAGCTAGACAGTGACTCCCAAACGCCGCCATTTCACAGTTGTACTCATGCCACGGGCAGCCGTGTTTGTGTGCATACTGCAGAACAGCAAGATGACCTCCTTCAGCTGCATTCGAGCAAGTAAGCTCATTCTAAGGGCATCCATTCTCTCTCGCGTACTTAAGAAAACCAAGATGTCCTTCCTGAGCTGCGAACGCGCAAGTTTCCTTGTCTCACGGGCACCCTTTCTCATGGGCATATATTGCAGAATAGCAAGATGGCCTCCTTTTGATATGTGCAGCTGCGCAACATGTTCTTTGATTCCGCGGGCATCCGCTCAGGTGGAGAAATTGAAAAACATCCAGACAGCCGCTCGCCGCTGCATATGCGCACGTGGCTTTGCTGACAGGCCACTTGAGCATGTCATGCTGCCACATTACCAAGTCACGCTGTAGGCCAAATCCTTCTGAGCGACTCTGGCATTGCCGGCATGATCCCACGAGTAGCAGTCAGAACAAGCCCGCGCCATTCGCGACACTCGGCGTGCATGCAGATGGTCCGCGAGGTCTCGCTAAGGTGCGCAAACACCAGCAGCCAAATTTCGGTGGTGGGCAGAGATAATCTGCACTGCCTTGCCATTGATACGATTTTAGGGAAGCCTCAAAATGAGAAAATCACTGAGGAGTCTCCGGAAGCACCGGGCACTTGATCTTCTTTGCTTCAGTCTTGTCTAGACTCCGAAGTGATCCGCGTGTTTCTCTCCTCCCTTTCCATGTCGTTTTCTGAAGGTGCGCGAAAGCGGCTCCGATGCCAGCCACAACTCCCGGTCTTGCCCATTGAAATCTGGCGGCTGGTGTTTGAGAACCTGGACGAGACCTCACGAGCAATCTGCATGCACGTATGTCGCGAATGGCGCGGACTTATGCTATCTGTTACAAGTGGGGTTGTGCCGCGCACGTTTGCACCAGATATGGCTCACAGTGTGAGTTTACTGGTTTGGCAGCAGAAGGTGCTTCTGATTCCTGTCAGAGCGATGACATGTGCACATGCAGCAGCCAACGGTAACTTGGATGTTTTGCGGTTTCTCCGCGCTGTCGGATGCCCGTGGGACGGGTCAACTTGCAATGCTGCAGCAGCAAGCGGTCATCTCGCCATTTTGCAATACGCTCATGAGAATGAATGTCCCTGGGACGCGAACACTGCTTTGCAAGCTGCACGTGGAGGCCATCTTGGTTTGCTGCAGTACGCGCATGAAAATGGATGCCTTTGGAATGAGATTACATGTCGGGCTGCCGCGCAAAGGGGACACATGGATCTTTTGCAGTATGCTCGTACCAATGGATGCCCGTGGGATGCAGACACATGTGCTGGGGCAGCAGAGGGGGGCCACTTTTCTATTCTGCGGTATTTGCGCGCTAATGGATGCCCGTGGGATGCAGGAACCTGCACAGCAGCCGCAGCCAGAGGGTACCTGGATATTCTACAGTACGCGCGCGCAAATGGATGCCCTTGGAATGAAAGCATATGTTCTGGTGCGGCAAAGGCTGGCCGCCTTGATATTCTTAAGTACGCCCATGAGAGTGGCTGCCCTTGGGATGGAGACACCTGCAGTGCAGCAGCCTCGAAAGGCCATCTTGATGTGCTGCAGTACGCCCACGAGAACGGATGCCCTTGGGACAATCTGCGGATATGGGAGAAAGCAAAACGTCTTCATCATTTAGCCTTGATATTTGCTTATAAAATGGACGCGCCCGATTGGGACGAGCTCAGGGAATTAGGGGTCTTTGGGGAAGGCACGTGCTCAGGAGCTGCACATGGAGGCTATCTTGATGTTCTGCGGTACGCTTATGAAAATGGATGCCCTTGGGACGAAGGCATTTGCTTCGGCGCAGCACTAAGAGGCCATCTGGCTGTACTGGTGTACGCCCGTTTCAACGGGTGCCCCTGGGATGAGTTCACCTGCCACGGCGCAGCGAAAGGAGGGCATCTGGCAGTTTTGCAGTTTGCCCACCAGAATGGATGCCCTTGGAACGAAGACACGTGTTCAAGCGCAGCACATCGCGGCCACCTTGACGTTCTGCAGTATGCCCACGAGAATGGTTGCCCCTGGGACGAAGAGACATGTTCATACGCGTCATCTCGGGGTCATTTGGCTTTGCTCCAGTACGCGCGTGAGAATGGATGTCCCTGGGACGAGCGCACCACTCTGCATGCCGCACGTGGAGGCTATCTTGCTGTTCTTCAGTACGCCCATGAGAATGGATGCCCCTGGAACAAGACAACGTGTGAAAATGCAGCTAGTGGTGGCCATTTGGCTGCCCTGCAGTACGCCCACGACAACGGATGTCCCTGGGATTCCGTGACGTGCGCAAACGCAGCATTCGGTGGACATTTGGCTACTCTGCGGTACGCTCATGAAAATGGATGCCCATGGGACGCCAGAGTTCGTGAGGCCGCATTTGCGTCACGCAATTTCGCTGTCATCCAATACGTGCATATCAATTATAATGTCCATGCATGAGTGAATGCCGCGGTTTCAAGTTGCATTATGTCCCTTTTACCGTTCTAAGAACCCAGCTCATGTAAAATACGATTGCGGTTATTTTACAGGCTTGCTTTCCGGCGCATTTTTGTGTACACAGTTGTGGCATTACGATTACATTTTTCTGAGTACAGCTGCATGTCCCTTTTTTTACGGTTTCATGAAGCCAATTTTGTGAAGGAGCGCTGGTTTAGCACAGGCGTAAATGCGATACATGATGAGTGGCATATCATTCCCATTTTGAGTGCAGTTTCGTAACTGAAGTGTGTGTTGCCGCAGTGCTGCCCGCAGTGCGCCATAGTTATGCCGTTGATGCTTCAATGATCTGTGTATGTGTGTGTGTATGTGTGTGTGTGTGTGTGTGTGTGTGTGTGTGTGTGTGTGTGTGTGTGTGTGTGTGTGTGTGTGTGTGTGTGTGTGTGAGCTCGAGTTCGTCTCTGTGGTCAACGCTCGTTGACCCATAGAAACCCCAATAGACTCGGATGCACTTTAAAAATGTGTTGACAAAGTCACGTAGTAAAGCTTCCGAGTGTGAGTAACTACGTACTATGAGGGCCAAGAGAATTCAAGGATCTTACATTGTTCCACGTGTTGTTCATGTCGATCGATGATGAGAATGCACGAAAGCGGCCCCGATGCGATCAGCAACTCCCAGTGATGCCGACTGAAATCTGGCGCATGGTCTTCGAGTGGTTAGACGAGACCTCGCAAGCCATCTGCATGCACGTGTGTCGCGAATGGCGAGAGCTTGTGTTGTCAATCACACGCGGGGTCATGCCGCGAATGTTTCCGCAGGATATCGCCTCCAGCGTGAGTTTGGTGGTGTGGCAGGAAGATTGGCTGGAGATTCCTGTCAGCGAAGAGACATGCGCGCATGCGGCGGCGAAAGGCAGCTTGGATGTGTTGCAGTTTCTCCGCAAAGACGGATGCCCGTGGGACTACGAGACTTGCGAAACAGCAGCAGCAAGCGGCCATCTCGCCGTTCTGGAATTCGCTCATATGAATGGGTGCCCGTGGTACTCTGGCACGTGCTCTGCCGCCGCCGGAGGAGGTCATCTTGCAGTTCTGCAGTATGCCCATGAGAACGGGTGCACATGGGATGAGGAAACATGTTCGGCTGCTGCGCAAGGAGGCCATCTGGCTGTTTTGCAGTACGCACATGAAAATGGATGCCCCTGGCACGACAACATATGTGGGGAAGCTGCACGTGGAGGCCAACTTGCTATTTTTCGGTACGTCCATGAGAACGGCTGCCCCTGGGATGAGAGAACTTGTGCAGAAGCTGCCGAGGGAGGACATCTGGCTGTGTTGCAGTACGCCCATGAGAACGGCTGCCCCTGGGATGAGAAAACTTGTGCAGAAGCTGCGGAAGGAGGACATCTGGCTATGTTGCAGTACGCCCATGAAAACGGTTGCCCCTGGGATTTTAATACTTGTAGAGGAGCAGCTTCGGGAGGCCATCTTGCGGCTCTGCTGTACGCTCATGAAAATGGATGCACCTGGGCACCGTTCTGTTTTGAGAAGGCTGAAACCCGAGGCCATCTGAATGTGCTGCAATACGCTCATGAAAATGGATGCCCTTTGAGCGATAATATATGTGCGGAAGCAGCCCTAGGAGGCCATCTGGTTGTCCTGCAGTTTGCCCGGGAAAATGGTTATCCCTGGAACAAAGCCACTTGTGCGTGCGCAGCTGCAGGAGGCCATCTAGCTGTTCTGCGATACGCTCGCGAGAATGGATGCCCCTGGGACAAGGAAACATGCTCATACGCAGCGGCAGGTGGCCATCTGGCTGTTTTGCAATATGCCCATGAACATGGATGCCCTTGGGACGAATCGACTTGCGCGAATGCTGCAGAAGAGTGTGAACTTGCTGTTCTCCAGTATGCCCATGAGAACGGATGCCCGTGGGATTCCCGGGTAACTCATTTTGCAGCGAAAAGTGGTCATCCTGCAATTCTTCAGTACGCTCACAAGAACGGATGCCCCTAACTTCGGAAGAGGGCATATATTCGAGCGCAGCATATGGAGGGCACCTGGCTGTGCAGCAGCTCCTTCATTAGAGCGGATAACCCTTGGGACGAAGACATAAATTCGAGGGCAGCGAATGGAGGCCACCTGCAGCTCCTATACGAAACTGCATGCCCCAGGGATGAGGCCCAGGCTTGTTCGATTCGGTTGCAGCAAGATGAGGCCATCTGACTGTTCTGGGCAAAGCTTTGCGCTTATGCTTCTTTGGGAGGCCGCAGTATTTTTTAGTACAGCTGTACGCGCATGAGAATGGATACCCCAGGGATGCGTCCAGGTCGCCACAAGCTGCACTCCGGCGGGTGGCCGCATCTAATCTGCGGCTATACGCACATTAAAATGGCGTAGTTACGGATGCCTATGCCCGGGTAGCCTGTGTTGGTGCCGTAGTACAGCAGCTGCCTTAGTCAAGACGGAGGTTGACGTCATGCAAGAGTGAACGGATCAGTATTGAGTTTCAATAAGTGAAAACATGAGTATGTAATGCCTCATTTTGTAACGTTTGATTTAACCATTTTTCTGAACAGTATTGTATAGGCATGTGGAACTAGTGTAAATTGTACGCTTATCATTTAAAAAAGCAAGCTTACCCGAAATCAAGGTGATAATCACTATTTTAATAGTTGGGTCAAAAACTGAGCTGAGCTGGGTAAGATCTAAGATTTAAGACTTGGGCGAACAACAGTGGAGAGCAACAAAACGATAGTCGCAATCATAATCATCTTTGTGCAAAACTCGACTCAAACCGAGTTGAAAGCGTATTGCGAACAGGCGCGGCGCCGGATTGCGAGACAATTTAGAAACGAGAATGCGTGTATGACTGGCACAGGATAAGGGAGCAAATTACTTGTACTAAGGATGCGCGAGATTAAAATAACACATGCTTAAGAAACATCGAGACTCGGCGTGTACGTGAGAAGATTATTCTCGCCCGTTCTGAGTCACTCAGAACGGGCGAGAATGAGGCTTAACCCCTAAGACCCTCGGAGGGCCTGCGCAATTGTAAAATTATGTCGGGACTTGCATTAAAACAACGAAAAAATATCACCGCAAATGCGTGAAAGATTAGGAAACTTTGGCATGCACGAGCGTAAACAGAAGCGAGCGAGCATGGGCAAGCGAACCGAGCGACGCTCTATTACGGATACGTGAAAACTTCACCGGCATACACGTTCGTCACGTAGTAGCGCGCTCATGAAAATATAGGGTCCTGCGAACGCTCCTGCAAGCGTATCAAACATTTGGAACCCTAACATTGAAACCGTATTCAAAAGCATGCGCAATTATAAAAAATATGCGCACAAGCTTAGCTTTGCGAATTAGGTTAAGTGAAGACTCTGGCATGCCAGCGTCTTCTCTTAACCCAATTATAGAAGCGTGTGGGGGTGTGGGTGTATGCAAACAAAATGGGGTCGTAGTAACCGTCAGAGACGGTTTTGTGAGGACCGACCCCACAGTGTGAACGTCAGGAAGTGTAAAAGAATGTGCGAATTTGCAGGAGAATGCTTCGGATTATAAATAATCATCTGGTGCATGTAGACCATTCACATTTTCGCATGTCAATCACCCATAGCACAAGCTTCAAAACGTACACATGAACTTGGAAACCAAAATGTAAGAAACCTCCCGCGAATACGGATATATTGAACATGCACGAGCGTACCAAAAGCATCCGACCCCTAACAATTCAAGTCGCCTACGTGCATGAGGACTTCGCCCTTGGCAGAAAGTATACGCGAACTTACAAACATGCGCACGAAACGCATGAAAACATGTTTGGGCGTAGTTTCTAGGGTGCAAGTACATGCTACGTACGTAGGGTGACATATGCGTGAGCATGCTTTCAAAGGAAATTCTCCCAATAGCACTAAAAAAAAAAAAAAAAATGA